>Ga0209709_10003653_pt1 | contig 12659 bp, 11 predicted proteins | sample ArcticOcean_MG_C_2_FD_187435 | JGI IMG/M metagenome (GOLD analysis project Ga0209709, IMG submission 187435) | Marine microbial communities from western Arctic Ocean - ArcticOcean_MG_CB4_136 (SPAdes) (version 2) | ecosystem: Environmental > Aquatic > Marine > Oceanic | place: Arctic Ocean... | reverse complement strand
GCATACGGATACGAGTGGTGTGAATTCCGTCGCGTTCTCCCCGGACGGTCAATTCTTGGTGTCGGGGTCATACGACAAGAGTGTGCGGTTGTGGAACATTGACTCGGGAGAGCAGGTGCAGGTGTTGGAAGGGCATACGGAATATGTGAGTTCCGTCGCTTTCTCCCCGGACGGCCAATTCTTGGTGTCGGGGTCGGGGGACCAGAGTGTGCGGTTGTGGAACATTGACTCGGGGGAGCAGGTGCAGGTGTTTGAAGGGCATACGGATCGTGTGTGGTCGGTCGCTTTCTCCCCCGACGGTCGATTCTTGGTGTCGGGGTCAGTGGACAAGAGTGTGCGGTTGTGGAACATTGACTCGGGGGAGCAGGTGCAGGTGTTTGAAGGGCATACGGGTGAGGTGAGTTCCGTCGCTTTCTCCCCGGACGGTCAATTCTTGGTGTCGGGGTCGTGGGACAAGATTGTGCGGGTGTGGAACATTGACTCGGGGGAGCAGGTGCAGGTGTTTGAAGGGCATACGCATGAGGTGAGTTCCGTCGCTTTCTCCCCGAACGGTCAGGTCTTGGTGTCGGGGTCATGGGACGGGAGTGTGCGGTTGTGGAACATTTGACTGGAGCCGCTGTACATGTCCAACGAGTGCGATCGCAAACTCAACGCAGACTTTAAGTTTTTACTTTAAATCACACCTCGTCCGTGCAATACTGTTTGTGTCGATGTCTTTGTCTTTACGCACTGTCCAAATATTTAATATGGTGATTATCACCGCGACAGTAGAAATAATAATGGCACCATATGCGAAAATTGAGAAAAGCCAATCTTCACCGATCGATACGATGATTCACACATTCGCACCAGTGTCCGCAAAGTGAAATAATAGCGTTGGGTATCTCAACAAATTAGATCAAATTTACACTGCTTTTGGTATCTGTGACTTGCGAAGCACCACGATGTCAGAAATTGAAAAGTCGTTAGGAACGGAAAACTTTTTATGAACCAACATTGACAAGCTCAATACTGGATCCAGTGGTATTGATAACTGTATTAACTGTATTAACTGTATCTCTAAAAGCAACGTCTGGTATATCCCATAACTTGCCCACTTGGTTCACTTCGGGTGGTAGATTACACCCAACCATAACATGTACACCTCCTATCTGCACATCGAGTGCTTCGCGCCACCCGTCAACTGCCATGCAATAGTCCAAATCCTCTTGTTTATACATACAACAGTCCAAATCCTCCTGTTTATCCAGACAATAACGCACTTTTAAACCATTCACACGTAGGACACGAGGATATGTGGGTTTCTTAGCTAATCGTTGCTTCCGGTGAACGATCGGGGGCACGGGGTAACATTTCTTATCGTTTTGTCTGTGGTACCATATACCGGACGCACCGCTGTACTTTTTTTTGCACATGGGGCATGAAAACATGATGTACAAAAAAACACAAAAATAACAAATAAATTCGTGCTTTTTTTTATGTTCGTTTGACGCTTGAAAAACTTTTGGGGGTCTCGATCGATATTATTTGGAACGAATTCACAAAGTACTTATACGTTCCAAACATTGAAAATATACTCCAATTACCAAAAAAAAAACAACCCATGTCTCAAATCATCAATGTAAGAATGGGCGGCGAATGGACAGATCAGATGTACCCGTTCACCCCCGAGACGATGAACGATCTCACCGACGTTTTTGGCAAAGACAACATTCGGTTGATTGCAGAGACCGAATTTGAACGCCACTGCTTACGCCTACGGCAGAACGCGGCCTACGAGAAAAGCGAAGCGCAGGAAACGAATAAGGGAAACGAACCATTCGAGAACTCCGCGGAGAACTCTGCTGAGAATGCCGCCAACTCCGATGAGAACGTCACTGCGGAAATGTTGACGCTGGTGCAACTGCGTGAAAAAAGGGTGGTGTTTTTTGAAAAGAAACAACGCCAAAATCGGTGGAAAAGACGATTGCGGCCGCGCAAGTAATTAATTGTGATGAATGTGACGTATGTGACAAATGTAATACGAACCTTTTGAAACTTGAATTTTCGTGGCATTGTTAATGTACTTGGTAGTGTCGTTGGTGTCTTTCAAGAACGCGACCGTCGGGTGCAGAGTCTTTGATGGCTTGCATATCCGTGTAAAGAGTTTTTGGATACCCGTGTCACCCGTGTCACCCGTGTCACCCGTGTCACCCGTGTCACCCGTGTCACCCGTGTCATTACTTTTACATTCATACCATACAACCCACCTTACCGAAGGGTAATCTATGATTTTCGTAGAGTCCAACACCACACCTGTTTTGTGCCGCGCGTGGTACAAGCCGTTGAAAACACACAGGTTGTTAATGGTTTTGGTTGCATCCGTCAAATTATAATTATTGTCTGTTTTCGTTATTCGCACAAATGAATCATAGATAGTGCCAATCGTTAGGCGTGCAATGTACTCTCCATGCTTATTTACATTCCCCATGCCAAATAATTCACAGGTCCAATAGTTTGGTTTGTTGTACATACTAAATATGGATGACGACGACGACGACGGCAGGCAATAACCTGCATGGACCATTGTATCGTCTATCTTCACTTTGTCGTACAAATTTGTAATTCCAATTAAAGAATTAAAGATTTCCAATGGTTGGATTAAGTATTTTTCGTTGATGATTGTAATAGTAACTATTTTTTTTGCCAAATCAGTTTTGTCACCCCACATGATTTCTTTTGCCAAATCAGTTTTTTTAGTGTCCCACGTTTCTCCCTTCTTCGGCAGGAGCGCATCTATGTCCGTTGTGTCCGTTGCTTTGCTCGGGAGGGGTTTGATGAACAGCTGTCCCATTTAAAAAAAATCAGGGAAAAAAGGTTCAGTGTCAAACTTTTACCTTCCCACTGATTTTGGCCCCATAATCACACTAATCGGATTTAAAATCTGCTGTAAATATCTGCTGTAAATAATCTAGTACGTTTCCAGATTTTTGATCAGCTTTTCTATCGTTTAAAGAATCTTCAAGATCAACATCATCCAACAAATCTAAATCAATATCAAAACTATCCAAAAACTGCAAATTATCCTCCAAATCATCTTTTATATCCCATAAAAAAGTGTGGGGAGTCCATGCGTCTTCGACCGGGGCCGCGCGCCTCGATTTGACAAAGTCCGCCATACATTTATTCATTGTCTGCATTTTATTTGTGTTGTCTTCCTTTAACGTACTTGTAGCTTTATCTCGGTAAGCCTCGTAGTCCCAGATAATTTCATGACCGTTCGCAATATCGACAAGCGATGCAAAAACGAGCGACTTCTCGTCGACAACCCCTGCATTTGCATCGTCTTTCGGTTTACTATTTACATAGTGTGCACCAAGGAACAACGAGGAGTTCAGCATTTCGGCATTAGGTTTAAAATTCTCAGAATTCATTATGCGTGTCGACGCATCAATATAAACGTGACGGGACACCAAATCGACATTTTCCAACCGAACAGATTTTGTTTTGTAACTGTATTCGCCTGTACTACCATAGCCCGGGAAGCTAAACTTTTTAGGTTCAGATTTTACTAAAATCGTCGCTACATTCCCGTCGTACCAAGACAGCGGCGTGTTTTTCGGAAAGTCCTGTTTGGCGAACAAGCCCTTGCCTATCGGTTTCTTATTTTCACTGATGATTTTACTGTCTTTCACTTCCAACCACGGCAGTTGTATCTGTCCGTACTTCAATGAAAATTTCATTGCTAGATTCAAGTTGATAAGGGTATCTTCGGGACCCTCGGGAACCACCGGCCCTTCCTCGTGAACAACAACTGGCAGCCGCGTTTGATAATTTTCAATTGGCAGCCCCGTTTGGGCACCTTCCACTCTGTTCCAAAAGTAGTCCATAGGCGAATAATCACACGTAATCGTTGTGTAAGACAATACCGTATTAAAATCGCCAAATATTGTCAACTGCCCACTAGGTGTGAAATCTGGGGTCGTTGTCAGAACCCTTATTGTCTGAAATGTATCGCCAAATCTAGGTTCAACAACCTTCCCAAAACAGAAAGGACCCTGTTGTATAACGTCTAATATTTTTGGTAATTTTGTGTTGCTGACGACCGACGAAAATATGACGTACATAGGTACCGCTTTCAGGTCCCATCTGTGCACTTTATTTTTGTTGTTCTGATGCTGCATTGGCACGTCGAACTTACGCCACAGTACATTTCTGTCTTCGGATCTGTCTTTGAACGGATCGTACTGTCCCAATTGCGACTGTGTGAATAAATGCTGGAGAACCGATAGAATTTTGCCCTTTTTCTGTTTCTTTTTCTGTTTCTTTTTCTGTTTCTTTTTCTGTTTCTTTTTCTGTTTCTTTTTCTTTTTCTGCTTCTTTTTCTTCGCAGCGTTTTTCTTTTTCGCTTTATTGCTTGCTTGTACCTTCTGTTTATTCACACTTTTTTTCTTTGCTTCCGCTTCTGCCTTTATTTTTTTCTTTTTTTCCGTTTCTGCCTTTCTTTTTTTCTTTTTTTCCGCCTTTTGTGCCTTTATTTTTTTCTTTTTTTCCGCCTTTTGTGCCTTTATTTCTTTCTTTTTTTCCGCCTTTTCTTTCTTTAATTTCGCCTTTGTTTCCTTTTTCGCCAGTGCTATTAGTTGTTTTTTGCTCTTTTGTTCTTTCAGCGGGGATTTCTTAGCAGAATGAACGGTGGATGGCACCCGAAGCACGACACGGACCTTTAAGTCGGTCAGCGCCGGGTGTCTGCCGTACTCAACGCTATTTATTTTAGTAATTTTAGTAAGAACAACGACGGGGTGACCCGTCCTGCCCGAATCCACGAGACGCAAAAAGGCGTTAATGTTCCGACAGGTGGGGTAACATCTAATCTCGGATTCGAGAGTAGTATTTTTGTAACCAGTGGGTACATGTTGTTCTAGTTTCAGTGGAATCTCCATGTTGGGGTACGGTTGTACGTGTTCTGGTTTAAAATATTTTTGGTTGGATTTAAAATTCATGTTTTTCAAACTGGACTTATTTTTGTCGGTTGTATATGGTTTTGTAGGTACTTTCAGAGATACGAAACCGCTATCGTTATCATCCAGTCTGGTGTCGTGGTGTAATTTCAAGGTTAAATCAAAATCACTATCGATCGACCCCGTGACCGTTGCCATGTAATACCATACCCACTCACCGGGGTTTCCATGGTAATCCATGTCCGTCCTTTCTTTTATGTGTGACTCTCCGATCGGGCCGGTGACTTTGCCGCTTTCCAACGGCGAAATCTCAATTTCATCTCCAACAAACACGTATTGCTCCATGCCACATACTTTTTCGGCTATTTTAATCTCTTTATTCGTGTTATTCGTGTCGTTAAGTTTCAGTTCGACTGTAACCCCGTTCCCGTTGGAGTCTAGTTGTAGATGTTGGGCGCGCACCAAGTAGTGCTGTGCTTTGAGGCTAGCTCCCGCGGACAGAAACCGGTTGAACATTTGGCGCAGCGCCACTTGGCGAACATGCGTGCCCTCCTCAAGTCTCCTGATTTCCTGCAACAAATGCAGCATGACTTTGTGATAGGGCATATATTTTTTTGGCCGGAATCAAAATTGTCTCGTAGTGAGAACGAGGTGGGTTTTTCTTCCTCTTTTTCATCACTCTGATTTTGGACCGCAGCGTTTCAATGTCGTGCTGCAGCTGCACGGCGAGATCCCACCCTCCTTTTTCTTCGTTGCATATTGTGCAGAGCCACTGCGCGTTGTTGTGGTAGGAGCGGTTGTCCGCCGTGTCGACCCGGTCGAGCACCGCACGATTTCCGCTCCGCTTCCGCGGATTGCACTGCCAGACAAGTGCGAGGTCGCAAAGTGTGCACTTGCCTTGACAGGCTTCCCACAATTGAGTCACTTCGTCGACGCCGATGGGGGGACCAGTCGATTTTTTGAACCGGCTGCGGTTATTAGCTCTTTTCGTGGCGGCACGAATGTGCTGCGCCGTCGTCTTGCGGTCCTCTATTTCCATGTACTTGCGGTCGTAGCACCGGCGACAAAATTTGGTGCACCGGCCACGTGGCGCAACGTAAAACGCCGTGTCCGGAAGGCATCGGCCACACTTGGTGCATTTGCGCTCCCGCACTTCCCGCACCGCGAGGGTGTGTGTGTCGATGTAAAACACCAGTTCCATGGGGTGTAATTTGAAAAAACACATACGCAATTTTAATTTTTCCGCAGTCATGAACGATCTCGTGGACGCGGTTCTCCTAAGGTCGTGATCGAAATATCATTTATCAAATTCATTCGTCCATTACATTTACAGAGACTGGACAGCAATAGTTTCGCTGCGTGTATCTGCACTCTGCATAGCCGACGGCAAAACGGAAGTTTCTCCAAGCAGGAGCTCAAAACGCTAAAATAAATAAATGTCAAATTCGAGTGCAATATTTGTTCCAATTTAAACATGCCTTCGAAACGAAAACGCGAAAGCGTTGTGGCCGTGGGGCCCAAGAACAGGCGAAGCACCATCCTGTTCAAATCGAATCACACGAAGAACGGGCGCTTTCTGCTCTCCAACTTTTACGGCAATGCGGAGATCGACTACATGCTTCCCAAATTCGTCGAGACGTCGGCTGTGTTTGAGATGGTTGAGGCATGGAAACAGATTCAGACAGTCGAGGAACTCAACCAGTGGCGACACGACCTCACGAGAAAGAGAGTGGTCGTCGCACCGGACGGGACCCGCACGCTCGGCCAAAAAGGGGGCAAGAGTGGAGCACCATACACGGATAAACAAGAGCGCAGTTACGTGCGCGAGCACAACGGTGTCACGTTCTTGGGTACAGGGGTACTGGCCAAATTGGCGGCCAATTCGTGGAAAGATCCGGCGCGCATGCGTGTCATGGAGTATCTTGCCGGCATGCCACACGAAAGCATGCCGCCTCCACTGAATTTATACGAACGCACTACCGCCGGCGGAAAAAGACGCCGAAAAGACAGCATGACGCAAGCGCTGCGCAACAAGTTCTCACAAGAGCCGTACCGATCATACTTGCTGGCGACGGGCAGCGCTGAATTGGGAGAACAGAGCAGGGACGAAGACTTTGGGTTTGACGGAAAGAACCTGCTTGGCAAGTGGTTGATGGAGCTGCGAGAGAAACTTTGAGATACCTTGTTCGCAATTCCAACAATAAATGCCCCATTTTTTTTTAGTGAGACATAAACAAACAACAAAGAAGGTGGAAAGCCAGATATTTGTGATCGTCTCGTTGAGTTCGGCGAGTTCGGCGAGTTCGGCGAGTCATGCAAGTAATCTAACCAAGCCCTTCCATAAATATGCGTTAGAAACGAGACGTGTATAATTTTTTTTCAGATTTGTTGTCGGACAACACCGGTGTATGCTTTTTGTGTGGCAGCGTGGGTTCGTTGCCCAAGGCAACTTCCATCATCGAACTATTTTCGAGGCCGGTGTCTAAATTAAAAAAAAAAGATTTTCTGGTAAAAGTGTTTTTAAGCGATAGTGAGTATGGCATCGTAGTGCTGGCAGTTGTCGTCAAACAACACTTTCACGGGGCATCCGTGCCGCACGTCGTCTGTATTTTCCGGGCAGTATTTACACGGCAGCATGTTGCGCTGAAACACTTGCACCGGAAGACCGAACACGATGCTGGCCACGTAGCATTCGGCCTCCCCACCCCACGAGAACATGCGCGACATGCGCTGTACGTAGCGTTTAAACGACTCCTTGGGGTCTCTGCCGGAGCTGGAAATGTCAAATGCGCTCACGCCGCACGGCATCATGTGGCTGCCGTCGCCCACCACAAGGCGAGGAACCACAGGTGATATTTTCTCAATAAATTTGCGGCGGGCACCGCGTTTGGGCGAAAACTGTCGATCCGTGCCGTACTTGTCCATGGTTTTTTTCGCCAACTTGAACAGGGTAAACAAAGAGTACTTGCCCCATTTGGTGTGGAGATTCACATTATAGCCCGCCATTCGATGCGCCACGAGGGTACGGATCCATTTCATCGTCACGTTGTGGAACGCGTCCGAAATAGTTTTTTCTTTACCGAGGCCCGTGCCTGTTCCGCAGTTGAAACCAGTCTGGTTCAACAAAGAGGTCGTGGCCAAACTGCGGAAAAGACAATTCCCATCGGCCAACACACGCTGCACTCTTACTTTGACCATGGTTGTTGGTTTTTTTTATGGGGAAAAGAAAAAAAAATCAAATTAGAACACACAGCAATTGGAAAACGCGAAAACGATGCCCTTTAACACGGTTATGGTTAGACGGCAAGACGGACTTGCAAAACAGTGGACGACGACCAAAATCATCAACGGACACTTTACCAAACCCGGCGTACGCGTTCGGTTCGAACCGGTGTACTCGTTGAAAGCACTTGACGGTTCGACCAACACATTGGTGGTGTGCGAAAAGATGGACGTCGACGTGAAAGAAACACTGCCGTTCACACGGCAGCTTCCGGGCATGATGCGGCACAAACTGTTTTTTGGAGATTTGCTCTTCGTTGTCAGGAGTGGGCAGGGCTCCTATGAACCATTTACCGTGGAGGATTTGAAACAGATCTTCGACGGTGATCACCCGGTTTGGTCCGTGCGAGGCATTCGTGATGTGTCACAGCAGCGAGAGGTATTTGACGACGTCAACGAAGTAAGCAGCGAGGACGATGACGACGACGATGACGACGACGACGACGTCATCCCCGAGGAAGATGAGGACGATGAGGACAACCCGCTCGTGGAGGACGAAGACCACCCGGAGGACGACGATGACGACGAAGACGACGATTAAAGCGCCCGGGCCGCTCGAGTGATAGCACGGTGTACGATCGCGTCGATCTCGGACGACGGCTGCCACTGTGTGAAAAGTTCTTCCGCCGCGTTCATGCCCATTACGATGGGTGAGTCGGCGACCACTTCCACCCACTCCCCTTCCTCCTCGACGGCGTCTTCGGATTCCTCGTCGTCCGAGCTACTACTCTCGTCCATCATGGCACCCAGACGCTCGCGCCACTCGCCCACCTTTGTCTGCAGGTTGACGGACGACCAAAATCCCGTGGACGGCAGTGCGTTGTACTTAAGCGCCATAACGATGTCTTTTCCGTACACCGGTCGGTCCGCGTGGCGCACGTACTCGGCAGCGTCCTGCGTCGCCTTCTCTAGAAACACAGAAGAGATCGCCATCATTGTCATGGCGTGGTTCCAATCGATGGCCCCATCGGTGTTGCCCGGGGCCCCGATGCCACTGCGCAGTGTAAAGTTGAAGTCGCGAGGATCCATGTCTTTTTTACGGAACGACGACTTTGTTTCTCCCGGTTCGGAACGCGCTTAAAAAGATAAAAATATACGAGGGATTTTAGTTTAAAATAAATTTTTGTACATCCGCCCGCGGCGTCATTGCCAAGATCTTGCGCCGACACTCACGCCGGGCGCACCACAACTGATGCAGGCCCCACGCGGCCGCGCGGTACGTGTGACTTTTCGTATATGTGCGCGACAATGATCGCATGGTCAGTATGCAAAAAAAAAATATCGTTCCACGGATGTACCGAAGAAACAGAATCTAGCATTTATACATGGCGGTGGGCGGAGGCAGCATAATTCGTTGGCTCTCGTTGTACGTGCTTAGAAACGCTTGCGCAATGTCCGACATCCAAAAAGCTTCGTACGTGCGGTGTCTTCCCTTGATGCAGCTGAGCCCTTAAAAGCGGTACCCAAACAGAATGAAATCGTTGACCAGCACGTGCGCGAACGGCAGGACGGCAGCGGCAGCTAAGACCGCGCCTCTGAGTGTTTTCACGTCCAGCTCTACGGCCCGGTGGAGCCCTGCCATGAGAACAACTGCCATGGGGAGGACGCACGCCGCGAGCAGGCAGCGCACCGTGCTCTTTTTCTGCGAGGAGACTGCGTGCCTGAGCATGGGCAGAAAGGCGACCTGCAACCCGTAGTACGCGACCAAGCCCCCAACGAGGGCCGCGCGGTGCCATGCGCTAGCTCCGGTGTCCTGCACGAAATGCACGACCAGACCCAAATTCATAACGTAGGCTGCGAGTGCGGACCACAGGTAGTACGAGCGCTTCGGGGCGAGGATGTTTCCCCAAAAATCATTGGCCGTGCTGTTGCGCAACTGCAGAGAGTACGCAAAAGCGAGTGTTGCCTGCGTCACCACCAATGTGACGATAAGCAGCGTTGTCATTTAATAAGTACACAGTAAAAAAAAATATAACTTCTATTGTTTCATTATTTGTATTTGGTGGCACAAAATGTCGGCATTTTTTTTTACACGACAATTTTTTTCACTTTCTGGGCGCACGGTGAGGTTTTACTTGCAGTTTACTTTTTCCCCTCCAAATCGTCTGCGCCGTGTGTACGTATTCATTTAATAATCGTCGTCTTCCTCTACAACTACGTGTGTGAATGTACCGTCGGCGTTGATGTTGGCGATGGAACCACCACCGTATTGATATCGATCCCCTCTAACATTGTCATGGGATGTATTGTGTTGGGAAGGCAAATGGATGTTTACTTTGGCACGATCGGCTGCAGCAATACCATAACCATTCCAATTGGAATGGATGTCCGTTTTTGTACCATGAAGATCCACGACAGCACGATTATATGCCCTCAAACCATGAGTTCCATTGTGGTGCATCGTACAGTCGTACAATCTTGCTTTTGTATTTGCACCAGAACAGTACACTCCATTTTCACCATTCTCCATGAATTCACATTGTGTTGCTGTAACAGTGGCACCACCATACACCGCCATCCCAGTAAACCTACACCCTTTGACAACACACTTCAACATGTCAACAGTGGTCTCACTCCCCTGCAACTGCAAACCACGCCCACTCCCAGACTGATTAGTGATAGTCAGTTCTTCAAATTTTACATTTTGTTGGTTCTCCACTTTAATTCCACCACGTACCGTCGTCTGATCTTTGCCTTTGCCAGCAAACGTAATGTGGCTGCAGGTGACATTCATTCTTCCCCATTGATCCCCCACGATTTCGTGAACCCCCTCATCCACTCGTATTTTTAGTGGATCTGCTTCGGTGTATTCTTTTCTCTCCGAAAAGATCACGGCCAAGTCCATCGCTTTCTCCACGGTGGAACAACCCCGTGGCACCCGTATCACGTTCTGTGCCATCATATTCTGCCAATACTTCTCAAAAAACGTGTGGCAACGTCGTAAGATTGATAATTCTTTCAGATTAAGAAATTTCTGGCAAATGTGTTCTCTCCAAACCTCGACCGGTACCTTATTGATGTTTCTGGTCGACGAAAAGATGGGTGCGGCGGCGGCAGTGTACGACGAACTGCTGCTGGTGGTCTTCCGACGCTTGGACGGCGGCGACGCCCCTCCCCTTAGACGACGATTATATTCTCTCCTCCGTCGAATTAATTTTCGACCCAATACAGATTCCGCGTGGCGAATGTCTTCTGACGTCCACATGACTTTTTCCGTAAGCGAGGGGAAAAAAAAAGTATCGTTCCAGAATTATTCTACCTTTTTTGCCTTTTCGCTGCTGGTGAAGTTGACGACCCGCTGTACCGGTCCAATCTGGCGTGCTGTTCGTGGTTCATCAGGGAGGTGGGTGGAGGCAACATAATTCGTTGGCTCTCGTCGTACGTGCTTAGAAACGCGTGCGCAATGTCCGACATCTGAAAAGCTTCGTACGTGCGGTATCTTCCCTTGACGGCGGACCGAACCAGAAACCCTGCCATGACAAGCGGAGAAAACAACTTTTGAAAAAAGGCCTTGTTGCGGTTTGGCAGAACCGCTCCAGACGAGAACCGAAGTTTTGCCCGCAGTACGGTGTACACATTCACGACTTCCGGCAGCAGTTTTGTTTTTGAGACGCCGCCATTGAAACTTTGGACGGCCTTCATAATAGACACGGCCTCGTTCGTAAAGTCACGGGGCCTTGTTGCGGGATCGCTGGCCCGCAAGCAGTTGCAGCAGTTGGTGCACTTCTCAAACGTGGGGGTTTCGTTGAAGTACACCAATATGTCTCGTCTCTTGCAGTTTGTCGTGCTCTCACAAAACGTTCGAAACGTGTCGAGTCCCGCAAGCCTGCCCTTCATTTGTTCTACGGGGGTGCCCGTCCACCAGAACGAATCTTTAAACTTTGTAAAATCCGAGGGTTTGAAAAAGGTGTAGCAGTCGCTGGGCAGGCCGTCGCGCCCAGCCCGCCCCACTTGCTGGTAGTACTCCTCCATGGATTTTGCCACGCCCCAATGCACCACTCTGCGAATGTCCGGTTTGTCGATGCCCATGCCGAAAGCGGTTGTGGCCACTATGATTGGTGCGGCGCCAGAAATGAACTGTTGGTGTGCCAGTTTCCGCTGTTCTTGGTCCAGACCCCCGTGGTATTTTTGAACGTTCGTGCGCCGCAACCTCGTCTGAAAAAACGTGCACATCGTGTCGGTGTCCTTTCGCGTGGTGCAGTACACGATGGTCGAGCCGACTGGGACTGGGGAGTGCAGGGAGGAGGAAGTTGACGACGAGCTGCTCGGCGCGTAAAGGTCCAGAAGAAAGCGGAGGTCGTTTCCCATGTTGTCACCCTTGTCGAGAAAGGTCAGGGCAAGGTTAGACCGGTCGACGCTGCGCACCGAGATGACCGCGTCGTGCATGCCCAATGATTGTTGGATGTCGTCTCGCACTTTCCGCGTCGCGGTGGCGGTCAG
>Ga0209709_10003647_pt1 | contig 12669 bp, 12 predicted proteins | sample ArcticOcean_MG_C_2_FD_187435 | JGI IMG/M metagenome (GOLD analysis project Ga0209709, IMG submission 187435) | Marine microbial communities from western Arctic Ocean - ArcticOcean_MG_CB4_136 (SPAdes) (version 2) | ecosystem: Environmental > Aquatic > Marine > Oceanic | place: Arctic Ocean... | reverse complement strand
AAATTATGATCTTTCCTGTATTGTGCTTTAAAAGCCTTTCTTTTTTCTTCTAGGGTTGTTTCGGCGGACTTTTTTTCGTGGATGGCGTTCTGTAGTTGGAATTTCAAATGCCCGAACTCCTCTATTAAGGTTTTAGCGTTGTCATTTTCTTTTGCAGTCATTGATTCTTCCAATTTAGCAAAAGGAGGTATATTTTGATAATAATCATATGTGTCATCATCTATGCCATCATCTGTGTCATCATTACGATAAGAATTAAGACCAATCTCTGCGTATAAGTATTTATATTTCTTTTTTTTCTGTTTTATTTGCAGACAAGTTCTTTCTTGTCTCTTAGTCGCCGCTAAGTTCTTCTTCTTTTCGATTTCTTTTAGATGTTTTTTGAATGTGGCTGTTGTAGCACGCAATTCGTCTTCTATTGCTGAAGTCACATGAACGGGGTTAATTTTCTTGAAAAAATCATCAAGCAAGGATCTTGTAGCTCTCAAAGTTCCTGCAATTTTTGGATTATATGTATCCGAAGAGGTGCCAGAGTGTTTGTAATTATTTACAACGTCCTTGACTGAATTCTCCACGGCAGACGTGCTCTCCTCGCGCTGGTTCGACATGGCGCGTTCTTCTGGTCAATGTCAATGTTGTTGTTCTGCGATTTGTTTGATGTGTCGTGCTGCTCCGCGCTGCTCCGTGCTGCTCCGTGGTGCTGCTCCGTGATGATTGTGCTCAACTCTGGGATTCTCTAGACATTTTTTAAAACGTATTGTAAAGTATTGTAAAGTATTGTAAAATATTGTAAAATATATATTTTATAAACCCGCACGTACATAGCTAGGATAAAAAAAAAGCACAAGAACTGTTGCTCGTATAAACCCTCGTCGTCCTAAAGAGAGCATTCTAGGAGCCAGAATTAAGTAAATCTTTCCATTGTTTCCGTGCGCGGTCAACGTGGAAGGTTGTGTTGACATAATCTATCTGAGGTTGGAGCGATACTTTTCTGAACATGAAAACGCTTTTCATGAGCGTTTCCGCAAAAATTGTACAATGCTCTATTTGGTCGTCGCTGTACTCGTACATCATCGTATGCCCATTAGCCGTTTCCGGTAAAGCTGCTAGGGAACTGTGTACGCAAATACATCCCGCCGACATCGCCTCTATAAGACATAAACACGACGTTTCCGGGTATGTTGACGGAAATGCCAATATATGAGATAGTTTTAAAGCCTCTCGGATTTCGTCGTTGCTTACGGTGCCGTAATAAGTCATATTTGGATGTTCAACAATTTTGTTGAATATTTCCGTAAAGTGAGTATCTAAATCTTTCCTACCGTATAATTTAAAACTGCTATACACATCTAAATGTACATTTATTCCATTCCTCCAAAACATCGGTACTAGCTTTTCGAATACGGTAACTAGAACGTCTAAACCTCTGTTTGGTGTTGAGTGATAAATTAATCTACAAATAGATTTATTTTTTTTGTGGGGTTCGATTGGATATATTCCATTATGTATTACATGACATCTTTTCGGGTTCAAGTCCATAGTTTTCAGGAAACATTTCCTTTGGTACTCGGAGACAAATACAAACGTGTTTTTCTTGTCTACGTCTTCGTACATGGGATCATTCGGAAGGTCGTGACACCAGTATATAGTTGCTTTGTTGGGGTCTATTTCGGAACTACCTGCATTTGTGACAATGTTAAACTTGGAAGAATCCAACAGATCGTTGATCCTCTGCAACATAAGTTCTGAACCACCCAGAGCAGTTTCTTTTGAATCCGGAGCTTTTAAGATGATGTTGTTGGGTCTATATTGGCCTTGGTCTTGGTCTTGGTCTTGGTCTCGGTCTAAAAATTTGTCATATACATCTTTAAAAACGACCCCCCATGCCAGAGAAGCATGTTTACTATGAAATAATTTAGCTGAGTTTTTCTTTATTTTTTGTCTCATTTTTGAAGAATACTCTTTATCGCCAGCCACGTATACAGCTAAATTTACGTAGTCTTCTATGTTTTTAGCTATTAAATCGGTAATTCCAATGTGTGTGTAATATGCCTGTGTCCATCTGGTACCTAGGTATTTGTGTGGAAGTGTTATAACGGGGGCCCCGACCTCGAACGCTTCTCGAGTGGTCGTATCTCCTCCGAAAAAGTAACTGTCTAAAACTACGTCTACGTTATTGTAAACAGCCATCATAATGTGATGGGGCATTTTATCAACGAAGATGATTTTGCCCATGTCTACGCCGTTTTTTTCTAGACGCCGCTTCAGGAATCCGTTCATCGCAGATAACTGTCCGTCGTTTCGGATTATAATAATAAAGGCGCTTGGGTCCTTTTCCTGAATTCCTTTTAAAATAAAGTCAAATTTGTAGTTGAATTTGAAAACCGCTTGCGCCGAAAAATACCAATTGGAGTCGACGTCGATTGGACCCAACGTTTCATTTAGGTCGTTCCTCGTGATGTGCCCCCACGGTATCCCGGTTAACATAGAAACGCTTGCTTCGTTGTTTCGTGGAACAAATACTTCCCACATTACATCTTTTGGAATAAGCAAGAGCTCTTCGGTGTAATACTCTTGCCCATTCTTTGACTCGGCAGCCTCCCAAGAAACAAAGTAATTCATAACATCCCTCGGTATTCCAGACGTGACCGGATGACCATGTGTACACATTTGAATTTTGGCCAGTTTAGACAAGGCAATCCAATTCAAAGCGGGTTCTATATGAAGATCCAAGAACAGCAAAATATCTAGCTCTAAATCAGCAATCCTCCGTTGGGTTTTTAATATTGAACTTGCAGTTGGTTCTAGGGCGTTTATGTACATATTTTTGTCATTTGGATCTTTGGGAAATGGTTGTTTTTGATTATAATAAATGAATATTACCTCGAACATATCGGAAGACATGTTCAGGAAAGTAGAATAGAAACTATCGCTAATGCTTGAGCTATGAATATTCATTGGATTCAAGCTCAAGCTGGTTTCCGGTAGCAACCCGTTTGAAATAATTCCGAGTTTGATTCTATGAGAACCATTTTCTTTTGTTTCCGAGTAATCAAAAGCAGCGAGTTGTGGATACACGTTCATCTGAAGTCGTGTATATTTTTCGTACAAAATCCTCGGGTTTGTATTAAGATATGCGTACCAAAAGGAGTGATCCAGAAACAACACGTTTTCAATGTGTAAACTATCTCTTTTTAAAAGATTATCCAACCTTTGTTTCAAGGATGCAATTGTCTTTTTTTCTTCTTTCTTGTTTCCCGAGAATAATGGAACTAAAATATCTTTAAATACCCCCCACGATTGATCGTCTTCATCACATGGTACTTTTTTTAACCATTTCTGAGCTTTGTCGTACCTATGCGTCTTACCATAGAAGTATCCGAGTACCGCTGCTGCTTCAATACCTAAATTCTTGCTGACGTGATTAGTAGCGAGTAAATTTTCTATTTTTGATATTGTGTTGATCATAGAATCGTCCTCGAAAGATTGAACTTTTACGTTGGAAAGAAGGCTTTGCACCTCTTGTTCCATGAATGATCACTTGCTTGTTGTAAAATTTTAAATTAAAAGACAGTCAATAAACACGAACAAGTTTTGTTTTGTTTCAAATGAAAAAAGAAGACTCTGGAGTGGAGTCAATCATGTGAATTGTAATAAGTGTTGATAGGATCGACCGTGATTTTGCCGTGCATATTTTCGTGAATACTACTTTGATAATAGTAGGTACCGTCTGTTTTTGGTGTAAATGTAACTATTCCATCACTTAAAATTTCAGAACCATCATTAAGAGTGTGGCCACTCTGTTGGTTTCCAATCTTTCCCATTCCTGTGTCCCTAAGTATTCTCATGGGATAGGAAAAATTGGTGACGAATTCTATTGTATCACCTACCCAGACTGTTATGTCGGGGTCATTGCTGTCTGTGTGAAGAACTTCTCTCCTATCTTTTACATTATCTTGTGATGTCAGTTTGTAATGTTGATAATAATTATTATGATTAAAATTGTGGTAATTAACATCATATCTGACTGTAATAGTGGTGTCATCAGAGGTAGTGTCGTCAGAAGATTTTTTGTTTGTAAATATTACTACGGCAGCTGAAATTCCGGCTGCAATAAGAATGCATGATAAACAAATAATGATTATTTTCCAAGTTTCCATTTTACTATCACTTGTGTTGTGTTATTTGTAGATGTATATTTTTTGGGTTATCGACACTAATAGGAAGTGTTGATAAGATCGACCGTGATTTTGCCGTGCATATCTTCATGAGAATTACATTGATAATAGTAGATACCGGCTGTTTTTGGTGTAAATGTAACTCCCACATTCCCACTTTCATAAGTAACAGAACCATCGTCAAGTTGGTAGCAATTTGAACCACCAGCCGGTGGTTCAGCACAATCTCCCGGAAGCAGTCCCTGTCCACCATCACTAAGTATTTGCATGACATGAGATGAATTTTTGACGAAACCTATTGTATCACCTACCCAGACTGTTATGTCGGGGTCATTGCTGTTTGTGTGAATAGCACCTATCCTATCTTCTACATTATCTAGTGATGTCAGTTTGTAATGAGCTGGGCTGTCGTCAGTAACATTATATGTGACTGTCAAGGCTTGATAGGAGAGCCCCCCGCCGCTGTATTCGGTAGTAGTGTCATCAGAAGATTTTTTGTTTGTAAATATTACTACAGGCTGAAATTCCGGCTGCAATAAGAATGCATGATAAACAAATAATGATTATTTTCCAAGTTTCCATTTTACTATCACTTGTGTTGTGTTATTTGTAGATGCATATTTTTTTTTTTATAGATCTAAAGACGGAAAAGACGGAAAAGTTGTGGATTGTTTACACCGAAATCGGTTCTAGACTTTTTGCGAGGTATTATAGGTATCTAGTAAGCACTACCCCATATATTTTCTATAATCAACACGTCTAGTATAGCCTCGGCAACGGCATTAACAAGCAAATCAACCATGGACAATAGTTTTTCTCGGATCAATGTTTTTAACAGTTCTAATTCAATTTCATTTTCTCCAAGCTTTTTTACATTTTTAAGGACCCATAAAGCATAGTCAATGTCATGTTCAATCACGAAGGATAATTCTTTGCTCTTGTATTTGCCAAAATTGAATATCATTATAAAAATGTATTAATAAAAAACTCCAGAAAAATCTAGATTTTCTACAACATGAGAGTTGAATTGACAGCAAGATGAGGGTGATTCTCGGCAATAGAACGTGGAGATCCACGGAAGATGCTGATTCTAACGTTCGACAGTTGCACGGGGAGCACGGTGGCATTTTCTTTCTACACGGAGAGAAAAAAAATGTTGATATTCTAAAAATTAAATTCAAGACGAATAGAAAGAATTCTAATTTATATTGCGAATTCATTGAGCTCAAGGACAACGAAACGCACCATCATTGCAAAATTAAATATGATAAAAACCGAGTCATAAACCAAAAAAATATTCCAGCTTTTGAGAAAGGCTGGTCTATTCCGGAATTTAAGGTGGACGCTAAAAGGCAGAAGCGAAAATCACCAATGCCTCAGACTGACCTTAGAAAAGAAGAATTGCAAACCTGCTACGAACAAAAAAACTTGACTGATTTTTGCATTGAATTGAACAATTTTGTTAGTCAAGTGTGCAATACTACCAACACAATTATTACGCGCGAAAATGTTGAAACCTCATTGAATGAGCTTTTGAAAACGACGACACATAGAAGTGATTTTGAAGGTGTTGATGGAATTATAAATCAAATTAAAGAAAAACTAGATACCTTTTTACAAAGTAAAGCACAGTTTTTAAAAACCAAAGAATCTTACGAGAATGCACAGCAAGAATTTAAAAAGTACAAAACAACAATAACCGAAGATTCAAATGAAATCCTTTACAATTTTGTAGACGAAGTAGACCGAAGAAAAATTCTTGAAATCATGGGGATAAAACCACCACCGGAACCGGAACCGGAAACGGAACCGGAAACGGAACCGGAAACGGAACCGGAACCGGAACCGGAACCGGAACCGGAACCGGAAACGGAACCGGAGCCTCAGCCGGAACCTAAAGGTAGAATCAGGGGAAAAGACATCAGTCAAATACAGCAGTTGAAATACCACAATATGAGAAAACATTACGACGAGGAATCACTAAGCCCTTCTCACAAGTCTCACATCTCCAAGAAAGATGATGATTCTTCCTATGATTCTTCGTATGACTTTTCGGATTGCAATTCCGATTTAGAAAATATATAAGTATTTACAATTCTACGGACGGGGGCGGCGTGCGCAGGAATCGAAATAGTTAAACGAGAGATTCAATAAACTGCCAATCATATTCGTGCTCTAAACACATGTTTAAGATATCACACGAACTCGGTTCTTGCTTTTCGTGTGCTAGTTGGCTTATGTAATAATTCTTCTGTTTAATTTCATCTCTCAATGTATATTCCGAATCTTCTACGTTGTTTGGGGGCTGTAAGTACGTCGGGGTTTCCGAAAAATCGCTGTAAACATAAAGCATAATGTACAACATTCTCCTTGTCGACCAGTCTGTGTTGGTCCAAAAAGAGTATATATCGTGCGATAGCATTTTTTCAAGTTTGATTTGTTTATTCATGATTTTTTGCTTGAAGATTAAGTGCTTCAATCTTTTCTGCAAACAAGTTCCAACTTGTTGTGCGGCCGTGTGTTTTTTTTGAAATTGCTTCAACATCATTTCAAAATGATTAACCTTACTTTTCAATGTCAATTGCAACTGGCGAATTTTTTTGTATTCTTTTAGACATGAATGGTATTCTGATCTCTTGTTGGTGTAGTTTGGTTGATCACGTGGATCAACCGGACCAGTGCTGTCAATTTGCATCGCCATGTTCCCAAACCAAACCCAAACCCCAAAATATCTAGATAAAGATTAATCAACCCAAGATCTAGAAAAACGCGGTTCGCGGACCATCACGGAACATCATGTCGCTTCTCGACATCGGCTTGGAACACCTATCCAGCGAAGACGAGAAACCTTTACTACCAGTTGCTTCTAAAACATCTTCCAAGGAATCTTTCAAGGAATCTTTCAGGAAATATTGCTGGGGAACAACTGCTCGAAATCTTTTACTGGAGTTTGAAGAAACCGTGGCTACAACAAAACAACAACCAAAGCGAGCAAAGATAATTTAGAGTATCCAGACAGAGGCCCAGGGAAAAGCCGCCGTTTAATTTTTATTTTTTTATTCTTATCTTCTATTAAAACACTCGAGTATACTAAAGGATAAGATGAGAAGATCAAGTAGTCGTACTTTATTAAAAGATTTAGTCAAAGATTTAGTCCTGAAAATAAAAAAAAGCAACAGTCATAATTCACTCAAACAGTTAGCTGATAAAACCTCATCTGAAATAGAAGAACCCCATATTAAAAAAGATTTGTATTTTAGTCTCAAACGGGGGTTTAATAAGGAAGTAATACCAAGCTACGAAGAAGAAGAAACTATCCTAGATAATATTATTGAGCCAGTCTCTTATGAATGTGGAAACAAATTAACGGATTATGTTGAAGATGGACACCAAGTAAATATCTTTGGTGATGATTATCCCCTTCGAAATGCGCTGTTATTGTTGTTGTATACAACATTCCGCACAATGAAAGATGTTCCCCGGGTGCTTAAAAAAAACGAGAATCATATAAATATTTCTCTAATGGTCGAGTTTTGTGCGCCACTTGTTATCAATTCACTTATGAAGAGTTTGGTAGGGGTAGGTATTCATGAATTTTTGAATCATATTATTTATAAGCTACATTAGCGTCTCCGTATTACTAAATCGTTCTAAGAGTTCAATTCTTATTGGATAGAATGGGTTTCAAACGTCGGCAATTTATGTGATGGATCTGTTTTGGTGTGCTAAAATCACCGTACACGAAGGTTCCAAACTGTTTTGAATCATACGGCGATAATTTGTTTATCGAATGTTCCATAAAACGGGGTTCTTCACATTGTGGATATATTGTCCTTTCCCAATAATCCGTGCTAATTATATGATTTTGGTCCGTATAACAAGGTGTTCTCGTGTATGAATTTCCTGTTTGTGTTTTTTTCGTTTCTCCAAATCCCTGGTCTTTTGGCGCGGCTTCTATATTGTGACAGATTTGCAAAACCCCGGTCTTCGTCGGATCTCTCAGCATAACGGAATTGGGATCTTTGTTAAAACTGACTAGTTTCAGTTCTTCATCTTTTTCCATGTCGATAATAATATCATCTACGTTGATATTTTCTACAAATTCCAAGTCGTGTTGTACTAACATGACGTATTTAGTATTTACATGTTTCATGGCATTGTTAATATTTCCCGTCAAACCACCCCAATATTCGGCTTCGATTATTTCTACGGGAACTTTGAAAGTGTTTTGATTTAGATAATTTTTAAGTGCTTTCATGTACTCTGGGTACGTATCCTTGAATTCTTCCCGTTTATGTTTCGGATAACACGCGTGGATTCTGATTTTGTTGCATGTATCATCGGGTATAATATCGTGAGCTAAAATTATTTTGTCTATGTTCCCCGATAATCTCGCGAAAATAGACTTAAGAATTGTTTTTATACATATCAGATCAGGGTGAGAAGGAACAGGAGATGCAGATACGATAATCGTGAATTTCTGGTTACTTCGACTTAGGCTCGTAGCCGATGGTTTTTCTTGTTGTTGATTTCTTAGAGAAAATACCAAAAGACAAAACGTAAATAAGAGAATTACAAGTATCACAGAGAACAGTAGCATTTGTTTACCAATACTATTTTTTTTAATTGGAAAAAATAATATTCAGCTTGGAAAAAAGAAATTGATCTTCATTGAGCCGATGATAAAACGTTTTCTTCCCGCTCGTGTATAACTTTTCTTCAATTCTTACAGAAACCTTTAACAAATCAGAAATGCTTACGTAATACTTTCTACAACCAGCAAAAAAACGAAGAAACCCCAAGATGCGTTTCAAAACGTGCAATCGCGGCGGTGGTAGGTCATGTACTATGGTTTTCATGTTGCGTGCACGCGTGGCAAGATTTGTGACACCCTAAAATGTCTTTCAACTCGACTTGCTAAATTCTAGATAAAAGAAAAAGAAAAATCTAGACTCATTGAAAAATGGGCGTTTCTTCTTTGGTGCTCTTGTTCTTGCTCTCATGTGGAGCCGTTTCCCCGTTTAAGATTTCACAACGACAATCATTGCGAGAACTCTCCGTTTCACAATGCGAACATATTTCTAATTCTTGGAAAAGAAAAGATTTGTATACGCATGTAATACACAACTCTCTCGATATATATCATCGGCGGCCCAAGGACCTTTATTTTGGTTGGTTCGAAAAAAAAACGGAGCCGAACTGTGTTCTCTGGATTGAATATGTAAGTTCCTACGAAGTTAAAGTAAAAAGGATATGGTATCCGCAATTTTCAAAAGCAAATATTGAGAAATGTATCGTAAAATTAGCTCACTATTCCGGCTGTATCGTCGATTTTAGCTGCTTAAAGACGTTGGAAATTGACAAATGGACATTGATGGTGAACAAAGTAGATAAAATTAAAAAAAAGATCTTATTGGGAAACAACACTGACGTCTTCACTCTTTAATTTTCCAATGTTCCAAATAAGTACTGTCTTTACGCGTTCACGTCACTGTAACTTCTTTTGCGACCGGTGCTTTTATCAAACGACAACTTGAAAATATTTTCTTCGGTTGTTTCGGTATCGGCTTCAATTTCTTTTTCATTTTTTGATTTGCTTTCGATGCAATTTGTTATCATGAGATTGATAATAGCTTCTCTATTTTCCATAAAAACCTTAACATACTCTTCATTTGCGGAGTTTTCGGTTAGGATCTCTTTCAAAACATTAACGAGAACTTCATGAAAACGTTCAGATGAAATTCCCCGCGGAGTTTCTTTTTTGTGCGACATTGGTTTTAGTCTAATGAAATAAGTATCGCTCTTGTCATTTTCGTCTTTCACGTTGATTTTTTGGGTTGTTGAATTTTGTGATTTTAACATATTCTCAATAATACAGGAATTTTCTTTTATTTTATGATCTAGATGCATCATTTTTTCTTTGTGTTGTTTGTTAATATCAGAAAGTGTCGTAAGAATTTTATTTATTTGTTGTGCAGTTGAAACGATTGAATCCGACGCGGCAATTGCATTTTTAGGTTGCCTTTTGATAGTTCCTACTTTAACGTCTGCTGTTGTTGTAGTTACGGTTCGCGCGGCGACAACCGATTTGGTGATTTTTTCTGCCAGTGAAGCAACTTTAATGTCAAAGGTTTCACCGCCGAGACACTCGTGAATATCTACTTCTTCAAGATCTTCAATCACGTCCCTTACGTGCGTTTCGTTCAACTTCCTTTTGCTGTTGTTTGTTTTTAATTTCACAACCCCAGATGATTCGTCGTTACTCCACGTCATCGCATTACTCTCAGACCGACTTAGGTGTTCTAATAAATTTGATTTCAATTTTTGCAATTCTTTATTGTTCTCCCCGCGTTCAACACGCGTTTCTTGTAACAGCTTCTTCTTTTCTATGTGTGCCTGTGCAAATAATTTTAGAGCTTTTCTAGTGTCGTTGGAATCAGTCATTTTTTTTTGGGAAAATAAAATTTAAATTTAAGCGTAAACGCGTTTTTTTATTTAGTAATATTAACTAAAATAAAAACACATCCGAAATGTCGGGTTGTAGATTTAGCCAAAAAACGAGACGTTGTAGCCGTCACAAAAAAGCCCATGGTAATGATCTGAACTGCAGATCGAAAAGAAAACACAGTGGGAAACGAGTTTGTGTGAAAACAGTAGCGGCAACCGACCGGTTCCCGAAGGAACTCGCGCGTGGAATGATCCCGTTTAAACCGATGTGGTCTCCAGCGTCTAACTATAACAAACTAAAGAAATACAAATCAAAGATTTCTAGTCCCAGATCTGCCGCTAGAGCCACCGCGGCTCGCGAAAAAGGCCTTAAAATCAGAAGAAAGAAAAGTCAAATACGCAAACTTTCCGCACGTGGCCGGACGTCTCCACGTAAGAAACAAAAACCAAGCCGCAAAACCGGACCACCACGCCGGCGTTGAGAATTGAGAATTGAGAATTGGTCCTACAAAATCTGAATTTAAATTGTTTTTTTTGCCATTTCTAAATTCTAAATTTAAATTGTTTTTTGCCACATTCAATTGTTGGACAGTTATTGGACAGTTATTGGACAGTTATTGGAGCGTTTCCAACCTCCAGCCCAATACAAATGCCTACTTTCCTTAAAAGAACTGGAAAATGGCAGGCAAGCTATGTCGGCTATGTCGGAGCAAACAAAAAAAGACACCGAAGATACACATTTGCAACAGAAGCAGCCGCCGAAATGTGGGCGGCATTGGGAAGAGCAGAACACGCACCAGCCAAGACAGTCGCCAAGACAGCCGCCAACAAACGGAAACGCGCGAAAACTACCGACGCACAGCGTCGCGCCACGGGTCTCGAGAAATATGGCGATAATTCCAAGACGGAAGCAAGGGCGATTGAAAAAGTGTCCCAAATCCTCGAGAAGCTCGAACTGAAGCTCGTCCGCGACGGCGCGAAGAACGATATTGGGTTGCGCTCGAAAGTGGACAATCTGAGTGATTCCTGGTGGGGAATTCAAGTCAAGTCGTGCACCGAGCGGTGCTGTCATGGAAAAAATAAAAAACCAAAGGCTACGTTTAGCGGGGTCAACACGTACCCGGACTCCATCGTCATGTGCGTCTTGTTGACCCCCTTGATCATCTGGCTGAGACACGGCAGCGATCTCGTGGAGAACGGCCCAACGCTTCACGAAAGCCAAAAAACCAAGTTTACGAACGCCCTCTGCTACCAAGAAAATGAGGAAGGCGGCATTCTTCAGAACGACCTCGAGGCACGCTTAAATGAAATGTTTCACGACAAGGCGTATGCCTACGAGCCCCAACCGATGAATACATTTGATCTCCAGCTCGGCACACTGCAGTTTATCGAGGACTGGGCGCACCGCTTGTATTTACGGTCCAAGAACCGGCCCGAGGCATCGATCCGCCGCGCGATCGGCGAGGTCGAGAACGGACACCACGACGACGTGGAAGACGAATTCAAAATCCAAGAAAAAGTTTGTCGATTGCATCGAAATGCCTTTCTCATCCACTTGTCCAAAAGAGCCGGAACAAACGAAAAAGGAATTGGAATTGCTGGTCCCTACGAAGAAGAGGACTTCCACGTCCTCCGGGCCTTTGTCTTCTACACGAAAGACAAGGACGGCACCATTCGTCTGAAACGGGAATCTCACACCATTGGGTACTCTCCCGGGAACACCGACTACGCGACCGCGATCGATGACATTAGATCGTGGCAATTGTTAGGCTACTTCGAGATCTCGATGAAGAAGCTCGTGGCCGAGGGTCTCATCAAGACGGCGACGACCAAGGGCCAAGTAAGTTTCAATGCGCTCTTGCCCGAAGACGTACGCAAAGAAATTAAACACCCGCCGCCGAAGCGTATTACGAAGGAGGGGAAAAGGAAGACGCATGTATGGACGCGCGACTGCTTTCACCGGTGCGCCCCGTTTCCGGTTTCAAACGTCAACCGGGAGCTGGTACATTAAATTAAATTAGAATAAATTATTCTAATTCTTAAT
>Ga0209709_10003646_pt1 | contig 12671 bp, 12 predicted proteins | sample ArcticOcean_MG_C_2_FD_187435 | JGI IMG/M metagenome (GOLD analysis project Ga0209709, IMG submission 187435) | Marine microbial communities from western Arctic Ocean - ArcticOcean_MG_CB4_136 (SPAdes) (version 2) | ecosystem: Environmental > Aquatic > Marine > Oceanic | place: Arctic Ocean... | reverse complement strand
TTTGCGGGACTTTCTGCGTGACTTTCTGCGTTTGCGGGACTTTCTGCGTTTGCGGGACTTTCTGCGTTTGCGGGACTTTCTGCGTTTGCGGGACTTTCTGCGTCTTCGTCTGCCACCAATTTTATGATCGTTTGTTGCATCATTCGCAGCCTGTTTAGCATTTCTAACTGCATTCGCGACCGGACCTTCAAAACCCTGGGCAGCCTCAGCATCAATTTCAGAACCGTTGTCTGGGGTTCCAGCACCGCCGCCAGTTTGCATTTGATTTGAAGTTGCCATTGTATTGTTTACCATATTTACTGAGTTTTGGTTATCAATTGTTGTATTTCTTTTTTGTAAATTATTATTCGTTGTTGTCGAGTTAACGGTGGGCAACATATTCTCCTCAAATAATGTTATTTTATCGCCAATATCCATTTAACATATAATCATAAAATAATATTTAAAAAAAATTATAATATAAAAGATTTTTAATATAAAAAATTATTAATAAAATAATACAAATGAATTCTTCAGAAAAATTAAATTTAAATAATTTAATTAAAGAATACAAATACGAGTCCACAACAGAAAAAATACGCACATTAAAACATAGCAATTTAATACGCGAAGACGTTGTTAAAATGATTGAACTTAAAAAAAAATATATTAGAATTGATCCTAAAACATTAAAGGGGATGGTTGAAAAACAATGTTCTTTTTTATATACAAATTATACAAATATTTTTAATAAAGTTTTTAAAGGTGTTATTGATTTGAATTTATTAAATAATTTTTTACAAATATTAAAAACCGTTGAAGATGGTAAATGCGATCAACACGAAGCAAGTTATAAAGTTGGACAAATATTAAAGCAGATATATATTGATAGCGCTTTAAGAGAAGCCGAAATTAAAGATAAAAAATATAAAAAAAAATCAAAATCTTTTAAAAAAGCCAAGAAAATAAGTTGGTCACAATACAAAAATTTAAATTGATTATATTTTTAATTATTTTAATTATTTTAAAACTTATTAAAATGAACAACAAAAAAATTTACGATCCTATCCACGGTTTTATTCCAATTCAAGCACATTTGCTAAGTATTATTGATACACAAGAATTCCAAAGATTGCGCGATCTAAAACAGCTAGGTGCAACGCATTATGTTTTCCCAAGTGCAACCCATACACGCTTTGAACACAGTTTGGGCGTGTCTTTCCTAGCTAGAAAATTAATGAAAAATTTACAAAAAAACCAACCATCACTCAAAATTACCGAAAGACAAATTCAATTGGTGGAAATAGCAGGTCTTATTCACGATTTGGGTCATGGTCCATTCAGTCATCTTTGGGATAATTATGTTATATTTAAAGATGAGGAAGACCACGAAGAAAGAAGTTGTGTTATATTCTCGGTGATGATTTCAAAATATAATTTGTCAATTACGGAAGAAGAAACGGACATCATTTGCGAACTTATCAATCCATCTGAAGAAAATGCTCGCAATTGGATGTTTCAAATTGTAGCCAATAAAAGATGTCAACTTGATGTTGATAAAATTGATTATATTCAGAGGGATTCTCTATATCTCGGAAATGTGGGTATTAAGGGTGAATTTGATAGACTTATTACAGAAGCCAGAGTTGTGAAAACAATTGATGGAACTTGTGAGTTGGGTTGGTTCCACAGATTGAATTATGAAATATTCTCCTTATTTACAAATAGATATAGGTTTCATAAATTAGTGTATAATCATCATACTGTTAAGGCATATGAGTATTTAATCTTAAATATACTTAAACATTTTCATAAAAAAATTCATAAAGAATCGCCCACCGATCGTGTTGAATTTTTAAATTTAACAGATGCCGTCGTTAATTGTCAACTGCACGCTTCCAAATTTAAAAATATCCAAAATAGATTATATAAACGTCAAATACCAAAAATGATCGGTGAGCATATTATTTCCAGACATACTAATCCTGAAATTTATAAAAAGATAAATAATGACACTTTTCCAAAAAGAATTTTAAATATATTGATTGATAAAATTGATATTGGTTTTTCAAGTGGGGAAATTAACCCAATGGATGAAGTTTATTATTATAAAAAATATGATTCAGATAACACGGATATCCCCGAAGGCATAAAACAAAAACCAATTTGGAATAGTAAAGAATTTTCCGAAACTATAATAAGGTGTTACCATTTAAATCCAGATAATCATTTTGAATCAAATAGTTACGAATTGGAAAAAGCTAAAAATGAACATAATTGGAATACATATTTAAAAGAATTATATTCATAATTAATTATGTGTGACATAGAAAAAAAAATTAATAAAACTTTTCAACCGGTTGTTAAAAATAATTTTTTAATTCGTGTATCGTGGTATGATAAGATTATGCGACAATATCAGGTTGGTAGTTGGCATAACAAAGAAACCATTAATGAAAAAATAAAATGGGTTAAACAACAGAATAAAAGTTATCCTTTTACACATTATTGGTTGGAAGGATGTTATATTAAAAATGATGAAAGTGTTTTTGATATTTATGAAAAAAATATAGATGTTTTTCCAAATATTGAAAATTTTAATATGCCCATTTGTAATGTGGATGAATATATTTTATTATAATTATTCTTCGCAAAAACATATATTAATTTTAGAATGCAAATATGGTTTGCAACTATAACATAAATAAGTATATTCGCCACATTTCAAGCAATTTTCACCCTGTAATCTTATATTAAATGAATGGGTAAATCCAAAAAACCATCTTGAACTCGTTTCCGTTATGTGTCGCTTGGATTCTTCGGGAAATCTTTTTTCTGTTTCCCACGGTGGAATATTATTCCTTGACCAAGCTGATTTAATACAAGTTAGTTCTTTTTTTTTAGCTGCAATTATTTTAAAGAACGACAACCTTTTTATATTATAAAAAGCATAATCTTTAATTATACTTACAACTTCCAAAGGAATTCTACTATTATTTAAGTTATTTAATACTAATAATTTTTGTGTCGGTTTTTTGAAAAAACTTGGAAACATTGTCTAATTTAAGTATTGTTTATAAATAATTTATCAATTTATTTTCAGCGGATGTGCCTGAGTGGTTAAAGGGTCAGACTTGAAATCTGGTGGGCTATGCCCGCGCGCGTTCGAATCGCGTCATCCGCGTTTTTATAAAATAATAAATTGATTTTATTATTTTATAAAAAAACTTAGATTAAATAAAAACTTAGATTAATAAAATGGCAGAAAGAACCGTTCAAGATGTATTCGATGACGAGCGTAATAATATAAACAGGATAGACGAAATAGAGGAAGAATTAGAAATGATTGAAGAATTAAAAAAAGAATTAAAAGAATATAAGGAAAAAAAAAAGGTATTAAAAAATGAACGAAAAACTCTACAGATTGATTTATTAAAAGAAAAAAAACTAGAATGGATTGAATGTGATTTGAATGAATGGAGAAAATATGTAGAAGATAACTTTTATGATCCGGTAAAATATTATATTTATCGTTATGATGGCGGTATTCGTCAACAGGGATTTTATAAAGGTGAAATGAAATTAGATCCGAAACACCAATTACATTTCGAAAAATATTTTGATGATTACTTTTACTATGGACATCCAAATTATCAAGATGAAAATCATCCTAATGCAGATGGTTCCGAGTGTGAAATGGCATTTGGCGGAGGTGCCGCGGGAGTTTCAGAATTTAAGTGGGAATAATATCTCAAAGAACTTTTAAATATTTTTTTTGTCTATATTTTTTATATCATCAATAATATTTCTACCAGATATGATATCCAATATATTATTATATCCTAATATATCGCTAACCGTTAATACTGCTGAAGTTATAGCGCTTCCAAACCCAGATGCAACTATATCTTGCCCGGTTAAATACATATTTGGTAAATTAGATTCCGGTCTTAACGTTAAATAATCAAATCTTTTTGTAATTGCATCCAAACCATAACATTCACCATTATAAGAACCTAAATAATATTTTACTGTCTCACTTGTGCTTGTGCTAGAAAACAATACTTTATTTTTACATTTTGGAAAATTTGTATACAATGCGTCCCATAATATCTGTTCGATTTTTTTTTTATTTTCAATATATTCATTGTCTTTTCTTTTTCTTGGAATATTTTGCGTGTTAAACATATCAACATTGCTCCAAGAAATAACACATATTGTGCTCTTTTTCGGGTTGTTTTTCTTCCATTCTGGATCTTTCGCACTACTTGAAGCAATAAATATAGGTGGTTTATTAATAAAAGGATCTTCATAATATTTTCTCACTGATTCATCTAATGAATTTTCATACCAAATATAAATATTGCTGCTATTTAAACCCAACTCTTCTGTTGTTCCATCTAGTCCGACGAATAAAAAATTATATGATAATTTAGATGGGATATTTTTGATTATGTCATTAAAATAAGTATTATACAATTTTTCTTCTGATAATAATTTTAAATATGTATTTTTTATACCGATGCTTGATATAATAACATTCGCATAAATATCTGTATTTTTTACTCTAACACCAACCGCTTTGCCATTTTTTACAATTATTTTATCAACCGGTGATTTAACCAATACTCTACCGCCACTTTTCTCTATAATGGGTATTATATTTTTCGCAAAAATACCTGGTCCTCCGGCTGGATAATAACCACCTTCTATAAAATGATTTAATATCCCAGCGTGAATAAAAAAACTTTGTTCTTTGGGCGGTGGCCCCCCATCTATTGATAATCCACCGATAACGGCTTTTAAACGTTCGTCTTTAAAAAAATCCGATTGTACATCGTATTCGCTTTTGCTAGCATAATGTTTAAATTCATTACAAAAAAAACAATAAATCATTTTAGCTAACCAAAAAGGTTTAATTATTTTCAATAAGAAGAACAATTCCATTTTTGCAACCCGTTGAACCAAATTTATATATTTAATTATATTCTTATTTTCTTTTGGAAATAGATCACATAAATATTTGATCATCTCGTCTCTTCCAGGTTTAAAACTATATACGCTATTTTCAATTATAATATTATCGTAAATTAAATCATTATCGTGGCCCAATGGAACCCATTCAATCGGTTTTGTCATAATTAAATCTAACACTTTATTTCTACTTTTTATATTACCGATATAATGTATACCTGTATCAAACTCCCATCCTTTATCTTTAAAACAATGTGTGCATCCTCCCGCAACATAATGTTGTTCCAATACCAATACTTTTTTACCAACGCGTGATAATAACCCAGCAGTTGTTAGACCACTTATTCCAGAACCTATTATAATAAAATCAATATTTTCAGGAATTTTTTTTATATTAAATCTATCGCGATTTATTTCACAACTATGTTTTACATCATATTTTTCTTTTATTTCATTATATTTTTTTGGTGATTGATTTTTATAATTTTGTATAAATATATTTATCAAATAACAAAAAAAAGGAAAAGAGAAAAATAAAAGAATCATCATAATATAAATACTTTAATAAATACTTTAATAACTTTAAATATATTGTATAATTAAAACACTTCAATGTCTGATTGTTTTTCACTAACACCAATAGACGTCTGGTTATCTTGTTGAACAATCCTATAATCTGAATCAATTGTATTGTATGTCTTGGGCTCTTTCATATATGCGCTATTTGCCCTTTCATCTTTAATGGATAATCTACCCACACTCCAAGCATTATACAATTTCATAGATACCAATAAAAAGAAACTTATGAAACTAGTAATGCTGTTTGTACCGGTATTTGTCTGATAAACTGTAAATCCAGATACAATAAAATTAATACACATCATAAATACAGCGAAATATGTTGCGTTCACATAATTATTATTTAATCTATTCATTTCTTTTTTATATTTTGGATATGCTTCTATTTCCATATCCAAATTGTTTGTACTCTTTTCATCATCTATATCCAAATATTGAATACACCAATTTTCACGTCTTAATTCAATAAAATAAAGTGTTCCTATTGCACCAAATGTTGCAAAATTACAAACATTGCCACCAAAGTACAAGTCGCCTTCTTTAAAGAAATTTTCAGTTGCAGTACATATGGTTCCGTTGCAATTTTGTGGGACAAATACAATCAAAAATGTTCCCATGATTACCTTATAAAACTCCAAACACATTAACAAAAGCGTTGTTATTCGCTGTTTTGAGTCAACTGTAAGTTTCATTATAAACTATAGTCCTAAAATTAATATAAACGCGTTAAATAACTTTTTTCTTTAAATGTTCATCTTTTCAATAATCATCGCTCAATGGTGCTTTAAGCAAACAATATAACAAAATTAGTTAAATTAATAATTACACAACTATTAAATAAATTTTAAATGTGTGTTAAAAAATTAAATTTATTATGGGATAATGACAAAAATTTATTTATACACTTAACATTATTGGAATTTTTAAATTCATTGTTTTTATATTTATTTTTAACTATTTGGACATTACAAATGATTAAAAATGATTTTTCTGCAAATGAAATTGCGATATGTTACGGTATTACACAATTTTCAAGAATTATTAATGCGATTATTGTGAAATATTATAAATGGTATGTCCCAATACTATTATTTTTAGTACATATAACATCATTGATACCAGCCATATTTAGTCCCAACGAATTTCCGAGTCATGTTATACTTTCATTTTTTAAAATCGGAGATATGTTTAATATTTATTCAATTCGTTTGGGATTTTTGCTAGATAAAAGAAAACACATTGGAACGATTGATAATATTGAACATCGTTATAGGTTTAGTACAACTATTTTTATTTTGACGTGGGTTGTATCATATTCATTATCGCTTTTAATTGGCGGCGCTTTATACCAGATAATTTCTTTTCAATTAATTTTAATAATACAAATGATTGGCATTATTATACAAGTTGTTTATTATACATTATTGAATTGGTATTATAAAACAACGGTGACAGATACTTCAAATGTAACAGATACTTCAAATGTAACAAATACTGTAATTGTAACAGATACTTCAAATGTAACAGATACTTCAAATGTAACAAATACCACAATTACAGCAAATGTAGGACGCGATTGGTCATTACTTGATATCACATTGGTTTTTATATTACCAATTCCAATCTTTGGTGCAAGTTCATTAATTTGGCAATTTATGCCTATTATATACAATAAATTTAATATAAATTCATTTGAATCATCAATATTTTTAACAACTGGTGAAATTGTTGGATCTTTTTTTTTTGTATATAAAACATTGGGTTACAACTTAAAAATTAATAATTATTTTTTTCGTGAACCAAGACAATTTTTATTAATTATATTTTTATTTGGGGCGTTCTATACATTAATGTCAACAAACATATTTGTATTAACTGTTATAAGTAACATTTTTTGTTGTTTTTTTTTAGCAATTTTAAATAAAATACATACCAATTATATTTTTGTATATTCGAAATCCGATATTAAACTTTACCAAGGTTTATTTATAATATTCAGATGTATTGGAAGTTTATTAACGGCAATATCTTCGCCATATTTATTTGAAATATATCCTGGGTTACCTTTTCAAATTTGCGGTATCCTTTTAATGGTATCCTCGTTATTTTCATTTTGCGTTTTTAAACGTCATATATATTTAAATTATGATGAAAATATTTTTTGTTTATCAAAATCAATTTTTAAACTTGAAATTGAAAAACAAATAGGTGAAGACATTTATGAAAGTAAAGAAGAAATTGTATTATAAATGACCCTTGATTTAATTAACCAATTTAAACCTATATTATTAATATTATACATTTATGATATTAATAATAGTTGAGTCGCCAGCAAAATGCAAAAAAATAGAAAGTTATCTCGGAAACTCTTATAAGTGTTTGGCGAGTTATGGACATATTCGCGAATTTGCAAATGGTTTAAAAAGCATTAATTATAATAATAATTATAAACAAACTTACAAAATATCGGCAAATAAACAAAAATATGTTAAAATTTTACGAACAGCGGTAAAAAAAGCAACTGAAGTAATTTTGGCGACAGACGATGATCGTGAAGGCGAAGCAATCGCGTGGCATATTTGCGAAGTATTTAATTTACCAGTGAAAACAACGAAGCGTATCATATTTCACGAAATTACAAAAACAGCCATTTTAAAAGCCGTCAACAACCCAATAACAATTGATATGAAAAAAGTTGAAGCACAAAAAGCGCGACAAGTGTTGGATCTCATCGTTGGATTTACAACAAGTCCTATTCTATGGAAATATATTTCACGAAAAACCGAAAAAGGTTTATCTGCTGGGCGTTGTCAAACTCCTGCTCTCCGATTGGTTTATGAAAATGATAAACTATGTAAAGAAGCAAAAGGAGAAAATGTATATGAAACTTCTGGAAATTTCTCTCATATGAATATTCAATATAAATTAAATCATTTCTTTAAAAAGAATGACAGTGTTAAAGAATTTTTAGAAAATACCAAAGAACACGAACATATTTTAAATACAACTCAGAAAAAGAAAATGAAAAAAAGTGCACCAAAACCATTCACAACGAGTACATTGCAGCAAAAAGCGAGTAATATGTATAATTTCTCTCCAAAAAATACAATGAAACTAGCTCAAACATTATATGAAAATGGATTTATTACTTATATGAGAACAGATAATGCAAAATATTCAAAAGACTTTATTGACACCACAACTCAATATATTGAAAATAAATGGAATAGTAAATATATTAATCAGAAAATAGATAGTATTTCTTTAAGGGAAGAAAAGAAAGCGGAAAAGAAAGAAGAAGAAGATGAAGAAGATGAAGAAGATGAAGAAGATGGAGAAGAGGAAGATGAAAAGAAAGATTTAGCACAAGAAGCGCACGAAGCGATAAGACCGACAAATATTTTTACAGAAACCATTCAAAATAATCCGAAAATAGGTAAATATGAATTAAAGTTATATCAATTGATTTGGAAAAATTCATTACAAAGTTGTATGTCGTCTTCAATGTATGATGTTATTCTTAGCACAATAACTTCTCCCGAATCATATGTTTATAAAAATAGCACTGAAAAAAATATATTTCCTGGTTGGGAAGCCGTGGAAGGTGTTGAATTAACAAATGATATTTTTGAATATTTATATTCAATATTCAATGGTGATAAAAGTAAAAAAGTAAGTTATTCAGAAATTAAAAGTGATATGGCAATTAAAAAGTTAAAATCGCATTACACCGAAGCACGTTTGGTGCAATTACTTGAAAAAAATGGTATTGGGCGCCCATCAACATTTTCATCTCTAGTTTCAAAAATAATTGATAGGGGGTATGTTATTAAAACCAATATACCTGGTAAAAAACTTGAATGTATTAATTATTCATTAAATAATGGAGAAGATATTAAAGAAAGTAAAAAAAATCGCACTTTTGGGGAAGAAAAAAATAAATTAAAAATAGAACCCATCGGTGTGGTCGTCATTGATTTTTTAAATAAATATTTTGATAATATGTTTAATTATAAATATACAAAACAAATGGAAGATCATTTAGATACAATAAGCGAAGGTAAATATTCTCTTAAAAAATTATGCGATTCTTGTAGAAATGAGTTAGATAATTCAATATCTTGTATCACTAATAATAAAAATATGAATAAAAAAAATAATAAAAATGATAAAAATGGCGATACATTCCAGAAAGGTATAAAAATTGACGAAAAACATACTTGGATAATTGGAAAATATGGACCCGTTATATTATGTAAAAATGGCGAAGACGTAACTTTTAAAAAAGTGAAAAGAGATATTGATTTAGATAAATTGAAATCAGGTGAATATAAATTGGAAGACATTTTATATATGGGCAATGCATCGGGAAATGCATCGGGAAATGCATCGGGAAATGCATCGGGAAATGCATCGGGAAATGCATCGGGTAAATCATTGGGCAAAATAGATGGTGAAGAAATAATAGTAAAAAATGGAAAATTTGGTTTATATTTTTCTTATAAAAATAAAAACAAGTCTTTAAAATATTCCAATAAAACACTGGAAACCATAACAATTGACGATGTTAAAAAAATATTAGCACATAAAGACACAAGTTCTAAAATTTTAAAAAAAATAAATAATACCGCATCAATTAGACAAGGGAAATGGGGACCCTATGCATATTATAAAACAGAACAAATGACAAAACCGAGATTTATCCCAATTAAAAATATAGCTTGGAAAGAAATTGATATGGATTGGGTATATGATAATCTTTAATAAAATATAATATAATTATATATTATTAAATGGGAAATATTGATAAAATATTTAATTTTGGGTTAGGTTTCGGAGCTATTTTCGCAATGGCTATCCAAAAATTCACATACGCTTATACACTTTTTTCAGTGTTATTGGGATGGGTGATAATGCAAAATTTTGTAAGTGGTGAAAGTTCGAATAATTTTGATGTAACAAAGATTGCATTTTTAGGATTCACAGCTATATTATTTTTCACAGTCGTATATTTGACAACGTTAACGATGAAATTTAAAACAATATTTGAAAATAATGCAGTTGGTGATTTAGAATTTTATTTAAAAGCATCAAATGCTTTAATTGTTTTTGTATTCTTATTAATTAGCGGTGGTTCCGATTTGGAAAAGCAATTGGAAGATATGTTTCCAAATTGCGGTAATTTGATATTAATGTTGACATTATTTTTATTTACATATTTATTGGGAATTATGGTAGTAAATATTAGCATTATCGTTACTAAAAAGGTAACTGATGGTTAATTATATTGCTTGTCCGTTTTAATACAGCGGAATGTTAACCCATATTCCGTTTTAGATTCCCATATTCCTGATATTTTTATAATTATTTTACTTTTATCTTGTTTTTTCAGTATATTATACTTTTCATTTATTATCTTTAAAAAACCGTTGTCCAATTGCTCCTTTATCAAATTTTTTCTTGATTTGTTTTCTATTTTAAGAGATTGTAATAATTCGTCTTCAATATTATTTAATTTTTCAACAACATTTAAATTTTGTTTACTATTGAAAATTAATTTATTTTTATTAAAATATTTTTCAAAAGATATATCGCTTAATTGAAAAACTATAACAACTCCGTTTGAAATAAAATCATTATCCGAATAATATAATCTATAAAAAAATGAATTTGTAATTATATTATTTCTTGTTTTATTATTTATTAAAATTTTTTCTGAATTAAAATCATCAACACCAACACATAAAAACATTTATATATTAATAATTACTATCAAATATTTATATCATTTATTAAATATAATAACAATATATCCCTCTCATTGAGATCACACAACGTTTCATTAATTATAAACTTATCTACTTCATTTATTACTCTTTTATATAAAATTGTATGTTTTTTTAAATAATTCATCCAAATTTTTACCAATGTCGGATTGTTCATATTTAGTAATTTTTGTTTCATTTCATCAAATAATTTATCTATTTCCTTATTTATATTATCCATAATTAACATGTAAAATTATTATTTTTATATTTTAATTTATACTTTAATTATTTTTAAATCTAATTTTAATATACTTTTAAGACTTCTGGATTTGATTTACCAGAACAACCTCCTTGTTTTGGTTCCAATACATATATGTTGGCTAACATTGGTGACCTATTATTATTATAAATAGGGGTCTTTTGAGTACCACCAAATCCCCAATACCAAGAATTCATTAAACTATAATTCACTCTGCCAAAAAACCACATATCTGTGAAAAAATATTGAATTAATTTCATTAACCTATATGGTGTATTAATATATATTTTTCCATTTTGCCAGTGATGGTTTCCAAAATTAATTCCGGCCCATCTGTAATCTTCTGTAAAATTTTTAATTTTAACAATATTAAAACATTTTTTAACATATGAATTATAATCAGGTATAATCGGATATCTCCCACATCCGTAAAAACACGTTAAATTATATATATGAATCTTATCTATTAGTGAAACTTTGTTTTTTCGTTTATCAGAAGAGGAATACAACTTCCATCCCGGATAATCTGGGTTCATTAATACTATCGTTATTAACGCTCTCCCAGTTGGTTTTAATATTCTTCTAATATTTCTCAACATCTCATTATGAATATTACTTTCTTCTTCTTCTGTCATCCCCATTGAAGCCAAGTGTTCTTGTGTTCCAATTGTGGATACTGCATCAAATTTTTCGTCGGTTGTTTGTACAAAATGTCTATAGTCATCTAAAATAACATCAACTTTACGTTTTGTTTTACAATAATTTTTTTGGTGTTTTGATAAATTAACACCTTTTACTATAACGCCTCTATTTTTACAATATTCTGTCCAATGACAATATCCGGAACCCAAATCAACTAATGTTTTTCCAGGAGATAAATTTAAATATTTATAATATGTTTCATATTTTTTAACCATTGCTTGTTTTGCAGTTAAATTATAATTACCGTCGTATATCCCTTCTGTTAAATCAGCTTTATTTGTATCAAAATTTTCTTGATGCATTGTAAAATCAAACCAATCATACGCATTTGACAAAGCTTCTTTTTCTGATCTTAATGTAATTTTATAAAAAAAATATAAATATTCTTGAGCCAAAAATAAGATATTATA
>Ga0209709_10003644_pt1 | contig 12673 bp, 10 predicted proteins | sample ArcticOcean_MG_C_2_FD_187435 | JGI IMG/M metagenome (GOLD analysis project Ga0209709, IMG submission 187435) | Marine microbial communities from western Arctic Ocean - ArcticOcean_MG_CB4_136 (SPAdes) (version 2) | ecosystem: Environmental > Aquatic > Marine > Oceanic | place: Arctic Ocean... | reverse complement strand
AAAAAAAAAAAAAAGAAAAAAAAAATAGATTAGTATCTGAACAAGCACCACCATCAGAGAAAAAAAAGGAAAAACCAGACAGAATTCCTTTACCAGAAGATTTAAATAAAGAAAAAAAAAAGTTAATTAAAAAGAAGCAAAATCCTGAAGAAATTAATGAACAGGTAAAACAAGTTTCAGAATTTGAAAAAAAAGAACTGTTTGATCCAAATCAAATTGCTGCACTTATTGATAAATCTAAAGAAGAAACAGCAGAAACAATAAATAAACCTGATAAACTTACACAAAGTAGTGATAAAAATTCATTTGTTAACAGCTTAAGTTTAAGTGAAGAGGACGCACTAAAAGCTCAAATTTTTGGTTGTTGGAGTCTACCATTAGGTTTACCTTACCAAGAAAACTTATTAGTGAGAATTAAACTAAAATTAAAACCGGATGGTACTGTTTTGAAGTCAGAAATATTAGATCATGCAAGGATGAATAAACCAGGGCAAAGTTTTTATAAAGTTTTAGCAGAAAGTGCACTTAGAGCTATTAGAATATGCCAACCATTAAGAGTTCCTCCAACTGGATATGAAAAATGGAAAGATTTACAGTTAAATTTTGATGCAAATGAAATGTTAAAGGGATGATGAAAAAAATATTATTAGTTATTTTTTATTTTTTTATGTTTACTGAAAACTCGGTTGCAGTAATTGAAGTTGATATAACAAGAGGAAATCTAGAACCATTACCAATAGCAGTCTCACCTTTTCATGTAGAATCTGGTGCAGCAGAAATAAAAGATAAAGATGGAGAATCTGTTATTGAAAATATAGGAGAAGAAATTGCTAAAGTTATTGAAGTTAATTTTAGAAGATCTGGTTTATTTAATCCTTTAAAAAAAGATTCTTTTGTTCAAAAACCTGACATAGCACATGCTAAACCTAGATTTGAAGACTGGAAATTAATTAAAGCTCAAGCGCTCATAACAGGAAAAATAACAGTAACAAATGAAAAATTAAGAGCAGAATTTAGACTATGGGATGTTGTGGGTGCAAAAGAGATGGTAGCTTTAGCATTCAGTACTACGCCTGATAATTGGAGAAGAGTAGCACATATTATTTCGGATAAAGTTTATCAACGACTGACAGGTGAAGAAGGTTATTTTGATACTCGTATTATTTATGTTTCAGAAACTGGAAAAAAAACGCAGAGATATAAAAAACTTGCAATCATGGACCAAGATGGTGCAAATATAAAATATTTAACTTTAGGAAATGAACTGGTGTTAACACCAAGATTTAGTCCAACAAATCAATTGGTAACTTACTTATCTTATTTTAAAAATTTACCTAGAGTATATTTATTAGATATTGAAACAGGAATCCAAGAGGTAGTTGGAGATTTTCCTGGCATGACTTTTGCTCCAAGATTTTCTCCAGATGGAAAAAAAATTATAATGAGTTTTGCTAAAGATGGAAATTCAGATATTTTCACAATGAATCTAGAATCAAGAGAAGTTGAACGTATTACTGATCACTCGTCAATAGATACGTCACCTTCATACTCTCCGGACTCTAAATATATTTGTTTTAATTCCGATAGAAGTGGATTGCAGCAAATTTATGTGATGAAAAATGATGGTTCAAATATTAAAAGAATAACTTTTGGAAAAGGTCTTTACGGAACACCAGTTTGGTCACCAAGAGGTGATTTAATTGCATTTACAAAAGTTTATAAAAATAAATTTTATATAGGAGTAATGAGACCTGATGGAAGTGGCGAAAGACTCTTAACCGAAAATTTTTATCAAGAAGCACCCTCTTGGTCACCAAATGGTAGAGTTTTAATTTTTTACAGAGAAACCAAGTCTAACGAAGATGGAGAAGGTTTTTCTGCTAAACTTTGGTCAATTGATTTAACAGGCTATAACGAAAGGAGAATCGAGACAGAAACAGACGGATCTGACCCATCATGGTCGTCTATTTTGTCAAAGTAGTGAAAATACAATAAATTTGCCTTGCAACTTTTAGTGTATAACAATATTGTATTGCTATTAAAAACGAAATTTTAGTAAACTAACAATTAATAAGGAGAATAATATTATGAAACAAACAAGTGTAAAAAGAATTTTAGTAATCGCCTTAGCGTGTTTAACTCTTACAGCGTGTACCACTTCTGGTAAAAAAAGTGTAGGGAAAATACAAGGAGATGTGTATACAGGAAATGACACTATTGAGTATTTAGCTACAGGTGTAAAAGATAGAGTTTTTTATGCAACAAACAAATCAACTCTAACTACTGCGTCAAGAGATTCTTTACGTAAGCAAGCAGCTTGGATAAGAAAAAATAAAAATATTTCAGTAACTATCGAAGGACATGCTGACGAAAGAGGAACTAGAGAGTATAACTTAGCTTTAGGAGAAAAAAGAGCTAATGCAGTTAAAGATTATTTAATGACATACGGCATTGCTGGAAACAGAATAACAGTGCTTAGTTACGGTAAAGAAAGACCAGTTAATTCTGGCAGTTCTCCGTTAGCTTGGTCACAAAATAGAAGATCAGTAACTGTTAAGTAAAGCTAACTACAAAATATTATAATTAAAAGACCTCCATACATTTGGGGGTCTTTTTTTTGCCTTATTTTTCATTAAATATAAATAATAAAATATGAAAAAAAAATTATTTTTTTTACCAAAGGTCGTATTAATAACTGCTCTTATTTTTTTTATTTCCAGCAAAGTTTATAGCGATGAGATTGATACACTCTTAGGACAAATTAAAAACTTACAAACTGATATTAAAACATTAGAAAAAGCTGTTTATAGTAATAGTATAAAAACTACATCTGCTAGCGGAGGTTTGTCAGATAACAATAATGATGTTTTAACAAAACATTTACTTAAATTGTCAGATCTAGAAGAACAATTTAAATTATTAACAAATAATTTTGAAGAAATAAATTTTAAATTGGATAAATTATCTAGTAGAATTACAAAAGTTCAAACTGATAACCAAATGAGATTTCAAGATCTAGAAAGTTCATCGGTACAAGGGAATAATTCTGTTACTAAAAAAAGAAAAAAATTACCTGGCAGTGCTGAACCTCAAGACTTAGGAACTATTTCAAACGTTGATGTCGCTAGTTTTGATGAGGAGCAAAAAACGCAATCTATTCAATCAGCAGGAACAGTTATTACTGAAACAGCTGAAAAAATTGAAAAAATTCTTCCAGACACTACACCAGAAAAACAATATGAATTTGCTATAAGCTTTTTAAAAGTTGGAGATTACGAAACAGCAGAGTTTGCTTTAAGAGAATTTATTGACTTCAACCCTAAACATAGACTAGCAGGCAATGCGCAGTATTGGTATGGAGAAACGTACAGAGTCAGACAGCTTTACCAAGATGCTGCTACAGCATATTTAGATGGATACCAAAAATATCCTAAAAGCAGTAAAGCACCAATAAATTTACTTAAGCTAGGAACAATGTTAGTTCAGATTGGTGAAAAAACTCAGGGATGCTCAATGATTTTAGGAGTTAAAAAACAGTACCCAAAAGCAAACCAGTCTGTAATTCAAAAAGCAGAATATGAGAAGAAAAAATTTAATTGTGATAAAAAAAGCTAAAAAAAAGAAACTAAAAAAATTAAATCCTAAAATAAATAAGTTCTATAAAAAATTTAAATCAGTACTTTTAAAAAAAATTAGTGGAGAAAAATTTGCTGCTGCTGTATCAGGCGGTTCGGATAGTCTATGTTTAGCATATTTTTCAAAAATTTATACATCTGAGTTTAAAAATAAAGCTCATATAGTTATTGTCGATCATAAACTTAGAAAGGAATCCTATGCTGAAGCTTTGAATGTGAAAAAAATTTTAAAAAAAAAAAAAATTAAAAGCACAATCCTTAGCTGGAAAGGAAAGATACCTAAAAGTAATATTCAAAAAAATGCCCGAAACATACGATATTCCTTAATTTCTAACTATTGTTTAAAAAATAATATTAAGTATTTATTAACAGCACATCATACAGATGACCAGATTGAAAATTTCTTTATTAGATTATTAAGAGGAAGTGGGTTAACTGGATTGTCATCAATGTCAGAAAGTGTAAAACTAAATGATAATTTAAAAGTAATACGACCTTTCTTAAATCTAAAGAAAAAAGATTTAAAATTTGTGACCCTCGATTTTTTCAAAACTTACATAAAAGATCCCTCAAATGATGATGAAAAATTTTTACGAGTAAGAATAAGAAAATATAGAAATATTATGGAGAAAGAAGGTTTGCATACGAACAAAATAATTAAAACTATTAATAATCTCTTATCAGCAAATAAAGCCCTAAACTATTATAAAAGTAAAGCTTTACAAAAACATGTTTCTTTTTTATCAAAAAAAAAATGTTTAATTAATAAGAAAATTTTTTCAGAAGAGGCTAGTGAAATTATTTTCAAATCTTTTTCTGACTTGCTATCATTAGTTTCTGGACAATATTACCCACCCAGATCTAAAAAAGTTTTAAATTTAATTGGTTTTATGAAAAAGAAAAAAAATCATAAATCTACTTTAGGAGGATGTATTATAGAAAAAAATGATAATTTCATTTCAATTTCAAAGGAACAAAAAGTTAAAAAAATGTCTATGCGGCTAGAAAAGTAAGCATTTATTTAATAAATAACGAGATTAAATGTCACTTGTTTACTAGGAAATAATGCTTATCTTAAACATATGAATTTGAAAAATCTAATGATGTGGGGCATAATTGTTCTTCTTGTTGTAGGGCTGTTTCAGCTATTTCAAAATCCAAACAAAACTCAAGTTTCAGAAAAGGTTCCTTTTTCTAATTTTTTAAAAAATTTAGAAGATGGCAGAGTTGTTCAAGTTGAGATTGTAGGGAATAACATCAAAGGTTTATTAGCAGACGGTACAACATTTAATACCTACGCTCCAAACGATCCTAATCTTGTAGAAAAATTAACTTCCAAAGGAGTAAATATAACTGCATCTCCCCAAGAAGATAAAATGCCTTCTTTACTAGGAGTTCTTTTGTCATGGTTCCCTATGCTTTTATTAATAGGTGTATGGGTATTTTTTATGCGTCAGATGCAAGGTGGCAAAGGTGGACCTATGAGTTTTGGAAAATCTAAAGCAAAATTGTTAACTGAAGCTAGAGGAAAAATAACATTTAATGACGTTGCAGGAATTGATGAGGCTAAAGAAGAGGTTGAGGAAATAGTAGAATTTTTAAAAGATCCAAGAAAATTTAGAAGACTTGGAGGAAAAATGCCAAAGGGAGCACTTTTAATTGGACCTCCTGGAACAGGCAAAACTTTACTTGCAAAAGCAATAGCGGGAGAGGCTGACGTTCCTTTTTTTACAATTTCAGGATCAGACTTTGTTGAAATGTTTGTAGGTGTAGGAGCTTCAAGAGTAAGAGATATGATGGAGCAGGGTAAAAAAAATGCACCTTGTATAATTTTTATAGACGAAATAGATGCAGTTGGAAGAAGTAGAGGAGCGGGGCTAGGAGGAGGCAATGATGAGAGGGAACAAACTTTAAATCAATTGCTTGTTGAGATGGATGGTTTTGAAACTAACGAAGGAGTAATAATAGTAGCTGCAACTAATAGACCGGATGTTTTAGATCCAGCTTTATTAAGACCTGGGAGATTTGATAGACAGGTAGTAGTTTCAAATCCAGATATTGTAGGAAGAGAAGCAATTCTAAAAGTTCATATTAAAAAAATTACTATTGGTCCAGACGTTAAACTAAGAACTATTGCTAGGGGAACACCAGGTTTTTCTGGAGCTGATTTAGCAAATTTATGTAATGAGGCAGCATTGTTGGCAGCTAGGAAAAATAAAAGAATTGTAACCTTAGATGATATTGAGGAAGCCAAAGATAAAGTGATGATGGGTGCAGAAAGAAGATCTATGGTAATGACAGAAGATGATAAAAAATTAACGGCATATCATGAAGGTGGTCATGCAATAGTTGCAATGAATGAAAAAGCATCTGATCCAATACATAAAGCAACAATCATACCAAGAGGAAGAGCTCTAGGAGTAGTTTGGACTTTACCTGAAAGAGACAAATATTCACATACGAGAGAATACATGGAAGCAAATATATCTAAAGCTATGGGTGGAAGAGTTGCAGAAGAGATGATATTTGGTCATGATAAAGTAACATCAGGAGCTTCTTCCGATATATCTATGGCAACTAAATTAGCAAAAGACATGGTAACAAAATATGGAATGAGCAAAGAGTTAGGGCCGTTATCCTATGGAGATAATGAAGACGAAGTTTTTCTTGGAAGACAAATAGCTAGACAAACGCATATGTCTGAAGAAACTGCAAGAAAAGTAGATGAAGAAGTTAAAAAAATAGTTGATGCAGGGTACCAAAGAGCAAAAAAAATCCTTACAGAAAAAAGTGATGATCTTCACAAACTTGCTAAAGCGCTACTAACTTACGAAACTTTATCAGGAAAAGAAATTAAAGATCTAATTTTGAACAGCACAGAACCAAAAAGAAAAGATAAAGAAGATGAAAAAAACGATGGACACTCTTCTGTATTAGGATCTTTAGGTCTAAAACCTAAGCCTGCCCTTTAATTTTAATGCGAAAGTATTACACAAGACCGTGTAATTTTTATTACGGAACGCAGGAAACAAATCTTATTAATAAAAAAAAAGCTTTTCCTTTAGCAGGCAATAGAAAGATAGCTTTTGATCAATTAGAAATCTTTCAAAGAAAAAAAAGTGGTAAAGTTGAAAGCAATATATACAAAACCGATCAAATAAAAAGTTTAAAAAAGAATATAAAAAATATTCTAGATATTGATTTAAAGAATATTACAAGTAAAAGAAAAAGTATTTGTAACCTTAAGTTTGATAGTCCATTACTAATGGGAGTTCTTAATATCACACCTGACAGCTTTTCTGATGGAGGTAAATTTTTTAAAGAATCAAAAGCATACGATCAAGCAAGTTTAATGATTAATAATGGGGCATCAATTATTGATGTTGGAGGAGAATCTACCAGACCTGGCTCAAAGATAGTTGATGAAAAAAAAGAATGGAATAGAATAAAGAATCCAATATTAAAAATTAAAAAAAAATTTCCGAAATTACCTTTATCATTAGATACAAGAAAAGCATATGTGATGAAGAAAGGTATCGAAAAAGGAGTTGATATTATTAATGATGTATCTGGTTTAGACTTTGATAAAAAATCACTCAATATAATATGTTCAAAAAATATTCCTTTTGTTTTACATCATATGCAAGGAACCCCTCACACTATGCAAAAAAATCCAAAATACAAAGATGCATTGTTAGATATTTTTGATTTCTTTGAAAAAAAAATTAACTTCTTTATAAAAAAAAAAATTAAAAAAGAATTAATTATAATTGATCCAGGGATAGGATTTGGAAAAAATTTAAAACATAACCTAAGAATTATGTCAAAGATTTCGGCTTTTCATAGCTTAGGATGCCCAATACTGATAGGCACATCTAGAAAAAGATTTATAGAACATATAGTAACAAAATTTGATACGCCAGACCGTACAGGTGGATCGTTAGCATCGGTGTTGTATGGACTTTCACAAGGAGTTCAGCTATTTAGAGTCCATAATGTTAAAGAAATCAATCAAGGAATATTAGTTTTTAATAAAATTTTAGATACAAATTAGTTTATGAGCAACAAATATTTTGGAACTGATGGTATTAGAGGCACCGTCAATCAAGGAAATATTACTGGAGAAAAGTTTTTTAAATTTGGTCTAGCAGCAGCTACTTATTTTAAAAATCAAAAAAAAACAAAACAAATTGCAATAATTGCCAAAGATACAAGATTATCTGGATATATTTTAGAGCCTGCTTTAGTATCAGGTTTAGCATCAGGCGGCATGCATGTACTTACATTAGGTCCTTTGCCTACCAACGGATTAGCAATGTTAACAAAATCTATGAATGCAAATATGGGAATTATGATTACTGCATCTCATAACCCCTATTATGATAATGGACTTAAACTATTTGGTCCTGATGGAATGAAGTTGTCAGATAAAATAGAAAAAAAAATTGAAAAATTGATCGATACAAAAAATGCAAAACAACTTACAAATCCAACATTATTAGGAAGAGTGAAAAGACTTGAAGATGGGAACAAAAAATACATCAAAATATTAAAAAAAAACTTTCCAATTGGTTTTAATTTAAAAGGAATTAAAATAGTTTTAGATTGTGGAAATGGGGCTGGATATATTTCTGCTCCTGAATTACTCAAAAGTCTTGGAGCTAGAGTGATAGCAATAGGAATAAAACCTAATGGTTTTAACATTAATGATAAATGTGGATCTACATATCCAGCAAAAATTCAATCTGCTGTCAGAAAATACAAAGCTCATGTCGGCATCTCATTTGATGGAGACGCAGATAGAATTATCATGTGTGATGAAAAAGGGAAAATAATAGATGGAGATCAAATTATTGCTATGCTCGCTAAAAGATGGAGATCAAAAAAAATCTTAAAAGGAGGCGTAATTGGAACTTTAATGTCGAATTATGGATTAGAAAATTTTTTAAAAAAAGAAAATATAAATTTTTTTAGATCTCAAGTTGGTGATAGATATGTAAAAGAAAAAATGAAAAAATTAAATTTTAATTTAGGAGGAGAACAATCTGGACACATAATACTTGGAAAATTTGCAACTACTGGAGATGGCTTGATGGTTGCACTAGAAGTTTTATTTTCTTTAAGAAAAGGAAAAAAAGCTAGTCACTTATTTAATCTTTTTAAACCTTTGCCGCAAGTACTGGAGAATATAATCATTAAAAATAAAAACATAATAAACAAACCAAAATGCAGAGATGCTATAAAAAAAGCTAATCAATTTATGAGTGGCAACGGAAGGTTATTGATAAGAAAATCAGGAACAGAACCTAAAATTAGAATTATGGGGGAATCTTATGATAAAAATTTAATTTTAAAATGTATAAAAATAATTAAAAAATCGTTAAAAAAGTGAAACCTAAATCCAAAGTATTAATTATTGCAGGATCAGACTCGTCAGGTGGTGCAGGCATTCAAGCAGATATTAAAACAGTAACAGCACTTGGTAGCTACGCAATGACTGCAGTAACTGCTGTCACATCTCAAAACACTAAAGGCGTACAAGCAATAAGTTCAGTTCCAGTAAAAAATGTTCAAAAACAAATAACAATGGTTTTAGATGATATCGGTGCCGATGCTGTAAAAATTGGCATGCTACATAACACCAGTATAATAAAATGTATTCACAAAGTTTTGAAGAAATATAAAATAAAAAATATTGTACTTGATCCAGTTATGATTTCTAAAGGAGGATCAAGACTGGTTAACAACAATTCGATCAAATATTTAAAAAAATTGCTTTTACCATTATGTGACTTAGTTACTCCTAATATTCCAGAAGCAGAAGTTTTGACAGGATATTCTATTTTAAATAAAGCAGATATGATAAAAGCTGCAAAAAAAATTATCAGAATGGGATCAAAAAATGTGTTATTAAAAGGTGGCCACCTAAAAAATAAAATGATTTTTGATATTTTAGTTTCTAAAAAACAAATAAAGATTTTTCCAAAGAGAAAAATTAAAACAAGACATACGCATGGAACAGGATGCACCCTATCATCTGCACTAGCTACATATTTATCACAAAAAAAAAATATGTATAAATCATGTAAAACCTCGCTTAGATATGTAGACCAAGCAATTTTAACTGCACCAGGTTATGGATCAGGGTTTGGTCCATTGAATCATTTGGTTTTTATCAAAACAAAGGAATATTAATGTCTAATGTTGTTGTTGTAGGTGCACAGTGGGGAGACGAAGGTAAAGGAAAAATTGTTGATTGGCTCTCAGAAAATGCTGATGTAATAGTTAGATTTCAGGGTGGTCATAATGCAGGCCATACGTTAGTAGTAAATGACACAACATATAAACTAAATCTTTTGCCTTCAGGCGTAGTAAGAAAAAATAAAATTTCTATTATAGGAAATGGAGTAGTGATTGATCCATGGTCTTTACTAGATGAAATTATAAAAATTAATAAACTTGGTATAAAAATTAATACTGAAAATTTATATATTGCAGAAAATGCAACACTTATCTTGCCTCTACATAAAGAATTAGACGAGATAAGAGAAGACTCAGCTAACGAAAATAAAATTGGCACAACAAGAAAAGGTATTGGACCGGCGTATGAAGATAAAATAGGGAGAAGAGGAATAAAAGTTATAGATCTTGGAGATGAAAATAATTTATCTAAAAAATTAGATTTATTGTTAATTCACCACAATTCAATAAGAAAAGGTTTAGGAAAAGAATTAGTAGATAAAAAAGATTTAATGAAAAAACTAGATTCTATTTCCTCAGAAATTTTAAAATACTCTAAGCCAATTTGGAAAAAGATAGATGAATTTAAAAAAGAAAAAAAAACTATTCTTTTTGAAGGTGCCCAGGGTGTTTTACTAGACGTAGATCATGGAACCTATCCATTTGTAACGTCATCAAATACTGTAGCTTCTGCTGCTCTTACTGGGTCTGGGTGTGGACTCGGTACTATAAAGTATGTTTTAGGAATAGTTAAAGCGTATACTACTAGAGTTGGAGAAGGACCATTTCCTACAGAATTAAAAAATGAAATTGGAAAAAGTATTGGAAAAAAAGGAAATGAATTTGGTACTGTAACCAACAGACCAAGAAGATGTGGATGGTTTGATGCTGTATTGGTCAAACAGTCTTGTATCTTATCTGGAATAAATGGAATTGCTTTAACTAAAATAGATGTTTTAGATGAGTTGAAAGAATTACATGTTTGTGTAGGTTATGAACTTGATGGAAAGAAAATTGATTATTTTCCAAGCGGGTCATTAGACCAAAGCAAAGTACAACCAATATACAAAAAAATGGATGGATGGTTAAAAAATACAGCTGGTATAAAAATTTGGGAAGATCTACCGGAAAACGCAAAAAAATATATTTCTTTTATTAGAGATTATTGTGGTATTAGAATATCTAGTATATCTACAAGTCCAAAACGAGAAGATACTATACTTTTAGAAAACCCTTTTAAATAATATTTTAATTTTTTAAGAAAAAATTATCTGACTTTTTTGTGTTTAGCATAGCTTTTTGTAATTTTTCAAAAGCCCTTGTTTCTATTTGTCTAATTCTTTCTCTACTAATTTTATACTTTTTACTTAAGTCCTCAAGAGTGTAATTCTCTTCAGATAATCTGCGAGCTACTAATATTTCTTTTTCTCTTTTATTTAAAATAATCATTGAATCATTCATTAATTTTTTTCGTGCACTAAATTCTTGATTTTGGGAAAATTTTATTTCTTGATCTAAACTAGTATCAACCAACCAGTCTTGCCATTCTGAACCATCTTCATCTTTTAATGGGTCATTAAGAGATTTTTCTTTTCCATGCAATCTTCTATTCATTGAAACTACTTCTTCTTTTTTTACATTTAATCTTTTTGATATTTCATTTATATGTTCAGGTTTTAAATCACCGGAGCTTGTAACAGATAATTGGTTTTTTATTTTTTTTAAATTAAAAAAAAGTTTTTTTTGTGCAGTTGTGGTGCCCATTTTAACTAAACTCCATGATCTTAAAACATATTCTTGTATTGATGCTTTTATCCACCACATCGCGTAAGTAGCTAGTCTAAATCCTCTTTCTGGATCAAACTTTTTTACAGCTTGCATCAAACCAATATTTCCTTCAGAAACCAATTCATTTACTGGCAATCCATATCCTCTATACCCCATTGCAATTTTTGCAACTAATCTTAAATGGCTAGTTACTAATTTTTGTGCAGATTTAACATCTCCCCTGTCTTGCCAACTTTTAGCAAGCATGTATTCTTCCTCAATACTTAGTAGAGGAAATTTTTTTATTTTCCCCAAGTAAGACGATAAGCTTCCCTCAGAAGCTATAGCTGGTAAATTTCCACTTATTGTTTTAGCTTTCATAATTCCATTTAATATGTAGTAACAAAATATGGCAAATGCAAGACGCCTAAAAGCTAGCTATTCTTAGACTTTTAATGAGTATTTCTAAATCTTTTGGTCTCTTGGCTTCAAAAAAAACTTCTTTTCCCGTTTGTGGATGTATGAAACCTAAACTTTTTGCATGTAGAGCTTGTCTTGTGAAGTTATTTATTTTTTTTTCTATTTTTGCATCAATTTTTTTAAATTTTTTTTTTGATTTTCCGTAAGATTTATCACCTAAAACTGGGTTTCCAATAAAATTCATATGAACTCTAATTTGATGAGTTCTTCCTGTTTCAAGCTTACACTCAACAAGACTAATTTTGGGAAGATTTGAGTTTTGAAAAATTTCTAAAGTTTTATAATTAGTAATTGCAGTTTTTCCTTTATCTTTTCTTACAGACATGAGTTGTCGATTTTTTACACTTCTAGATATATTTTCATTTATTTTTCCTTTTTGTGGTTTAATAATTCCCCAAACCAGCACTTCATATTTTCTTTCTATTGTATGATCACTAAATTGTTTAGATAAATTTATATGAGCGTGGTCATTTTTTGCTACAACAATGACTCCGCTAGTATCTTTATCTATTCTATGAACTATTCCAGGTCTCAACTTTCCACCAACACTC
>Ga0209709_10003643_pt1 | contig 12674 bp, 15 predicted proteins | sample ArcticOcean_MG_C_2_FD_187435 | JGI IMG/M metagenome (GOLD analysis project Ga0209709, IMG submission 187435) | Marine microbial communities from western Arctic Ocean - ArcticOcean_MG_CB4_136 (SPAdes) (version 2) | ecosystem: Environmental > Aquatic > Marine > Oceanic | place: Arctic Ocean... | reverse complement strand
TAAATTCAGTGGTGCGGATGGGGGGACTTGAACCCCCACGACCTAAGTCACCAGCCCCTCAAGCTGACGCGTCTACCAATTCCGCCACATCCGCATTACTAAATTTAATCTTTCTATTTTTGTAAGTTATCTTGCTAATATTGAGGTTAATTAGCTCACTTAATTTGCAGACTCTAAAGCCCTTCAAGACAATGTATTTAACCATTATCTCACCTGGGCTTAACTACAATTTATAGATTTACTGAGGAATTTCAGAATCATTCATACCAGTATCTGGTCTTACGGCATCCAAACTAGGAAGTTCAGTTTCTGGAGCTTCCTGCAATGGGACTGATTGCAGTTCAGGTAGAAAATCGTCTTCAATAACAACTTTGTTTTTTGCTATCAACGCCAAACTAACGCTAGTTACAAAAAATACAGTCGCTAAGACAGCTGTCATTTTACTGAAAAAATTCCAGCTACCACCACTACCAAAAACGGTTTGAGAAGCACCAGAACCAAATGATGCCCCCGCTTCTGCGCCCTTACCTTGTTGAATTAAAATCAGCCCTATTAGCGCCACTGCAATTAAGAAGTGAAAAAATAAAATATATTGTTCCATTAGATCTGCCGTACCCTTATGTCATTAACTGTGCAATTTTTAAAAACTCATCAGCCTCTAATGAGGCGCCACCAACCAACCCACCATCTATATCGGGTTGCGCAAACAACTCTGCCGCATTACTTGCTTTTACGCTACCACCATAGAGCAGTGAAGTACTTACGCCACCAGGACCCAATAGCTCTCTAATGGTTCTATGGACTAATTGAGCCTGCTCTGGACTAGCCACTTCACCCGTACCTATTGCCCAAACGGGTTCATAGGCTACAACTCCACGGCAAATATTCTTTAAACCTACTTTTTCTCTTACTGTATTAATCTGCTCGGCAATCACCTCTAGGGTGAAACCCTGCTGCCTTTGTTGCAGTGTCTCTCCAACGCAAAGAATAGGCACTAAACCCGATCTCTGCGCAATTTCAAATTTGTCTGCCACCGTACCATCAACTTCGCCGAACAATGTCCGTCTTTCTGAATGACCGACGAGCGTGTAGGTACAACCAGCCTCTTTCAGCATATCAGCTGAAACTTCTCCAGTGAATGCGCCGGATTCATGCTCAGACATATTCTGGGCACCCAAGGCTATTGAGCTTCCCGATAATTCTAAGGCAACCAACCCTACGTGCAAAATTGGAGGGAAAATAGCTAGCTGTACTGCCGTACAACTGTACTCATTTTCAACCAACTGCCTCGCTAATGCCGCCGCTTCCACTGCAGTGCCATGCATCTTCCAATTGCCCGCTATGAGCGGTTTAGCCATCTCGGTACATCCTTTTTGAGGTGCCTTGCAAAAGGGCGCAAAGCCTACCCGACAAACGATTATTTTACAACTGAGAAAAAGTCTTTTCCTCTACTATATATTAGCCGACTTGCTGCTCCACGATTTTTGCTATCGCTTCCACCTGCCGTCTAACCAAGTCTTGATCTTCTCCTTCTACCATAACTCGAATCAAAGGCTCTGTCCCCGATGGCCGCAACAACACGCGGCCTCGGTCGCCCAACTCCTTCTCAGCCGCAGCTACTGCCAAATTAATGGCTTTGTTATCGTCAATAGTGACCTTCTCCGACAGCCGCACATTAATCATAGTCTGGGGAAATTTTTGCATTCCCGCCTTAAGCTCTGAAAGAGGTATGCCGCTCTCACGCAAGGCAAGAATCACTTGAAGCGCACTCACAAGGCCATCACCAGTGGTATTGAGGTCGCTACAAAGAATATGGCCTGAGGCCTCACCGCCTAAGATCCAACCATTTTCTTTTAAAGCTTCGACAACGTAACGATCACCCACTTTGGTGCGCTGAAAAGGAATACCTAGGTCTCGCAATGCAATCTCTAACCCAAGGTTGCTCATTTGGGTTCCAGCCACTCCATTGCAACCCTGGCCGGTCTGTTGACGATATCGCGCAATAATATAAACAATCTCATCACCATCGACGATTTCACCATTAGCGTCAACTAGCAAAACCCTATCGCCATCTCCATCCAATGCGATGCCAATATCTGCCTTTTCCTCAACCACCCTGGCGCGAACTGCATCCATATGAGTTGATCCGCATTGCTCATTAATATTGAACCCATTTGGCGTATTAGCCATGGTAATTACCTGAGCTCCAAGCTCTTTAAATACCTTAGGCGCCGCGTTATAGGTTGCGCCATTGGCGCAATCTAGTACTATTTTCAACCCAGCCAAACTATACCCTGCTGGCAACGATCCCTTGCAAAACTCCACATAACGACCAGTAGCATCATCAATTCGGCGTGCTTTACCAAGACTGAAGGAGCCGTTAGTCACTAACGGCTGGTCCATCAAGGATTCAATTTCTAATTCTATTTCATCCGGCAACTTGTAGCCGTCGGCGGAAAAAAACTTTATTCCGTTGTCCCCTACCGGATTATGGGATGCACTAATAACAATGCCTGCAGATGCTCGAAATGCGCGTGTTAAGTAGGCAATTGCGGGGGTCGGCATTGGTCCAAGCATATCGACATTAACGCCTGCAGCAATCAAACCCGCCTCAAGAGCAGACTCGAACATATAACCGGATACGCGAGTGTCTTTCCCGATCAACACTCGATTTTTAACCTTTGTGTGCCGAGTTAAAACCTTGCCGGCTGCCCAACCAAGTTTAAGCATAAAATCTGCAGTAATCGGATGCTCACCAACCGTGCCTCGAATACCATCTGTACCAAAATATTTTTTGCCCATGGTTTAGTCTTCTTCCTTAATCGTTATAGCGCGCCATATATCGATGGCTTGCCTAGTTTCAAGTACATCATGTACTCGCAAAATCGTCGCACCACGCTGAGCCGCCAACACCGCCATCATCACACTGCCAATTACGCGCTGGTCAGTCTGCTCTATTCCCAGTATCTGTCCAATCATTGCTTTTCGCGATACCCCCACTAATACCGGATGACCACTAGCAACAAACTGATCAATTGCGTTAAACAAAGTGAGATTATGAGCCAAGCTCTTGCCAAATCCAAATCCGGGATCAAGCACTATTTGCTCTGCCGGTATACCAGCCTTTATACAATCCTGTTTGCGAGTCATCAAAAAAGCAAGAACTTGAGCCGCTACGTCTTGGTAAACCGGTTCAATTTGCATGGTCTGCGGTTGATTCTGCATGTGCATCAAGCAGACAGGCAACCCAGATTGGGCGGCGGCTTCTAATGCGCCATCACGAGTCAAGGCGCGCACATCGTTAATTAGGTGAGCTCCTTTAACTGACGCTTCTCTAATCACTATAGCTGTGCTGGTATCTACTGACACTAATGCATCAAAACGGTCTAAGACTAACTCAAGTATTGGCAGGACACGTTCAAGTTCTTGTTGCTCTGGTACTTCTGCCGCCCCTGGTCGCGTCGCGTGGATTCTCCACCCAAATCAATGATATCGGCGCCATTATTCAACATCTTTTCAATCGCAGCCAGCGTTTTACTCTGGTTTAGCCTATTACCTGCATAAAGTTGGCCGCCATCAGAAAAAGAGTCAGGTGTCAGATTAACAATACCCATGATCGCCGGGTACGACAGGTCCAGCACCTTATCTCTGCACCGCAATCTCAAGTCCGGCAAATGTGCTTCCTCTTAAAACAAAAAACCCTGAGACCAAAAAGAACGCTCAGGGTTTCTACTAATCCATTATAATTAAGCGTCCTCAACAGGCCCGCCAATAGGAGACTCTTTCTCGGCTGAACTCTTTGCCCCATCCTCAGTATTACCATCGGAATGATTATCAGAGTCCTTTTTATCCCAATCTCGTGGACGACGAACTTGTCGACGATTCATGAGATCATCCACCTGATCAGCATCGATAGTTTCATATTCCATCAACGCATCTTTCATCGCCTCAAGGACATCGCGATGCTCTTCAAGCAATTTTGTAGCTTTGGTATAAGCCTCGGTCAATATTAGCTTGACCTCCTGGTCGATCTCTCGAGAGGTATCCTCAGAATAATGAGCATTTCCACTGCCGGGTACCTGGGAGTCGTCTTCACCATATAAAATCGGACCCATTTTTTCATTAAGACCCCATTTAGTAACCATATTGCGCGCCATTTGAGTGGCTCGCTCTATATCATTCGATGCGCCAGTAGTAACACCGTCAAAGCCGCCGATCAGTTCCTCTGCAATACGACCACCAAACAAACTGCAAAGTTGACTAAAGAGTTGCCGTCGATTCATGCTGTAACGATCTTCTTCCGGCAAGTACTGGGTGACCCCTAGAGCACGACCTCGAGGGATAATAGTAACCTTGTGCACCGGATCATGCTCTGGCACCAGCCGCCCAATAATGGCGTGTCCCGCTTCATGATAAGCCGTATTGGTTTTTTCTTTCTCAGACATCACCATGGAACGACGTTCAGCACCCATCATGATCTTATCTCGTGCTTTTTCAAATTCTTCCATAGTCACCACGCGACGATTACCTCGCGCTGAAAATAAGGCTGCCTCATTGACCAAATTGGCTAAATCAGCACCAGAGAACCCAGGCGTCCCACGCGCTAAAATTGATAAATCTACAGTGTCTTCAAGAGGTACCTTGCGAGCATGAACTTTAAGAATTTGCTCACGACCACGAATATCAGGCAAGCTGACATAAACTTGCCGATCAAATCGGCCAGGCCGCAATAGCGCCTTATCCAAAACATCAGGTCGGTTAGTAGCAGCTATAACGATAACGCCCTCGTTACCTTCAAAACCGTCCATCTCAACCAGCAGCTGGTTTAATGTTTGCTCTCGCTCGTCATTACCACCACCATGGCCACCGCCACGATGACGGCCTACAGCATCAATCTCATCGATAAAAATAATACAAGGCGCTTGTTTCTTTGCTTGCTCAAACATATCACGAACTCGCGAAGCACCTACGCCGACAAACATTTCGACAAAATCTGAGCCAGAGATAGAAAAGAATGGCACCTTAGCCTCGCCTGAAATGGCCTTAGCAAGCAACGTTTTACCTGTGCCTGGAGGACCAACCATCAGCACACCCTTCGGAATGCGACCGCCAAGACGTTGGAATTTACTCGGCTCACTTAAAAATTCAACCAACTCAGCGACATCTTCTTTTGCTTCATCAACACCTGCAACGTCAGCAAATGTGGTGTTAATCTGATCGCCCGTCAACAACTTAGCTTTACTTTTGCCAAAGCTCATTGGGCCACCTTTACCGCCACCACCCTGCATTTGGCGCATGAAAAACACGAAGATGCCTAAAATTAATAGAATAGGGAAAGCTGCGACAAATAATTGAGAAATCAGGCTTGGTTCTTCTCGTTCCTTGCCTGCCACTTTGACATTGTGATTAACGAGGTCATCCATTAATTTTGGGTCTTGAATATTTGGGCGGATTGATTTGAATTTCGATCCGTCATTTCGCTCACCATAAATAATTAGGTCCGCGATCACAACCTCACTAACACGATCATTTCTGACCTCACTAACAAAGGCCGAGTAATCGATACTGTTATCTTCAGGCTTCGGTGAAAAGCTATTAAATACAGACATTAATATGGCTGCTAAAATCAACCATACAATTAAATTTTTTGCCAGATCGTTCAAGTTCTGTTCCTCATATTTTAGCTTTTAAGCCTTTGGCGACCAGATATACTTCCCTAGATCGAGATCTCGAAGCATCTGGTTTGATAATAGACACTCCATTAAACAATGTTCTAACTTGTTGCACAAATGGATCAAACCCTTGTCCCTGAAAAAGCTTGGCGATAAACACACCATTTTTCGATAAAACGCGATTAGCCAGATCTACGCCTAATTCAGCCAGATAAATCATCGCTGGCTGATCAACTGCTTTGTTACCACTTAAATTGGGGGCTATATCCGAAATTACAAGGTCTACCGCTCGGCTTCCAATTAAATCTATCAGCTGTGTAAAAATCGCATCCTCGGTAAAATCACCCTGAATAAAGTCCACGCCAGCAATCGGGTCCATCGGCAGTATATCCAGAGCATGTACTCTGCCGTCGTGGCCGACTAACCGAGACGCCACCTGAGACCAGCCCCCCGGAGCAGAACCTAGATCTACGACGGTCATGCCGGATCGGATTAGACGATCTTTCTCAACGATCTCCAGCAACTTATAACTAGCGCGAGACCGATAACCATCACGCTGAGATTGCTTCACATAAGGGTCGTTAACATGTTGTTTTATCCAACTACGATTTTTAGATTTCACGATGGTCTAATCTCCGCTAAAATAGCGACCTTAAAAATTGAGCATTATATTATGACAAGTTCCGCTGCAGAAAAAAAACATTTACGTCGCTTAGGTCACAATCTTAAACCAATAGTGACCATCGCGAGTAAAGGACTAACAGAAAATGTCGGTGCGGAGATTGATCGTGCTCTAAATGATCACGAACTGATCAAGATTAAACTATCTGTGGGTGACCGAGCCGCTAAAAAGTTACTGTGCGATGAAATCTGTACGTCTTATAGCGCTCAGTTAGTGCAATCTATCGGGCATATCTTGCTTATCTTCAAAAAATCAAAAAACCCAAATCCAAAATTATCCAATTTACTCCGTCAGTAGGTTGAATGTTTTCAGCAAAAAGGATCTTTCTCTGGTGCCTGGTTGTGACATAATTGGCGAATTAGCTAAGAGGTATGCGTGAAGGACACCAAAAACAAAAAGCTTTTCATCGAATACATCGCTAAGCCAGTGTTACTTGGCTTGCTTGTGGCAGCTATTCTTGTTTTAGCTTTCCCTCAATTTCGACCACAAACGGATGATGACGTCACTGACTTGATGACACTTAGTCAATCAAACCTTGGTGCGGATTGGATCGGTCCTGTTTCCTACGCAAACGCAGTCTCTCGAGCCGCTCCGTCTGTGGTTAATATTTATACTCTTCAAGCAGCCCGATCAAGAAGTGACGCCGCTAACAGGATATCGCTCGGGTCTGGGGTCATCATGCAATCTGATGGCTTACTATTAACCAACCATCACGTTATTGAGGGTGCCGTAAAGATATTGGTACTTCTCTATGACGGACGCGAGGTGCCGGCAACTGTTGTGGGTACTGATCCCGAGATAGACCTAGCAGTTTTAAAAATCGAGGCCGATAATTTAAGTCCAATCGCTCTGGGAGAACCTTCTCAAGCAAGAATTGGCGATATTGTCCTAGCTATCGGAAACCCATCTGGGATCGGCCAGTCAGTCACTCAGGGGATTATTAGCGCCAAAGGTCGTAATGGCCTGCGCTTAAATATTTTTGAAAACTTTATTCAAACAGATGCCGCCATTAATTCTGGTAGCTCCGGCGGTGCACTTATCGATGCCTATGGAAATTTGCTCGGCATTAATACCGCCACACTCAACAATGTCGGTTCAACAGGTATAAGCTTTGCGATCCCTGCCGATGCTGCTGCAAAAGTCTTAGCTGACATCTCCCAATATGGCCACGTTGTGCGTGGCTGGCTCGGTATTAGCGCTGACCTTGGGCTAGTATCACCCGAAGTTTCAAATGAACTGGGCGCCACCAAAATTTTTAGAGTGAGCTCGGTAGCACCCGGTGGCCCAACAGAAAAAGCTGGCCTTAAGCCGGGGGATATCATTTTTAAAATTGATGGTTTACCTGTCATTGACCCACATACCAGCATCAACCAAATAACCAATGTCACCCCAGGGCAACCTGTCAAACTGAGCATCATTCGCCAAGACACGGTCATTGAGTTCACTGTGATCGCAGGCAACCGCCCTTTACACTAATTAATCCTAGCTCTCCAGCTGGGAGGTTAAGACCCTAACTAAACGCTCATTTTGCTTTTCAGTACCGATGGTAATGCGCAAAAACTGCTCAATACGAGACTGTTTGAAGTGCCTAACAATGATGCCATTCTGTCGCAAACTTAACGCAAGCTCTTCTGCTGGTCTCTCAACGTGGCGAACAAAGATAAAATTACCCGCTGATGGCACAACTTCAAACCCAAGATTATGTAAGTTATTTGTCAGCCTATCCCTGCTATCAATGACACGCTGACAGGTGTCCTCAAAATATTCTTGGTCCTTAAAGGCTGCAATGCCGGCTGCAATGCCAGCAGCGATAGGTAGATGCCCCAGTGGATATGAATTAAAGCTATTTTTAACGCGCTCTAAGCCCTCTATTAGATCGGCAGAACCCATGGCATAACCAATGCGCATACCAGCTAGAGAGCGAGATTTAGACATAGTTTGAACAATGAGAAGATTGGCGTACAACTCGATTAATGGCACCGCTGTCTCACCACCAAAATCGATATAAGCCTCATCTACCACAACAACCGAATCGGGGTTATCTTTTAATAGCTCTTCAATCGCATCCAATCCGAGTAATCGACCCGTTGGTGCGTTAGGATTAGGGAAAATAATTCCGCCATTTGGTCGACTGTAATCTTCAACGGCTAAGGATAAATCTTCAGCTAGAGGAATCTGCTCAAAGGATATGCCATACAGCTGACAAAAAACGGGATAAAAGCTATAACTGATATCAGGAAATAATAGAGGCTCTGACTTTTGCAGTAATCCGTTAAAAATATGAGCCAAAACTTCGTCTGAACCATTACCAAGAAAGACCTGCTTTGGAGCGAGTTGATAGTAATTGGCAATAACCTGCCTTAATCCGTCCGCATTGGGTGTCGGGTAGAGGCGCAAATCGTCATTTAAAAGCTTTTGAATGGCTGAGGCTACTTGCGGCGAAGGACCGTAAGGGTTCTCATTAGTGTTTAATTTAGTGATGTTGGCGATATCCGGCTGCTCCCCAGGGATATAGGGCTTAAGCTGGCTTACAAGGTCACTCCAATACTTACTCATTAGCTGGTCTCTCTATGACGCTAAACTAAAAGATCAATCTTTAATACGATATTCGGCCGATTGGGCATGGGCACTCAATGATTCACCGCGTGCTAACGTGGAGGCGATCTTTCCCAGTTCAGACGCGCCCTGTTTAGAACAATAAATGAGCGAGCTACGTTTCTGGAAATCATACACCCCTAATGGCGAAGAAAAACGAGATGTCGCTGAAGTAGGAAGCACATGATTTGGTCCAGCACAATAATCTCCCAAGGCCTCCGCCGTATAGCGGCCCATAAAAATGGCGCCCGCATTGCGGATATCTGACAACCAAGATTTTGGGTTTTCTACCGACAACTCTAGATGCTCTGGCGCAATATAATTGGATATTTCCACTGCCTGTTTCGCATCAGCAACCTGAATCAACGCCCCTCGACTTGCCAAAGATTTAGCTATAATGTCTCTGCGCTCCATAGTCGGTAATAATTTGCTCATACTCGCATGCACCGCATCGATAAAGCCTGAGTCCCACGCGATGAGGATTGACTGTGCCTCTTCATCATGTTCAGCTTGAGAAAATAGATCCATCGCAATCCAGTCAGGGTCTGTCTCGCCATCACAGATAACTAATATTTCACTGGGCCCTGCGATCATGTCTAGTCCCACTGCCCCAAAAACAAAACGCTTAGCGGCCGCCACGTAGCTATTACCTGGCCCTACAATTTTATCAACCTTTGAGACCGTTTCCGTACCATAAGCTAAAGCCGCTATTGCTTGAGCCCCACCAACCGTATAAACCCGATCAACACCAGCAATCGCTGCTGCCGCTAACACAATTGGACTAAGCTCCCCATCAGGAGCTGGGACCATCATGATTATCTCTTCAACACCGGCAACCCGGGCCGGAATGGCGTTCATCAGTACCGATGATGGATAGCTAGCTTTGCCGCCAGGCACATAGATACCAACACGTTCCAAAGGCGTTATCTGCTGACCGAGCATAGTGCCGTTTTGCTCTTGGTATTGCCATGACTCCTGAAACTGGTGAGCATGGTAATCTTTGATCCGCTGCGCGGCCTGCTCCAAGGCAAGGCGAGTCTTGCTGTTGATTGAAACTAAGGCTTTATGGAACTCACCTGAAGCCACACACAACTCATTCACGCCCTTGCATTCACGACGATCAAAACGGTTGGTGTACTCTATGAGTGCTTTATCACCATTAATACGAACATCGTTCACTATGTCAGCAACAATCTTTTCAATACCGCTATTGCTCGCCTCATTCCACGAGGTGAGAGCCTCCAGAGCAGACAAAAATCCGTCGTCATTTGCATTTAACTTGGCAATCTGACAAAACGCTTGCGGAGCAGTCATTTTTCAACGACCTCTGCAAGGGCATCTACAATAGCCTGAATCTCAGAAAACTTAGTTTTCATAGCGGCCTTATTCACAATCAATCGAGCACTAATATCAGCTATCTCGTCTCGAGCTTCTAAACCATTAGCTTTCAGTGTGTTACCAGTGTCGACTATATCTACGATTTCATGGGCCAAATCTAAAATAGGCGCGAGTTCCATAGCACCATAAAGCTTAATAAGATCTGCTTGCCTACCCTGCTCTGCATAAAATTGGCGAGCCACATTGATATATTTAGTTGCGACTCTTAGTCGACCCTTTTGCTCAGATGCGCCTTTTGTAACCGCAGTCATAATTTTACAACGCGCAATCCCAAGATCTAAGGGCTCGTAATAACCGTCACCCTGATGCTCTAAAAGCATATCTTTCCCAGCGACCCCAATATCTGCCGCCCCAAACTGAATATAAGTGGGTACATCTGAACCGCGCAAGATTAATATTCTTACGCCTTGATGATTTGTCTGAAAGACTAATTTTCGACTAGAAAAAACATCTTCCGCTGGAACAATTCCCGCCGCCGCTAGCAAGGGAAGTGTTTCCTTTAAAAGGCGCCCTTTAGTCAACGCCAATGTGATCTGTGTCATGATGATTCTTCAGCCAAATAATGAGTTTTATCGATTTTCATCTAATTAGGCACCCGTTTTATATCAGCGCCTACCTGTTGTAATTTCTCTTCTATGCACTCGTAACCTCGGTCTATATGATATATCCGCTCAACTATAGTTTCTCCTTCCGCGGCCAAACCTGCAATAACGAGAGCTGCAGATGCGCGCAAATCCGAGGCCATTACCTGCGCCCCGGTTAATGTCTCAACACCCGTAATAATCGCCGAATTACCTTCCACAATAATTTTAGCCCCCATGCGGTTTAACTCTTGAACTTGCATTAGTCGGTTTTCAAAAATCGTTTCCGTTACGATACTGGAGCCCTCAGCGACTGCATTGACTGCGGTTAACTGAGCCTGCATATCTGTGGGAAAAGCTGGATAGGGGGCGGTTTTCAGGCTGACCCCTTTCGCTCTCCGCCCTTGCATATCAAGTTCTATCCAATCATCGCCAAAGGTAATAATACCGCCGGTTTCTTCTAATTTAAGTAATACAGCCTCCAGCATTGAGGGATCGGTCTTAGTTACCTTTATTTTCCCACCAGTCGCTGCAGCGGCCGCAAGATAGGTTCCTGTTTCAATTCGGTCGGGCATCACCCGAAACGAACCACCTGACATTTTTTCAACACCCTCAATCACTAGCGTGTTTGATCCGGCGCCTTTGACTTTAGCACCCCACCCATTCATGCAGTTAGCTAGATCAACAATTTCTGGCTCTCTGGCAGCATTTTCTATAATAGTCGTGCCCTCAGCCAAAGCCGCCGCCATCATTAAATTTTCCGTAGCGCCAACCGACACCAAATCCATAAGAATGCGAGTGCCTTTAAGGCGCCCACTACTGCGAGCTTTAATATAACCTTTCTCAATTTCTATGGTCGCTCCCATTGCCTCGAGACCGCGCAAATGCAGATCAACAGGTCGACTGCCAATGGCGCAACCACCAGGGAATGAAACATTTGCCTCGCCATAACGACTCAGCATAGGACCAAGCACTAATATAGAGGCTCGCATGGTTTTTACTAATTCATAGGGTGCCGTCAAACTGTTGAGGGTCGAAGTATCTATCTCGACGGACATCTTCTCGTCGACACTAAGGGTAACCCCTAGGGTACCGAGTAACTCTATGGTGGTCGTTACATCTTGCAGGTGAGGCAAATTAGCGATCGAGACCAGGCCATCACAAAGCAGTGACGCTGACAAAATAGGTAGCGCAGCATTTTTGGATCCAGAAATCCATATTTCACCGTTAAGCGGCTTACCGCCTTGAATAATTAATTTATCCATTGAATCACCTCAAAATAGAGAACTCACACTACACCAAAAAAAACGCCTACATCACACCCTGCTTCTATTAGGTTCGATGCCGCCATTCTTGGGGAGTGAACAGTTTCATATTGACCGCGTGAATCGCGCCAGAGGAAATAGACTCATTTAAAACAGCGTAAATTAACTGCTGTCGCTGAACCGCACGCTTGCCTTCAAATAAATCACCCACCACAAGAACATTGAAATGACTGCCCTGGCTGTCTACTTCAATTTGACAGTCAGAGAGCGTCTTTTCTAATAGCGTTGTAACATCTTCAGAATTCATTTTTTTACTCATATAAAACACACGTAGTGTCTAGCGACACTACTTTAATCAGCACTCTTCAGCCAGTTATCGACAACCTCATCGAGCTTACCAGATGACCTTTGCGCCGCCTTTTTAAATTGACTTTTAAAAATTGATTCCAAATTAATGCCATTTAAAACCACATTGATCACC
>Ga0209709_10003641_pt1 | contig 12676 bp, 20 predicted proteins | sample ArcticOcean_MG_C_2_FD_187435 | JGI IMG/M metagenome (GOLD analysis project Ga0209709, IMG submission 187435) | Marine microbial communities from western Arctic Ocean - ArcticOcean_MG_CB4_136 (SPAdes) (version 2) | ecosystem: Environmental > Aquatic > Marine > Oceanic | place: Arctic Ocean... | reverse complement strand
ACGATGCCAAGGAAAACATACAGAAATACTAATTACTAAATGTTTATTCTAAAACATAAATTTTAGAGTAATCTAGGCATAAATTAAATAATATTGTTTAATCGTTGCTTTCGAGTAAATTCAATGCCTTTTGTAAAGATACTTCAAGATCATTAATTCGTTTTCGGAGTTCAATATTTTCATCTCTCAAAGAATCCCTTTCCCTAGTGAGTATTTCATTAATATCCATAATCAAATAAAAAATAACACGCTATTTTTACATTACAATTTAAAATAGTCATCAAAAATTAAAGTGGATTATCACTACAAAGTATGAGCATCAACTAATCTTTCATCCAATATTTTAACTTCAAAAATGTCTTTTAAAAAATATTTTTGTGTTGCATGATTAGTACAAAGTAAAACAGAAGATTTAGAATCTCCAACATCATATACCGTGAGATTTATTGGTTTGTTGTTACAGCATATACGACTAACATCAATTCCAGTTGTTTGTGTTGCCATTTCAAACCAAATTAATTTTTGAATTTTATTTAGATGTCGTATAGATTGTAGAGCTAAAGTTTGTCTCTTAATTTGTCTCAACGTTTTTCTTATTTCTGGAGAAAGGTGTTCTAACAATATTCAGAATAAAATGATCATTTAGATAAGTTTATCATTTTTTAAAAAAGATAATTAAATAAACCAGGAATTAAAGTAAAGATATGTCAATATCAAAAGAAAATAAAGAATTTATCGATAGCCTAATTGAATATTATATTAGTGAATCTGAATCGTATAAACAAATTGCAGAGAATTTTCTTCCAGAAGTAGAATCAATTCCAGATACAGTATTTGGAATAATTACAGGGTGCGTTTATTCAGGATTTCTACAAGCATATCAAAATCAACAACAAACACCTAGTTTAGAGGATATGAATGAATTTAATCAAATAATTAAAAAAAAGGCATTATTAATTAAAAAATCAATTTTAGGACCAACAGAAATAGACATCATAACCAAAGAAAAAAAAGGTTAAAGTTAGAATTTAAAATAAAATCAGGCATAAATATAAAGAAATTAGTTATGATAAATTGAAATAATTTAAAAAATCAGTACAGTTTAATTTGAATTATAAAAAAACAATATCATGAAGATAGATGGTAGTAAGATTATTTTTGGTTTAGGTGTAACATCAGCTGTAGCAACTGCAGTTATTGCATTATATTTTTCAATTCGTTAAAGATAAATCATAAGAATAACGTCATACAATATTGTCTGCAATAAATGAATTTAAAATTACACAGATTGTAGATAATGGTCAAATAATACAATTAACATTAATTGAAAATATATCTACAGAACCAATTTCACAAAAACAAATGATTATAGAAAATGTTTCTAAAAAATTAGATTCAGAAACAAAAGAACAGGTAATGCCATTGTTAGAAGCAATTTTACAAGCACAGCCAACTGTAAATATTAAATCATATCAACAAACACAAATTACAATAGCAATGCCAAAATCAAGATACGATAGTATGGGTAGACCACAAGTAGGCAGTATAATAGATGTAGACTTAAAAATAATCTAAAGTGTTGAGTTTACTTCATCTAAAGTATGCAATGCCAAGGAACAAGTAAAATTTTTACAAATAAAAATAGATGTTTTATCCTCAAAAGATTTTCCAGCAAAGAAAGGATATTTTGAGAGAGTTTTTAATTGATCAGGGTTTTCAATAGTTATCATAAAAGAATTAGGCAAATAATTTTTAAATAAAGAATTACAAAGTTCAGAATTTTCAGAATTTATAATAGTAATTTCAGTAGGTTTTTCCAAATACAAGGAAATAGTATTTAGTAAATATCCAAATCCAAAAGGATTTTCAGCAGCAGTTTGTGCCTGTGATTCCATGATTTTCATTGAAATATCAAGGAAAGATTGTTCTTGAGACAAATGATATAATCTTAGCATAAAAAAAGATGAAACAGAATTTCCAGAAGGTAACGATAAATCATAATTACTCTTTGGACGAATAATTAATTTTTCATGATCATCAGAAGTCATAAAGAAACTATTACTTTCCGAATCCCAGAAATGATCAATTAAATGATGACCTAGTTTTAAGGCAAGTTCAAGATATTTGGAATTAGGTTCAATTTCAAATACATCCAACAACGCATTAGCAAAATAGGAATAATCTTCAAGATAACCATTAATTTTTGCAGTGTCATTTTTGTAAGTTCTCAATAAATTACCATTAACAAAAAGATTTTTTTCAATAAATGAAATACAATTTTTAGCAGCATTTAGATATCGAATGTCATTTGTAACACGATAACCTTTTGCAAAAGCAGTTATCATTAATGAATTCCATGAAACTAAAACTTTGTCATCTAAACTAGGAGAAATTCTTTTTGATCTTACTTCCAATAATTTTTTAGAACATGAATTTATAATTTCAAGTACTTTTTGTTCTGTAATTCCAAAATTAAATGCAATCGTAGAAACATTAAGATTGTTACATAGAATTGTATTACCCTCCCAATTTCCACCATCAGTTACATCAAAATATAAACAAAAAACATCAGCATCATTTCCAAGAATTTCTTTAATTTCCTTTTTGGTCCAAACATAAAATTTGCCTTCTACACCTTCAGAATCTGCATCATATGCAGAATAGAAACCGCCTTCAGAAGAGGTCATTTCACGCAAAACAAAGTCAAGTGTTTTTTGTAAAATATCAAGATAAAATGGATCATGTGTAATTTGATATGCCTCACAATAATTTACAGGCATAAGGGCATTATCATAAAGCATTTTTTCAAAATGAGGAACTAGCCATCGGGCATCAGTGGAATATCTATGAAATCCACCAGCAATTTGATCAAAAATACCACCCTTTGCCATTTTCTTTAAAGTTTTTAGTGCAAATTCATTAAATTTTGGCAAATTAGCCATCTTAGAATATCTAAATAAAAATGAAATATTTGCAGCATTTGGAAATTTTGGTGCAGAACCAAATCCACCATATGTTGGATCACCTAATTGAAATAAATTCATTGCAGCTTCATCAAGTAAAGTTCGTTCTAATTTTGTAGGAACAGTAATTTTTTCTGTTTTGTGTAATGCATGAATAAAACTTTCTGCAGATTTTTCAATGTCTTTTGGTTTTTCTTTCCATGCTTGTGCTAATTGTCTACAAATACTTCCAAAACCAGGTCTACCATAGGAATCCAATACAGGAAAATAGGTTCCAACATAGAATGGTTTTTGATCAGGGGTAAGAAAAACACTCAGAGGCCAACCACCTTGTCCAGTTGTAATTTGGCAAGCTTTTTGATAAATGTCATCTATGTCAGGACGCTCTTCTCTGTCAACTTTTATGTTTACAAAATTTTCATTCATAAATTCAGCAACATCATTATTTTCAAAGGATTCATGTGCCATCACATGACACCAATGACATGCACTATATCCGACACTCAGAAAAATTGGTTTGTTTTCATCTTTAGCTTTTTGTAATGCCTCATCATTCCACCCATACCAGTTAACAGGATTTTCTGCATGTTGAAGTAAGTAAGGACTAGTTTCATGTATGAGGTTATTTTCAACCATAACTAATCAAAATCATTAGAATATTTGTACCTAGATGTGAAAATTAACCCCAAATACCTCTACCTTCAGTTATTTCATAAATTCTAACATTAATTCTTTTAAGAAATTTGGATTTTGTTTTATCAGCCTTTTTATCGTGACTGTAATCTTTTTTTTTAACTAGTTCTTCTAATCGTGCTAATTGTTCTAAAGATAATTTATCAAATTCATTTTTAGATGAAGAAATTAAAGATAGTAATTTAACTCGCTCACGATCTTCAGATGTAATATCAGCCATGCACATAATTATATTATTTTAGAAATAAATCTTATCTTAATTACAATATTTAGAAATAAAATCAGTACAGTGTTTTAAATATAATAATGAAAAAGAGAATTTATGGAAAAAATGCGTGCAATGGTACTTTCAGAATGTGCTAAAATTGAAACAAATCCTTTGAAACCCACCAATATTGATAAACATCAAATTGAAAGATCAAATGAAATTTTACTAAAAATAGAAGCCTGCGGTGTTTGTCATTCACAACTTCATGGAATTGAAGGAGATTGGAAACACGTTGGAATTCCAGACACATTGCCAATTGTTCCAGGACATGAATTAGTTGGAAAAGTTATTGAAATTGGAAATGGTGTTACTAAATTCAAAATAGGAGATAGAGCAGGAATAACCCCATTACTAGAAGCATGTAAAAAATGTCAATATTGTGATGAAGGAAAAGAATATCTCTGCGAATCATCAAAAATTACAGGAGAGACACTGAAAGGAGGTTACTCAGAATACATCACAGTTGTAGAAGATTTTGCAACAAAGGTTCCAGATAGTATGAAATCAGAATATGCAGCACCATTATTTTGTGCAGGAATAACAGCGTACAAAGCAGTAAAAGCTGCAGAACCAAAATTAGATAAAAAAATAGGAATATTTGGAATTGGCGGAGTTGGTCACATGGCAGTACAATTCGCCAAAATAGAAAAATGTAAAGTCATTGCATTTTCAAGAACACAAAATCATCTAGATGTTGCAAAAAGATTAGGTGCAACAGATACAATGGTATTTTCTAATGATCAAGAAGAATTTCTAGGCAAAGTGAAAGAAAAACACGGATTGTTAGATGCAGCGATTGTATTTGCTCCAGCAGATAGCGTTACAGATACTGCAATAAAATCAGTAAAGAAGGGAGGGATAATTGTAATTGCAACAATAGGTAAGAATCCAGAATTTAATGTATTTGAAGAAAAAACAATTAGAGGCACATTGATAGGATCAACAAAAGACATGGAGCAAGTAATCAAAATATGTGATGAAAATAATATTGAAGTAATTTATGAAACATTTCCTTTAGAGAAGGCAAATGAAGCACTACAAAAATTAAAAAATTCAAAAATAGATGCACGTGCAGTTTTAATTCCATAGATTTAGAGGTACAATAAGGAAATCAAAATGAATTGCAAAAAATGTCACCATACAGATGAAGTTCACGTTCCAGATGAAAAAAGTAATTTAATGATAAAATTAGGAGAATGTAAAATTCCAGATTGTACATGTAAGCAATTTATCAATCCAATTGAAGAAATTGATGAAGATTTATTATAATAATTCTCAATATGCAGATTTTTTTAGATTATCCCTAAATCGCTTAATTCTTTTTGTATTTCTGAATCAATTCTAGCACCTGAACCACATTTGCTACACATACCTGTTTCATTTGGATCCTCAGAGAGTTTTTTCTCACATTCCACACATTTGTTAATACCTTTTTTGAATCCCATATTTTTTAGTAAATTATATGAGTTTTATGTATTTTGTATTAATCAAAAGGTTGTTGTAATAATTCATATACGAAAAAAAAATAGGACAATCATGGATAAACACAAACCATCAGATGAAATGATTAAAGATTTAGATAATTTATTATCAAAATTAAACGCCATGGAAATTGTTGCATCAGATGATCATCAAAAAAGTTCAGTTAAAATCATGAGAGCATTGGTAGAAGGGCAAATGCATTCAATTAATGAATTTCAACATTTGAAAAAAGCAATTGATTTGCTAACAGTGGAATTATTTAAAGTACAAAACAAAGTTAAGAATTAAGTCTAGTATCGCTTAATCCACAACCAGTACAACGATAAAGATTAGATTTTTCAAGAGTTTTTTCCAAATTCATTTTAGAGCCACAACATGCACAGATTATCTTATCAGAATTTACATCAGGTTCCTCGGAAACTCTTACAACATAGTCAGGTTTTTGTTTAATAATATCATCAAAATTACAATGTGGCTTGTATTGAGATAATATCTTTTGAATTATATTTATTCTTTTTTTATCAGTGGAATCAAACAGCGGTAAAATTGCAAGATGTAAAGATTGTTCAGATCCAGATTGTTTAAGCCAGCATTCGAATTTATCATGATCAGTAAAAAATGATTTATCATCAGTTTTTTGACAATCACCAGCATAGATTATATCAAATTTATCCTTGTTTCGAGATAAAATCAAATAAACCAATTGTTCCATTGGAGGACCCCATTCAGTAAGGGGTATAGGACCAAGAAACTCATATTGAAGAATTTGAATACTCAACAAACCTATTTTCAAGTACTCTCTTTTCTTTTTATCGGAAAAAATATACTAGTGTTAAAGATCGAAGGGGGAATTTAGACTTGAAAAGATTAAATTCAAGGGTTATAGATTTCACGTAAATGAAAGATCCTAAAAATATGAGAGGAGTAGGCTATTCTATGATCCTTGTTTCAGCTAGTTTACTCGCAATTTTAATAATAGGATTAGTAATAGGCGATGATGTTTTATTTGCAGATAATATGTCTAGAGATAGTACAGCCCATTTCAATGAATGTAAAGCAAATGATTTCAAAACGGATGGATGTGAAACATACTGGAGTAGAATCAATACTGAAATTTCAGGAATATACGTAGATTTAGAGAACTAAATCATACACATAATTAATTAAAAACTAGAAAGAATTTTTGATATTATTTGCCTGATTTTGATAAATTTTTGCTTGAGCAATATTTTCAAATTCATTTAAATAAATATCTGCAAGTTGCTGAAATGAATAAAAATCATTAGGTAAAAGTTGAGATAATTTTTTTAAACATTCAATTTTTTTTTCAGTGTCAGATATTTCAACATAGCACATGTATAATTTAGTAATAATTTTAGAGTCATTAGGGTTTTTTTTTAATTGTTTTGTTAATTCTAGTATTCTATTCTCAATTTTTTTAATAGATTCATTATTAGGCATACGTTGTTTTAATTCAATACTTTTTTTAATTTTATTTAGAAATCCCATAGAAAATCTATAGCAGTACTAGGAATTAAGAATATGTATCCACTTAAGAAGGAATTAAATTAATATCCATTTGAAAAATCAGACATCATGTTTTTGTCTTTAGTTAATTTATTCATAGCATAAAATGCACCGCCAACAATTCCAGCCTGATAAAAAGTGTATAAAAATACACCAGACGAAGTAGGATCAGATTTTGTAAAACTTAAAACGAGAATCGTGACAAAAACAAAAGTACCAACAGAAGAAACAAGTCTATTTAAAAATCCAGAATCCAATCCTACAATTCTTTTTGTTGCTGCTGCCATTAATCCAATACTAGTAATAATAAGAAAAGTGGCACCACCATTTGCCACAACAAAAGTATGTAGCCATGTCAATAATCCATCTTCAAAAATAGAGACTTGAGGCATTACACTTCCCCCGTTAATTGCAAAATTAACAGAGCTAAACATACCGCCAATTACAAAAAAGAATAAAAATATTTTTACAATAGATCTTTTAATTGGGCTATGAATTTCAGAGGGGTTAACAGCACGTTGCGTAATTTTAGTTCCATAAAGAAATCCTACGGCCATAGCAGGAATAAACATCAAATTAATTAAAACTGGAGATTCTTGATTAATGGCCTCAATTTGAGGATAAAAAATAAGAAATAAGATTACGGCTAAAAGTGCTGATGATACAAACAGTATCAAACCCAAATATTTGTGATGAGATGATTCAGAATCACCATTCCAGTCGTACACTTCATTGAATCATTAGAAAATCATTAAAAATAGAATCAGAAAATGAATTGCTTAAAGTATCAATTCTGTTTACCCTTTTTAATAGAAATTATACCAAGAAGGTATGGGAAAATCTTATTCGGTGATTGGAATAGGCATTATTACATTCATTTTTGGTTTAATTTTTGACCTTCAAGGACAATCAATAGTAGGTCCAGAATCATCTTTCATGTATGCCAATCCAAATTGGATTACTTATGGAATTGGAATTATGATTTGTGGAATAATAGTAATTTCAGTAGGCATCATATCAAAGGTTTTAAAAAAATAAAATAAATTAAAAACCAGCAGCAATAGGATCACTAGGTTTCATAATTTCTCTTAGTAAAATGGTTGCAAAAGAACCACGAGATAAAGAGAACTCAACATTATTGTTTTCAGATAAATAATCAGAACAATGAATTGCAGCCTGTCTAAATCCACCCTCACTGCTAACTTCTTGCATCTCTTTAATGAAAAAATCTTTAGGGGTAACCTCTTCTTGACTTAAAACTTTAGAAATTTGATGATCGAATCTTGTTTTTTTATAATAAGAATAACCAACAAAAGGTAATGAAAGGTATTGTTCAACACCATCTTTGAATTTACCAATGATACTTTTAGAATCATAACAAACATCACCAGGTTGAGATTCAAATAAATTTTCACCATCCAAAAATGCAGCACTAAGAGATTGATTAAAAATAAAGGATTGGTAAGCTTGAATATAAAATCGTCTTAAAGATAAGGGGATTGCACGTATAGCACGTATGGAATCATCGTGATCTATCATTTCTTTTAGAACAATTCGTTCAATATCCATTTGAGATGGAACTTGATCATAGTATTTCACATAATTTGCTTTATCAGAAAGTTTTTCACGGATTTCAGTATTTTCTACAGAATCATATGTAGAAGTAAATGATAAAATTAAATCTACAGCCATATCAAAATCTCTTTGCAGAATAGCTTTACCAATTAAATGAGTTACAGGTCTTTTTGAGCCAAATCTCTGATAACCATAAAAATTTAAAATTTTGTTATGTTCAGTAAAAGAAGATAAGTTGTCAGAACAGTCAGAAATGTGTATTTTAAAATTATTACCAATCATCTCTTTTTTAGATAAAGGTTTTTTTGTAAATCCAATTTTTCTTAGAGAATATTTCTCAGTAGAAAAATCTTCAATAGGTTTACCCTTATGAGGCGAGCCAACGAATTGTTCAGTTATAGCAGATGCATCTTTTAGTCCTAGGGATTTTAAGCGAACACCTGTTTTACGAAATACTCCAGATAACGCATGATTAGTGTCAATTTTTTTCTTTTTTAATTTGTAAACAGCATAACCACGCTCATCAGTGATGGAGTTTGTTGCACGCTTAGAAATTAATTCAGATACCTCAAAATCTTCAGGGGTAATTCTAATTTTTCCTCCAATTCCAGAAAATTTTGTAGTGTAAAGAGAAATTCCTATTTGAGAGTCAATGTCAGGTATCACTCTATTATCACTGTAAGGAATTTACTGATTGCAACATCATCAGATTCTACACCAAGTAAAATTTTGTATGTTCCAGGTAATGCGTCATCAGAAGCAGAAACATCAACGTGAATTGGAACAGGTTCATCAGGATTTAGTTGGAAAGTTTCAACAGAATCATGAATGAAATTAACATTTAGAAAATCATGTGTTGTGGATACAATAGATGAAAGTTCCAAGTTCCCATTGTTAAATTGTGGAGATATTATAAAATGGAAATTAGCAGAATCGCCAGGAAGTAAATTCAATTCATCGTATTCAAATTGAATTTCAAGGGGTAATGGTACAGAAGTATCTACAACACCAATTTTATTTTCAACCCATTCAGTAAACCAAATTTTTTCACCAGAGATTGCAAAATCAAAGATTTGTGCAATACCGCAATTATCTAAAACTTCAACACCATTATCACAATCACCCCAATTAGGATTTTTTGAAGGTACATGGTATTCTACAAGAGATTGTTTTACTGGATCCATTATAGAAATATTATTTGCAGTTTGTTCATTGAATACAAGTTGTCCTTGATCATTATTTTCTATCCAATAAGGTCTAGAGATAGGAAATTTAATCACACCTGTTTGATTACCAAATGTTTCAAACACAGGATCTGCCGTAACATACTGAATAAATTCTTCAGATAGAGGATCAAAACTAAAGAAAGATGAAGAAGTGGTATCTACAATCCAAAGAAGTCCATCATCTGAGAAAGTCATCCCATTGGGAGTAAGTAATTGAACAGGTAATGCGTATGCATTAATAAAATCAACTAGAGGTAAAAATTGCTCACCAGAGATAGAGACAGCATCAAGATAACCATCTTGATCAAACTTGACCAAAAATCCACCTTGTTGATATAACCAATTTGTATACCATATGTCATTATTTTCATCTAATGCAAAGTCAGCAGTTACAGAATCATCAAGTGCGGATGGAATACTAAGATAGTTAACTTCTTCATCAGAGAAATTAATATTTAAAATTGTAAGCTTGTTACCAGTAAAATCATTAATAATAATTTGAGAGCCATCTACAAATAATTTTTGAGGTAAGGAATTACCTTCAGAAGGATAAGACAATCTATCATATTCTTCAGTAAGAGTTGAAAATTTCCAAACAGAATCATATGTTTCATCAGTAAACCAAATAGTTCCATCAGGTGCATAATCAATTCCCCACATCATTGAACGAGCACCGTCAGGCCACATAGGATTATCATATTCAGTAAATGTTTTAGTTGTAGGATCAAATTTTGCAAGATTGCCAGTGTTGGTTTGAGCAAACCAAGCATTGCCATCATAATCAGATACAATAGCTAAAGGATTACTACATTCTGTGGGAATTAAATATTCTTGAACATACTTAGTTGATTTTGCATCACTTCCAGAACTACAAAATGTGGTTCTTTGATCTTCAGGGAAATTATCAGATGGAGTTCCAGTTAGTATAACATCGGAGTTATCATCAGCAGGGGCTATCATACTAGATAATCCAAATCCAGAGGTTAGCATTATTCCACCAAAAAAGAAAACTACCAGTAAGCCCTTTTTCTTCATATTTGAAAAAATATCTAACAGGGTTATATCTTATTCCAAGAAAAATATTTACAGTAATTTAAAATCGCCAGTAATTTTATCAATTAAATTTTCAGGTGCAGGTCCAATGGAAATACACGTTGTTGTTCCAGGAGTCAATTGTGTATGTCCAGCATCAGATACTTCAGACCATGGAAGGTTCAAATCAATAGCATGTCTTTTTACTTGTTGCAATTCCTTAAGTCCAGAAACTTTTACAACCACTTTTTCTTGACCGCCCCACCATTCAGACCACCATTCAGGATGAGATTTTCTAACATGTTCAGCACCAAGGACACACGCATGTCCTACTTGTGCAGCGATCTTACCTTTTCCCATACCAAGATCAGTTCTAACTGCAATTACCTGTTTAATGTCTCCCATGACATTATGCATAATAGGCATAATGAAAAACTTTGGAATTAAATAATTGACAAAGAACCAAAATCTATGTACTACGATGTAATAGTTGCAGGAGGAAGCGTTGCAGGTTTACTATGCGCTAGAGAAATATCCTCAAAAGGATTTTCAGTGTTATTAATTGAAGAAGATTATGAAATAGGTACACCAGAACATTGTGGAGGGTTAGTTAGCATGGCAGGGTTAGAAGAATTAGGAATAATACCATTTAGAAAAACATTTGATCATATGATAGAGTCTGCAAAGATCACATCAGCAAATGGAAATAATTTTACAATTAATTCAAAAAGACAAAAAGTAGTAGAAATCAGTAGAAGAGAGTTAGATAAACAGATTGCATTTCAAGCTCAAAAAAATGGAGCAGTCATCAAAGTCAGAACAAGTTTTCAAGAAATTACAGACACAGGGATAAGAACCAGTGAAGGAAAAGTAGATTGTAAAATTTTTGTTGATGCAAGAGGAGTGTCATCACTAGTACAAAAAGATAGAACAGGAATTCTATCATCTGCACAATATGAAATTTATGCAGATTGGATAAAAAAAGGAAAAGTAGAAGTAATTTTTGATCAAGAAAAATATCCAGGATTTTTTGCATGGATAATTCCATCAAATGAAGGAAAAGGAAAAGTAGGCGTAGCAGGAAAAGGAATTAACGTTGCAGAAGCATTAGATTCAATTCTCAAGGAAAAAGGAAAATTTTCAACTATTAGAAAAATATATGCACCAATTTGGATTAAAGGTCCAATTGAAAAATTTGTTGAAGGTAAAACGGTAATCATAGGAGATGCAGCAGGGCAAGCAAAACCAACTACAGCTGGAGGAATTTTTACAAGCGGTATGGGAGGAGTTTATGCAGGGCAAGCCATATCTAAATTTTTAAAAACAAATGAAATTTCAGATCTTCAAGAGTATCAAAAAAGATGGACAGATAGATTTGGAAAAGAATTTGAAAAACAATTACTTGTAAGAAAAATATTAGAAAGAATAGATAATCAAACAATCAATAAATTATTTGAATCAATAACTCCAGAAATCACTAATGATATTTCAGAAAAAGATGATTTTGATTTTCATACAAGTTCAATCATAAAACTACTGGGAGTGAAAAATTCATTAAAAATATCTAAAACATTAATCACAGGAGAACTCAAAAAAATATTGAGTTCAATTACAGATTAATTCCAAGTAAGGTATAAATGATGTTTACAGAAAATTTGAACATGTCATCTACCATATCATTACCAACATGTAGTTGTTGTAATAGATCAATTATGCCAGGAGATAAATCTGTGAAATTTAATTGTCCAGATTGTGGCGTAGATCTTATTTGGAGATGTCAAAGTTGCAGAGATGCAGCAAGAAATTACACATGTTCTTCATGTAATTTCACAGGACCTTAAAAAAATGACAGACGTAGTATTGATAGCAAAAATTCTTCCAACAGGAATGGAAGTAGATTTAGATAAATT
>Ga0209709_10003640_pt1 | contig 12676 bp, 9 predicted proteins | sample ArcticOcean_MG_C_2_FD_187435 | JGI IMG/M metagenome (GOLD analysis project Ga0209709, IMG submission 187435) | Marine microbial communities from western Arctic Ocean - ArcticOcean_MG_CB4_136 (SPAdes) (version 2) | ecosystem: Environmental > Aquatic > Marine > Oceanic | place: Arctic Ocean... | reverse complement strand
GAAGATGAAAAACAAAAACAGATTTACTTGGATCTTATGGATATGTTAAAAGAAATAAGTATCTTTATTGATCTAATAGCAGAACGATTAGGAGAGCTGGAGTCCATTGAATAAAAGATTTTTGTAAATATGAATATATTTCATTCTAAGTTTAAGCATGTCTAAAAATTCTTACATAGAACAAAGTAATGTTCAGCAAATAATCTTTAACTTAGCAGCTTTTATGATTGTTGTTGCTGGAATGAGAACAGCGAGTGATATATTTATACCTTTTTTGTTGGCAGTTTTTATATCAGTGATTGCAAACCCTCTCGTTACTAAACTCAGATCAAAAGGCATACCCATCTTGGGTGCAATTCTAGTAGTGATTTTTGGAATTATTGCTATTGGAACAGGTATTACCTCCATATTAAGTAATTCTTTAAATGACTTTAGAGATAATCTTCCTAGATACAAAGAAATGATAAATGCTTCTGCTACTAGTTTTTTTGAGTTTTTTGATCAGTTCGGGTTGCAGATTTCTGGATCTGCAATTATTGAATTGTTTGACCCGGGTGCGGCAATGTCGTTGACCTCATCTATATTAACTGGTTTTGGTGGTGTTCTAAGCAGCGGTCTTTTAATTTTACTGATGGTTGTTTTTATGTTGCTAGAAGCAACAATATTTAGATTCAAAATCAGGCATATCTTTGGAAGTCAAAGTGACGGAGCTAGTCAAGTTGATTCTTTTTCTGATACAGTTAATAAATATATGCTTATTAAAACAGGCACAAGCTTAGCTACAGGCTTTATTGCTACAACTTGGTTAATGTTTTTAGGTGTTGATTATCCATTGCTATGGGGATTCTTAACTTTTTTATTTAATTATGTTCCAACAGTTGGCTCAATTATAGCAGCAGTGCCGCCGGCGTTGTTAGCACTGATCCAATATGGTGTTGTGACATCGCTTTTATCACTATCAGGTTATTTATTTATAAATATTTCGATAGGAAGCATCTTAGAGCCTAGATTATTAGGTCATGGTTTAGGTCTATCCACTTTGATTGTCTTTATATCTTTATTATTCTGGGGTTGGGTATTTGGGCCTGTTGGGATGGTATTATCTGTCCCTTTAACAATGACAATAAAAATCGCACTATCAAATTCTAAAAGTGCAAGCTGGATAAGTACACTAATGGATGCTCCAATGACTTTTAAATCCGGAGAGTAGTTTTTATTTTTTTAGTACGCTTGTAAAGTATCCTGATAGCATAGCTAAGATTATAGATGGTAGCAGTACATCTATTTTTTCAAAATATAAACCTAAATAGCTTATTTTTGGCACTAAAAACTTAAAAATCGGGACAGATAAAAACCCTGTAATCATAGAAGCAATGGCTCCATTTTCGCTAAAATTATTCCAGAAAAGGGCTAAAATAATTACTGGGCAGAATGTAGCTGCAATTCCAGACCAACCAAAAATAACAAACCAAAATACAGTTCGGTCAGGAGAAATAAGTGATACGGTTATTGCAACAAACAGAGCAAAAAAAGCCAAGATTAAAGTAACTTTCTTGGAAAGTTTTATTAATGATTTTTGGTCAATTTTAGGGTTTATAATTTTTTGGTAAAAATCTCTTGTTACTGCACTTGAAGCAACAACAAGTAGCGAATCAACAGTTGACATAACTGCGGATAATAATGCCGCAATGTAGATACCGACAACAATTGTGGGCATGATTTCTATTAAAAGTAGATATAATACATTTTCACCTGCTACTCCTAAAACTGATTCTGGGTTTTGATTACTTGATGTTAACATAAAACGTCCTATCATACCAATTGTAACCGCGCATGCACTTGATATTAAAGTATAAATAACAGCAATAATCTTCCCTTTTTTTATTTCTTTCGTGTTTTTTATTGCTATAAACCTAACATAAACCTGAGGGGAGCCAAGAAAGCCTATACCGATTGATAACAAACCTATTATAGATAAAAAATTCTTAAAGTTAAATCCACCACTACCCCAAATATTTAACAATGCAGGATCGATATCTCTAAGCCCCTGTAAAAAAGTGGAATTATTAGGTAATTGTAAATAAGCAATAATAGGAAGAACCAATAAAGCCAAAAACATCATAGATCCTTGAAAAAGATCTGACCATGCAACAGCTAAAAATCCTCCTGAAAATATATAAGCTACGACTATTCCAAAACCAATGAGGATGCCAACATAATAGTTGTAACCTAAAAAAGATTCAAAAGCTTTGCCAGTTATATCTATCTGAGCGCTAACATAAATGACTACAAATACAGACAGAGCTGTTGCAGCTATGATTCTTATTGTATTCGTTTTTGAATCAAAATGACTGTGCAAAAAATCAGGCACTGTTATTGAATTATAATTATCAGTGAGTCTTTTGAATTTCTCAGCCATGAAATGCCATGAAATGAAAACGCCAATGACTTCGCCAAGTACAATCCAAAATGCGCTAACACCCATTATAGCACCCATGCCTGTTACTCCTAAAAGGAGCCAACCTGATTCTCCCGTGGCCCTAGCAGATAAAGCGGCAATCCAATAGTTGAGTCTTTTACCACCAACATAATAATCGCTAATATTATTTATGTTCTTCGAAGCGGCAATACCAATACCTATTAAAATAGAAAAATAGAAAGCCAAAACTATTTCCATGAACTATATAGATATAACTTGGTTTTTATTTTGAGTAATCATTGTTTTAAAGTAAGCTATTTCAATTTCATTTATGATTTTATATATTATAGTTTTTTTAAAAAAATGGTATGTATATTTAAATTATCTATTGTAAATAGTTATCGGTGGTTATGCTTAAACAAGTTTTTATATCAATGTTTGTGGTTCTTTTTTATTCTTCTGAGCTTAGTGCTTGTAAAATTTGGGCTATTATTTCAAAACATGGTTGGTCATTGAATGCCCAAGGCCAAGATGAATTAGATTTAATTAATGAGCAATTAAGTATCTACTACAATCAGAGCCAATACAATGCAAATGGTTGGTCAATTATGCAATACTCTTCGTCTCCGACACCCGATGAAATAAGTATTTACAGATCTGCTCTGCCAGCAAATTATGATTCTCTTAATTTCTGGAGTGAGATGCTTTCTATTTTTAATGATTCTCATTCAAAAATAGCAATTACTCATCTTCGTGCTGCAACATCTGGCGCTAGTAATATTCCGAATCCTCATCCATGGGTTTTTGAAGGGGAGAAAACTTTTTCTTTTGTACATAATGGAGGTGCATCAAAGGATTTATTATATAATTTAATAACAGAAAACGGAATTAACGAAGATTGGTTAATTCAAAACCCTCCGCAAACATTTGGAGCTGGAAATTGGAAAGATGAAGGATGGAGCTCAGTTGTAGACTCTGAACTAATTATGCTTTTATTTATGAAAATGATATATGTTGAAGGAAGTATAATTGAAGGATTAAAAGCAGCTTTAGTTTTAATGCTTGATGCTGGTATAAATCCAGCCATGTTAAACTTCGTTTTTTCTGATTCTGATAATCTCTATGTGTACGGCGGGAGCAATGGATTGAAAATTATGGAAACAGATAGTTATTATTCTGTTATGACTACCCCACCATTATCATCTTCGAATTATACTTGGGAACCAATTTCTTCAAACGAATTAGTGGTAATTAAATCTAATGACTTAGTTAGGTACCCTACTTTTGTTAGCATTCAAAATGATAATTTTGATATAGTTGTTCCAAGAACCCCTCAATTATTTGACCCTTATCCAAACCCTTTTAATGGTAGAATATCTTTGAATTTTGATGTTGACATTTCAGAAAAATCCTCAATGTCAATATATACTATTAATGGAAAGAAAGTCTATAATACACTTATTAGCTCAATAGATAAAAGTCATGGTAAAATTTATTGGAGTCCTTATAGCAGTACAACTGACAATATATCTAGTGGTATGTATATAGTACAATTAATTTCTGCAGGTATTATAAGTTCATCAAAGATAATGTTTATAAAATAAAAAATTATTTGTAATATCGCCGGCACTGTTGTATTTATAAACAAAAAATTAGGAGCTATCGTCTTGCCAAAAACCAAAGCTAATCTAAAAAAAGAAAAAGTTGATTTAAAAGAAATCGAAAAAGAGGTCGAAGCTATTTCGAATGAGGAAAAAGGCAAAAAAGCAGCCACGGGCAAAAAAGCAGCCACGGGCAAAAAAGCAGCCACGGGCAAAAAAGCAGCCACGGGCAAAAAAGCAGCTGCAACCGCACCAAAGACTAAAAAATCGAGTAAGGTCGCTAGCGGTAGTATAAGCATGTATCTTGCTGAAATAGGCCAATACAACCCTTTACCTCCAGAAAGAGAAGTCGAACTAGCAATTAGAATTCAAAACAACGATGAAGCAGCTATGAAAGAACTAGTTGAAGCAAATCTTCGCTTCGTTGTTTCCGTTGCAAAAAAATACCAGGGTAATGGCCTGTCTCTTGCTGATATCATAAATGAAGGTAATTTAGGTCTGATAAAAGCGGCAAAACGTTTTGATCACACTAGAGGTTTTAAATTTATTTCTTATGCCGTATGGTGGATTCGCCAATCAATACTCCAAGCATTAGCTGAGCAGTCCAGGTTGATTCGTTTACCATTAAATAGAGTTGGTACTATAACGAAAATAACACGCGCAGCGGAAAAATTAGAAGCTGAAGTTGAAAGACAACCAAAAGGAGATGAAATAGGTAGTCAATTAGAAATGAGTGGTGATGAAGTATTAATGGCCATGCAATATTCTAGAAGACATAGTTCGCTGCATTCTCCATTTCAAGATGGTGAGAACAGTAGTCTTCTCGATATTATCGAAGATGATCAAGCAGAAGAGCCAGAAGCTAATATCATGCGAGAGTCCATGTCTGAAGAGGTTACTGGTGCCTTGGAGACATTATCGGGTAGAGAAAGATCTGTTCTAGAAATGTATTTTGGTATCAATCGTGACAGTGCAATGACATTAAATGAGATTGGTGAAGAATTTGATCTTACTCGTGAAAGAGTAAGGCAGATTAAAGAGAAAGCTATACAAAGGCTGAGACATCGATCAAGAAGTAAAAGCCTGAGAAGATACTTAGGTTAAATTAAAAAGGAGCTTTTGCTCCTTTTTTTTATTTAAATATATAATATTTTAAGTATTTTTAGGTTGTTGTCTTTAAAAGCTTCTAGTTGTTTTTAATCCAGAATTAAGAAAGTAGGTCGATTGAAGAAACTATTTTTTACGATTTTAATATTATGCTTGAATGCAATTTCAGTCGCAAACAATTCTACTCCAGATCGAACTGTTGATATAATTCATAGTGTAATCGATATAAAAATTGATATTTTATCTGAAAAAGTAGTCGGAAAAGTTTCTCATACCTTTAGTCCTTTAATATCTGCTTTATCAGAACTTGAATTAGATGCAGAGGATATGGTAGTTAGAAGAGTTCGAATTGGGAATAAAGATATACCATTTTTTCAAAGTGAACAAAAGTTGCATATGGACTTATTAAAGGATTACGAATGGTCTGATACTCTTGTCGTTACAATAAATTATACCGCAACACCTCGTACAGGATTATATTTTTTCAAACCTGATTCGCTTTACCCTAAAAGAAAAATGCAAGCGTGGACTCAAGGAGAGGAGACAGATAATCACCATTGGGTACCAATGTATGATTATCCAAACGAAAGAGCAACTTTTGAATGCATTCTTACTGTGGATAATAAACTCAAAGCTATTTCCAATGGTGAACTTGTTTCTATCCAAGACAATAAAGATGGAACCCATACATTTCATTGGAGAGAGAATTTTCCAATGGTAGGTTATTTAATTTCTTTTGTTGTAGGAGACTATGTCAAAGTAGAAGATGATCATAAAGATGTCCCCATTGCTTACTGGGTTTATCCTGAGAATAAAAATGAGGCTCTTCGTTCGTTTGGTAAAACTCCAGATATGCTTGATTACTTTAATAAGATGACCGGAGTTTCTTATCCATTTGAAAAGTATGATCAAATAATTGTTTCAGAGTTTATGTGGGGAGGAATGGAAAATATTACTTTAACCCATAATTCTGATAGGACGATGTTTGATTCAAAGGCGCACCCGGATCATAGTAGTGATGGTCTAGTTGCTCATGAGTTAGCACATCAGTGGTTTGGTGATATGATTACCACTCGAAATTGGGCAAATATTTGGCTTAATGAAGGTTTTGCAACGTTCTTCTCGAGGTTATATCTGACAAAAGATAGAGGTGATGATGAGGGCGATTATATAAGACTAGGTGAAATAAGAAGTTTTAAGCGTGCAGATAAGAACAAAAGAAGACCAACTGTTGACTATGTTTATGATGAACCTTTCGAGCTCTTCAGTAGTCATGTATACGCAAAAGGAAGCTTAATTTTAACCATGCTTCGTGATGTGCTAGGCGAAGATGGCTTTTGGAGATCCATACGTAATTATACTAATGAAAATAAATTAAAAAATGTAGAAACTACTGATCTAAAAAAAATGATAGAAATGACCACTGGGCAAAATCTAGATTGGTTTTTCAAGCAATGGCTTTATGAACCAGGGTTTCCTAGTTATGATGTCTCATGGACGTATAACCAAAGAAAAAAAGAACTTTCAATCCATGTTAAGCAAATGCAGGATTTAAAAACTGCAAGTTTATTTAAAATGCCAATTAAAATCTTAGTTGATAGTGGAGATAAAAAAGAGCATATCATCTGGGTAGAAGATTTGGACTCCGTCTATAAAATAAAATCTGAAAAGAGACCCAAAATGGTCATATTTAATTCTGGGCAAAAAGTGCCTTCAAATTTAAAAATGCAAAAATCAGTTGCTGATCTCAAATATCAATTAAAAAAAGCATCAAATTCTCTTGATCGAATCTGGGCAGCGCAAGAGCTTTCAAAGAAAAAAGGTAGAAAGGTTGTTGAATACACGCTACTTGAAGCCGCTAAGAATGATTCATTCTGGGCTGTGAGATCTGAAGCATATTATGCATTAGGAAGGCTCAAAACAAATATTACTTCAGAAGATATTGATTGGATAAAAGATAAAGAAACAGATAATAGAGTAAAGAGATCATTCATTAAAATATTGAAGTATCAAAAAAACAATTTAGAAGTGAATAAGTTTTTAGAAGATATTATAGTTTCTGATACTAGTTATTATTCGATTTCAGAAGCTATTAGAACTTTAGTCGTTGTTGATACTTCTAAAGCAAAACCCCTCATTGATAAATTACTTAACACCGAATCACATAATGATGTAATTAGAAAGTCAGCTCTTTCGTATTTTGGTCAAGTCCAAACAACATCAAATTATATCCGATTAAAAGAATTAGCTAAATATGGTAAATTCAGTTTTCCTTCGAGGCCAACAATAATTAATGAGTTATCAAAATATCAGAAAAAGAGGCCTAGCACGTTTGATTTTATTTTAACATTTTTTGATGATAATGATCGTTTTGTTAGAATGGCTGTAATAGCACAGGTTGGTAATTATGGTAGTCAATCAAATCATGAATTGCTTGATGTTATGGTAGAGAAAGACCCAGTACTTTCTATTAATGCAACAAGAGCAAAAGCTAAAATTAAAAAAAGAAAAAATAGTAAATCAAAGAAGCTTGATTCAAAAACTATTGAAATCTTAGATAAGAAACTCAATGCAATAAAAAATATTATTAATGATTAATGATTAGCTTTTCGATATGGCTTACTCTTGAAAAAGAAAGTCGTTCTAAATATAGGAAAATGACTCAATCAATGTCTAGACGTTTGGAAACGCCAATTTTCGAACCCCACTGCACATTATATGGACATTTAAAAATGGATATTGAAATCATGAAACTTCTTGTGGATGATTTAGCTGAAAACTACAATCAATTTTCAGTAAACGTAAAAAAATTAAAAACCGGATATTCTTACTTCAAATCATTATATGTTTCGATTGCAAAAAACGAGATTTTAAATCAGTTAAATAATAGCTGTAAAAATAAATTTAGTGGTTCAAGAAGATATGGTTTTGACCCACACATAAGTATTTCATATGGTGTATTTTCAAAACAAGAAATTCATGTTGCTACAAAGAGTCTTATAATTCCGAATCATGTGGTTTTTAATGGGCTATCAATAGTTAAAATTGGCAAAAATGTAAAATATTGGGAAACTGTATTTCATAGGCAATTTTAGAATATCTTTTTTTTGCTAAAATCAGTAATAGTACTGTATGTTATAGTTGATATTTTATTAAAGAATGAGGATAAAAATGAAATTCAAATTATATATTTTATTAATTATGCTAAGTTTTGGTTTGTTCAATTGTGGTTCTACAAATGCTGAAGAGGCTAATATTTCACTTCCAACGATAATGTGTGGAATGTGCGAGACAAATATTGTGGATGCTTTTTCTAAAACTGACGGTATAATAAAAGTTACCGTTGACCTTGAAAATAAAAATGGCAAGGTTTATTTTGATTCGGAAAAAGTTTCTCTTTCTCAAATAGAATCCCAGATATCAAAAGCAGGGTACCAAGCAAATGAAACCATCGCTGTTAAAGAAGCCTACAATAAGCTACCTCGATGTTGTAAAATTGATGGGTAAAAGGTTTAAATAAATAATGTTTGGTAGTTAAGTCTTTTTTTTTCAAATTCAAGTGTAATCCGAAGTTACACCCACTATGATAAGACAAATTTTTAAGCTACTGCTATTTCTAGTTTTGTTCGGAGGTATGCATATATCCTCTTTAGGCAATTTGCGTCTTGGAGAATCCTTAAGTGCTCAGTCTAAGAAAAAGAAAAAGTCTTCTAAAAAAAGGAAGCCTTCTAAAAAGAAAAAATCTTCTAAAAAGAAAAAATCTTCTAAAAAGAAAAAAAGACAACCTTCCTCTCAGGCACCAAAACCATTACCTATAGTAAATAAAGGCCCTCAAATAAATGTGGCTGCATTTGCTGACGAGCTATATCAATTATCTAGTGAATTAGATGCTTCGAATAAGGAGATGGCTAGGGCTAGCAGGTTTATTTATAATGATATACCTAAGAAAAAAATTAAAAGCATTGAAAGTTTACCGTTCTTATCGACTGGCGATTATGAATCAGATGCTCGCAACAATCCAAATAATATATATATTCAGCGCCAACTGGGACTTCATTACGAAGCTGTTAATGATTGGGAGTCTGCCAAAGATATTTATTTGCGTCAAATCAAAAAGCATCCAACAAATCCTGATGCTCATTTTTACTTAGGTTCTTTTTTTGCTATGCTCGGTGAGTACGATAAATCCAGACAATCTTTTGAAGAAGCGCTGGAGTTAAACCCCGATCATAAAGGGACGATTGATGCAATGGTAATGTATACAAATACTCCAGATCAAAAAGCTCTCAGTAATCAAATTCTTGGAATGTCATCGGAACGAGTTCCCAACGGTCCAGCTCAAAAAATCACAATTATTAGAAAGCGTCTCGTTGAAGGTAACTATACTGATGCTCTTCGATTATGTGAAGAAGGACAGAAAAATTTTCCAACTCATAATGGTTTTCTTCAACTTACTGGTGAGACTGAATTAGCGCTAGGAAACATTGAAGATGCTAAATCAGCATTTCAGAGGTCTATAAAACTAAATGCTAAAGATAAAATTTCTCACGTTAGCCTTGCTAACCTGTATTTCGATATAGGTAAATATGTTTATGCTGCTTTATCATTTGGTGATGTTATCTTTCTTGATGCTGAAGATACTGATTCACGTTACATGCAAGGTTTAAGTTACTTTAAGGCACAAGAGTGGGGAAGAGCGGCAGCGGCTTGGGAGGATCTTCTGCATTATAAATCTGATAATCAAATCGTAAGGATTCTTCTACCTCAAACATATTATATACTAGCTATAGAGTATAATCGTTTAGGAAACCCGTCGATGGGAAGACAATCATTTAAAAATGCTTTGTCGGTAAATCAAAATACGAGTCAGTGGTTAGCTAGTTCGATGGCAACCCTTGGAGGTTATTATAGAGAAAAGCGTATGTATCGTGAATCTTTAGCGGCATACCAAGAGGTTATAGAACTAGACCCAAGGAGTGCTGAAGCATACCTAGGCTTAGGACTAACATATTGGAATATGGATGAAAAAGATCTTGCCAAAAGTTCTTGGCAAAAAAGTATGAATATAAAGCCTGATAATAATGAATCCCAGGGTTGGTTGATTTTATCAGATCAAGAATCATAGCTCCAAATGACATATGCCACTCTTTTCAGAGATGGTAAAATTTTTTAAAATTTTTATTTTTGCTTCGAGTTTAAGTTTTGCTTTAAATAATAAAGCCGATTCTACAATAATGGCTGGAGTGAGAGCTTTTTATGATTATGATTTTAGTAAATCTATTGAAATCTTAAATAAAGCTAGAATTGATTATCCAATGCATCCTGGAGTTCATTTTATTTGGGCCTCTTCAAAGTATTATATTAGCCAAGGAATGGATCCAATTGAAGCGACATATGATACTTTGGAATTTGTATTAAATGAAATTCAGCCCACTTATGAGAAATTAATTAGCGAAAATCCTAATAATAGTGAATATAAACTTTATTTGGGCTCAACGCTTGGGATGAGAGCGAGGGTAAGTCTTGGTAGAAAAGAGTGGCTATCTGTGCTTAACCAAGCTTACAGAGGGTTTGTGATAATAGAGGCTGTTGCGGAAAATAAGCCAGACCTAATAGACGCGCAGTTGCCAATTGGAATCATTGGTTATTATGCAAGCATTAGTAATGTTTTTTTACGATGGTTGGTAAAATTATACGGTCTTAATACTTCAAAAAAAGAAGCGATTTATAAAATTGAATATGCTGCAGCTAATAGTGATTGGGCATGGATAGAAGCTTCAGGGGTTTTATCTTTTATCTATCTTTGGATAGAAGATAAGCCTGAAGACGCATTGCCGATCACTAAAAAATTATCAGAAGAATTTCCTAATAACTTTTATTTTAACATCCTCTATCTAGAATCCTTAATTCGGACCTATAGATTTAATAAAGCAAGTGATTTGATTAAAAATTTAGATGCTAGTTTTGCATTCTTATCTGATAGACAAAAAAAATGGTATAAGCCATATTTTGATTATCAAAAAGCATTGATTTCATTTCTTGAAAATGATTACGATGATGCTATGGTTTTAACTGATTTAGCAATAAAAGACTATTCAGGAGAACTAGATGTGATTCTAGGGAATTTGTATTTGCTTAAAGGAAAACTGCATGATATCTATGGAGAGAGAGGCGAGTCTGTTAAATATTATAAGTTATGCCTAAAACTTGATAATCTTTCTTATTCACCTCGGCAAGCAAAAGAATATTTAAAAATACCATACAAGCATATTATTAAATGAAGTTAGATATACAAGAATATTGCATGAACTTTACAAGTTACAACCGGTTTCCAACAAGAGAGGTAATGGTTGGAGATGTAGCTATTGGTGCAAATAACCCTATCAGAGTGCAGTCCATGACCACGACTGATACAATGGATACTCTAGGTACGGTAGAACAGTCTATTCGAATGATTGAAGCAGGATGTGAGTTAGTCAGAATTACAGCACCGAGCATTAAAGAAGCAAAAAATCTGGAATTAATAAAAAAGTCATTAAGGGCCAAAGGTTATAAAGTCCCATTAATTGCTGATATCCACTTTACGCCAAATGCGGCTGAAGTTGCTGCTGGAATTGTAGAAAAAGTTCGAATAAACCCTGGCAATTTTGCAGATAGAAAAAAATTTGAGGTTATTGAATATTCAGATCAAGGTTATGAAGATGAATTGAACAGAGTATCTGAAAGGTTTTCGCCTTTAATAAAGATATGCAAAAATAATGGCACAGCAATGCGTATAGGAACAAATCATGGCTCTCTTTCAGATAGAATATTGAGTAAATATGGTGATACTCCATTGGGGATGGTTGAATCAGCAATGGAATTTTTACGAATTTGTGAATATTGGAATTATTATGACATCATACTAAGTATGAAAGCTAGTAATACCCAAGTCATGGTTCAAGCTTATCGGTTGCTTATTAATAAAATGGTGAAAGAGGACATGAACTACCCTTTGCATTTAGGTGTTACCGAAGCAGGTGATGGTGAAGACGGTAGAATTAAGTCAGCAGTTGGGATTGGTGCGTTATTGGAGGATGGCATCGGGGATACAATCAGAGTTTCACTTACTGAAGATCCTGAAGCGGAAATACCAGTTGCAAAATTTTTAGCTCAAAGATATGACGATTTAGAAAGTCTGATTTCTCCAGACTTAAAAACTAAAATTCCATATGATCCTTATTTTTACTCGAGGAGAATAACGACAGAAGTTCACCACATTGGTGGTGTTAATGTTCCTAGAGTTTTTTGTGATTTATCTGAATTTGATGAAATTACACCAGAATCTTTAGCTCCTCTGGGGTATCTATATTCTCCAGACAAAGATAAATGGCATATATCAGATCAAGCAGCTGACTATTTTTTTATAGGAAAAAATAAGATCAGTTTTGAATTACCTGGGCTATTATCGGGCATTCAACATCATTCTTCATGGGAAAAAAATAAAGGCTTATTTCCTATGTTTGATATTGAAAGCTATAAAAACTCAACTAAAAAATCTAAAATTTTA
>Ga0209709_10003639_pt1 | contig 12677 bp, 18 predicted proteins | sample ArcticOcean_MG_C_2_FD_187435 | JGI IMG/M metagenome (GOLD analysis project Ga0209709, IMG submission 187435) | Marine microbial communities from western Arctic Ocean - ArcticOcean_MG_CB4_136 (SPAdes) (version 2) | ecosystem: Environmental > Aquatic > Marine > Oceanic | place: Arctic Ocean... | reverse complement strand
AATTTTTCTTGTAACAGCTTGTCTACACTCTAAAATTCCGTTTGATAAAACATATCCATGATGACCCTCGTCTAATGCTTTTTTTGCTGCATCTACTACATGTTGGGGTGTTTTAAAGTCGGGTTGACCTAGGCCTAAGTGGATCATTGGTTTTCCTTGTGCTTCTAATTTTTTTGCTTCAGCTAACACACTAAATGCAGATTCTGTTCCTAATCTTTGTAAATTTTTTGCTAGTTTCATAATAAACTTAACTCTAGTAATAATTTTTTTTAATTTGATTTATTTTTTTTATATCTAATTTTAATAAATATTAAAGTTATTTTCTATAAATTAGCTTTGAACTATCTAATTCTTTTAAATTCTTACAGCCCATTAATACCATGTTTCTGTTAATTTCATCATGCATATTTTGCAATAGACGTTCTACACCTGGTTGACCCCCAGCACTCAATGCAAATAAAAACATTTTTCCAAAACTGCATGCTGTTGCGCCTGCAGCTAGGGCTTTTAAAACATGAGTTCCACGTCTTACACCTCCATCTAAAATAATCTCCAACTTATCTCCAACAGCCTCTCTAATTGCATTAACTTGGTCAAAGGATGATCTTGAACCATCTAATTGTCTACCTCCATGATTTGAAATCATGATAGCTGTACAACCTATATCTATTGCTCTTTTTGCGTCTTTAACTGACATTACTCCTTTAAGAGCAAATGGCCCATTCCATTTTTTTACACAATACTCTGCATCTTTCCAGTTCATAGCAGGATCATATTGCTCATTAATATATTCAATGACTGATTTTGAAATATTTGTGCCTTTGTCTGTTTTGTTTTTAACATTTGATAGTTCAAATTTTTTATGAGTGAAATAATTAAATACCCATTCAGGCCTCATAGCAAAACTTATCAAACTTTGAAGAGTAAGTTTTGGTGGTGTAGTAAAGCCTGTTCTATGATCTCTTTCTCTATTACCAGCAACCAAAGTATCAACTGTCAAACACATACCATCAAAACCAGATACTCTACATCTATCAATTAAATCGTTAGTTATGGATTGATCTTTATGAACATAAAGCTGAAATAATTTAGGTCCATTTGATATTGCTGAAATCTCCTCAATTGTATTATTGGCCATTGTAGACATGCTATAAAAAGTTCCAAATTTTTCAGCTGCTCTTGCAGATGCTTTATCTCCTTCGTGATGATAGAGTCTTTGCATTGCAGTTGGTGAAAGGAAAATTGGCATGTCAATTTTTTTTCCAAAAACAGTAGTTGAAAGATCTGGTTTCCCAACACTGGCAAGTATATTGGGAATTAAATCACAATCATCAAAAGAATCTGTATTTCTTTTTAAAGTTTTTTCATCATCAGCTCCACCATCAATGTAATGAAATATTGGAGAGGGTAATTTTTTTTTTGCTAATTTTCTAAAATCATTAAAATTATAACAATCGCTCAGATTCATTATTTTAAGTTAAAAGTTTTTAAGAAGATTAAACATATAACTATTAGCACCAGGGTTTTTAGTTCCTAAGCTTGCATTTGATATATGGTTATATGACATTCCTAAACTTGTACTTTCTGAAATAGAATAAGATGCTTGTATCTCAGTTTTAAATTCAAGAGCATGGCCTAAATCTTTTCCATCACCCTCATGATAAATGCCAGGAGCAAAACTTGGAGTAAACTTTAATTTATCACTTAATGTATAATTCCACTCAACGCCTGTATAAACATATATAGCTGAGTTTGCAGTTATAAAACCACCTGTTATAGGTGAAGCATTCCCTAGAAAGGTGTCTCTCTTTAAATTTTCATTTTGATGTTGAAACCCAACTAATATGGCTTTTTGTTTATCATCACTGAAATCAAAATTTCCTGTATAAAAATTATATTGATGCTCACTAATATTTTTATTTTCGTCTGCATTCACAGGAAAAGAAAGTGATATTAAAATTAGTATAAAAAAAATTTTGTTATAAAAATTATTACTCATTATTTATTTATTATTGATATTTTTTTATACAGTATCGCACCACCTAAGAAAAATAACAATATGGGTAATAACCATAAAATATATGTGTTTTTTTTTAATTTTGGGTCATAAATGATCCAATCTCCATACTTTTCTCTCAAAAATTCGTAAATTTTTTCTTCAGATACCTCTTCATCAATTTTTTGATCCACAATCAACTTTATACTAGAAGCAAAATCTGATTCTGAATCATAAACAGATTGCCCTTGGCAAATTAAACAACGAATATTTTTTAATATTTTATTTTTAAATTCATCATTTTTTTCATCTGCTTTTAACTCAAAAAAAACTATTGATAAAAACATGATTAAAAATACTTTTAAAATATTCATTTTATAATTAATTTAATTTCATCAAATATTTTTTGATTGATTGGACCTAAAAATTTTTTGATTATTTTTTTGTTCTTACCAATTATAAATGTCTCCGGTACACCATAAGCACCAAATTCAACTGCTAAAATCCCATCTTTATCAATCAAGATTTGAGAATAAGGGTTTCCAAGTTCACTAATAAAATTTTTTGCATTATTTGAATTATCTTTGTAATTCAAACCAATTAATTTAACTGATTTAATTTTACTTAGTTCCATTAGTAAAGGGTGCTCATTTCTGCAAGGTACACACCATGATGCCCAAATATTTACAATGTAATAATCATTTTTTTTAAAGATTTTTTCTGAATCAATAAGAATATTTGAATTAAAATCCTTAGCTTTAAAAATAGGTATATTTTTTTCACCACTAGTTTTAGGAGTATAAATATTTGAATTATTCAACCCTTTATAAAAAATAATAAAGCAAAAGATTAAAAATATAAAAAGAATAATTAGGCTAAGTTTATTTTTCATATTATTTTTTAAATATACTTATTAACCCACCAAAACTAAATAATAAAACTGAAATCCAAATCCAAATCATAAATGGTTTTATCTGATATCTAATATTGAAATACTCATCACCCTTAACAAGATTCATTACTAAAAATTTATCATCTAACAATGATGTTTTTATATCTGCTTCACTAGTAATTATTATAGGTTGATTATAAACTCTCAACTCTGGGTTTAATAGGGTGATTTTTCCATTTTCATCGGTAATTTTAAAATAACCCACAATAGAATTATAATTACTTTCTTTTTTTTCTACTATTTTTTCAAAAAAAATTTCACTTTTATTATATTTGTATTTTTCTCCAATTTTTATATTCGTTATAATTTCTGATGATAAAATACTATTAAACAGAATAGCTAGTATGAACAAACTAAAACCAAAATGTGCAATTGCTTGGGAGTTATTATTGTATTTTTGAACAAATAGATCTTTTAACGTCATAAAAAATAAAAAAAATGCTGCTGAGATTAGAGTGGTATAGAAAGGCAAATTGATATTTATATTTTTTAATATAATTAACGTCAAAACAACAGAAATTATAAAAAATACTAATAATGAAATTTTTTTTTCAATTTTTGATTTAATCCATTTAAGTTTAGGTCCAAGTGCCATAAATAATAAAAATGGTACTAGAAAGGGAACTATTAATTTTTGATAAAAAGGAGGTCCTACTGAGATCTTTTCAGCAGATAATACATCTAAAAAAATTGGATAAACTGTGCCAATCAATACAACAGATAAAAAATACATCATAAACCAATTATTTACTAAAATAGAAGTCTCCCTACTTAACCAAAAAAAACTATTTAAATTTTTATTATTTTCTTTATGAAATAAAAAAAATATTCCTAAAGATAAAAAAATTAAAATAAAAAGAAAGACTAGTATAAAAATACCTCTTGTTGGATCATTTGCAAAAGTATGTACTGAATTTAATATTCCAGATCTAACTAAAAAAGTTCCACACATACTCAGGGTAAATGTTGTAATTGACAATATAACTACCCAAGATGATAGTGCAGTTCTTTTATCTAAGACTATAATACAGTGTAATAGTGCCGTTAATGTTAACCATGGCATTAAAGAAACATTTTCAACTGGATCCCAGAACCAAAAGCCACCCCATCCTAATTCATAATAAGCCCAAATTGATCCAAGCATAATTCCTACAGTTAAAAAAGTCCAAGAAACTAAAACCCATTTTTTGATATGCTGACCCCAATCTTTCGAAACATAATTTTGTGTAACCGCTGCAAGTGATGACGAAAATATTATTGATGTACCGACATAGCCTAAATACAGAATTGGAGGATGAATTGCTAAAGCTGGATCTTGTAAAATTGGATTAAGACCAAGGCCTTCATTCGGAACTGGAAATAGATAATTAAAAGGGTTTGAGGTCATCAATACAAATAAAAAAAATCCAATTATTATTATTTGCTGAAACAGTAGAGTTAAAATCCTATATTTTTTAGGTTGATTTTTTGATTTAATTAAAAATAAAAAAATAAATAAAGTCAATACTAATAACCATAGCAATAAACTTCCCTCATGATTCCCCCATGTTCCTGAGATTTTATAAAATAATGGTTTGGTTGTATGAGAATTATTAAAAACTGTTTCATTACTAAAGTCTGAATTTACAAAAGATATTATTAAGCTTAAAAAACTCACAATCACAAAATTTAATTGTAGCAAAGATAAAATTAATACATTTTGATTAACACTTTTATTTTTATTATTAAAATCTTTAATTGAAACACCACAGACTAGAAATGAAACTAATAAGCCTAAAATTAATGAGTAATAACCTATTTGGTTAGCTAGCATTCTATTTATCTCCTAATGCTTCTATGACTTCTGGGGGCATATAATTTTCGTCATGTTTTGCTAAAATTTTAGTAGCTGAAAAATAATTCTTATCCTTTAGAAAACCTTCAGCAACCACTCCCTTTCCTTCGGCGAATAAATTTGGGACAGCTCCAGAGTAAATAACATTAATCTCATTTTTAAAATCAGTAATAATAAAACTAACCACATTAGAATTTATAAAAACTGATTTTTCTTTAACCATCCCCCCTATTCTTATTTTTTTTTTATCTAATTTTACTAAGGACTTTATTTCAGATGGTGATTGAAAATATACAACGTTGTCTTTTAATGATTGTAAAATCAAAAAAACAGTTAGAATTACTGAGGCTAAAATTAAAGCTAGGAATAAAAATCGTAATTTAACCTTTTTACCATACATGGTTTATTAGTTAAATATTTGATGTATTAGATAATATTTCTCTATTAATATTTTGTGATCTTGCAGCTCTAGCTTTTTCTATATTTAGAGAACCAAATTTTGAGGCAAATCTTTTTTGCTCTTTTGAAAGTTGTAATTTAGTTACAAAATATAAAGCTGTAAAACTAATCAATGTAAATGCAAAAGCTGACCATACATAAGCCCCATATCCATTCATTGAAATTATTTCATTTATCATAATCTATCTAGTCCTTTATTTTTTACTTTTATCAGTTCAGTATTATATTTCATCAAAAAAATGAGTAGTGAAAAAAGGGCAAATGCCGCAGTCATAACGCCCAAAGGGATTAGCATTGATGCGTGAATTGTGACGTTAGTTGATAAAATATTAATTGAAGCTGGCTGATGTAGTGTATTCCACCAATCGACAGAAAATTTAATAATAGGAACATTTACCACTCCTAAAATTGCAATCAAGGAAGTAACTTTAACCACTTGTTCTTTATCTTCATAAATTCTCCAAGCCAATAGATACATTCCATAAAATAAAGCTAAAATTAACATAGAGGTTATTCTTGCATCCCAAGCCCACCAAGTTCCCCAAGTAGGTTTGCCCCAAATTGATCCTGTAACTAATGCTATAATATTAAAAACAAATCCAGATGGTGCTAAACTTTTAGCTATTAATGAAAAATTTTTATTTTTAAAAATAAAACTTACAATTGATAATAGGGCTAAACTTGAAAATATCCCAAGTGCTATCCATGCGGCTGGTACGTGAACATACATAATTCTTGCTGCATCACTTTGCTTATAGTCTTCTGGCGATAAAATGAGTGCCTCTGTTAAGCCAATTGTTAAAACAACAATGAATAAAAATAAAACATATTTTGGAGCTTTAGAAGTAATTGCAAAAATTTTATTTGGTTCAAAATATTTAAACATTTTTAAATTATATATATTAAAAAAAAATAATCTGATTTTTATTATGAAAAGTCATTCTGATCAAGAATACAGAGGGAGTAATAATGTTAAGATACGTTATTTAGCACTCTTGACCAGAACATAATCATAGATAACAACTATATATGTCTAAGTTTTGAATTAATTGTGTTTAAAAAAAGAATTAATTAGAGGGCTTAAAATAGCTAGAACCTTTTCTTCCTGAAAAGATCTCCTCAATTAAAGGGTGTTTGATAGGGTCTTCCGAGTCGTCTACTAACAAGTTTTGTTGTGAAACGTAGGCCTCATAAGTAATTTCATCATTTTCAGCAAGTAAATGATAAAAAGGCTGGTCTTTTCTTGGACGAACATTTTTAGGAATAGATTGGTACCATTCTTCAGAGTTATTAAATTCGAAATCTACATCATAAATTACACCCCTAAACTCAAAGTGTTTGTGTTTCACAATATCTCCTATGGAAAATTTAGCTTTTTGAATTGCCATAACTATTAATATGGGTGTTTAAAAATAAAAATCAATAAAAAAAATATAAATGTTTTTTAATTATGTTAATATACCCTAAGTGAATAAAGCGTTTCTTAAATTTACAACAGACTTTGGGCCTTTAGCTATATTTTTTTTCTATTATTATAATAATGATAAAAATTTATCAGTAGCTATTCCACCACTTATAGTTGCAACATTAATTGCATTAATGGTTGTTTGGTTTTTTGAAAAAAAAATACCCATGATGCCACTAATAAGTGGTATCTTAATTACATTCTTTGGTGGTCTTACAATCTATTTTGATGATCCAATTTTTATCTACGTAAAACCAACAATTATAAATATTTTATTTGCTCTTGCCTTATTTTTTGGAAAATATTTTACAAATGAGCCTATACTAAAAAAAATAATGGGAAAATCGATTGCCTTAACTAATATAGGTTGGGAACTATTAAATAAAAGATGGATGATCTTTTTTCTTTGTCTTGCAATCTTAAATGAATGTATTTGGAGAACACAAACAGAGGAGTTTTGGGTTAACTTTAAGGTTTGGGGAATGTTGCCAATAACTCTTGTTTTTACAGTATTCCAGATATCACTGATTAATAAACACAAACTTGATGAATAGAAATTTAAAACTAGTCGTTAACAATCCAAATAATCAAATAGAAGAAAAACAGTTTTTTGAAAGAAATGAGCTTAAGATTATTTTAGACCTGTATGCAAAAATGGTCTCAGAAGGGTCATGGAAAGATTATGGTTTAAATATTTCTATCAGACAAGTGAGTTTTAGTGTTTTTAAAAATGCTGCTGAGAATGCTTTATATAAAATCTGCAAAAACTTTAAACCAAATAATAAAAATTTAAAATATTTAATTACAGATTCTAATGGAAAAATTTTTAAAAATTCTTCAGAACTGAAAATTTTACTTAAAAATACTAATTGGAAAAACCTTAAGAAATAAGAAGACTATCGTCTTTGACCAAATAATCTCAACAACATTATAAATAGATTTATAAAGTCTAGGTAAAGAGTTAAGGCACCCATTACAGCTTTTTTACCCATCAATTCACCTGTATCACTTGATACATACATGTTTTTAATTTTTTGAGTATCATAAGCAGTTAGGCCTACAAAAATTAAAACTCCTAAAATTGAAATCACAAAATCCATCATTGAAGACTTCATAAACATATTAACAACTGATGCTACGATAATACCAATTAAGCCCATCATTAAAAAGGATCCTAATTTTGTAAGATCTCTTTTAGTTGTGTAGCCATACAAACTCATTGCACCAAAAGTGATTGAAGTAATAAAGAATACTCTAGTAATACTAGCTCCAGTATAGGTTAAAAATATAGATGATAATGAAATTCCCATTAGAGAGGCAAAAACCCAGAAAGTTGTTTGGGCTGTAGAAGCTGCCATTTTATTAATTTTAGCACTCATGTAAAAGACAACTCCAAGCGGAGCAAGCATTACAATCCATTTAAAACCTGAAAGAAAAATTGCATTTCCTATGCTTGTTAAGGCAACAATAGATCCGTTAGCATCTGTAACTACTGATAATTTAAAAAATATTAAAGATACAAGTCCAGTTAATAAAATACCAGAAGCCATGTAGTTGTAGACTTTTAACATGTAGGCTCTTAAGCCCTCATCCATTACGACCGTTGATTGATTGGCTTCTTTTGCTTTATTTAGTAAATTTTGTTTATTGAATATCATGACTTATATATAATAGCCTTTTACTATTATTTCAAGATGTCTTAATAAGGTTAAAATAATTATGAATTACAAAAAATTAGGGAATACAGATCTAGAAGTAAGCACAATTTGTCTTGGAACAATGACTTGGGGTGAGCAAAACACTCAAGAAGAAGGTTTTGAGCAAATGGATTATGCATTGGATCAAGGTGTAAACTTTTGGGATACAGCAGAAATTTATTCAATACCTCCTAAACAAGAGACATTTGGAGACACTGAGGTAATTATTGGAAATTGGTTTGAAAAAACCAAAAAGAGAGACAAGGTGATTTTAGCCTCCAAGGTCTGTGGACCCATGAGAGAATATGTAAGAGGTGGTGGAAACCAGTTTGGAGAAAAAAATATTACAGAGGCTCTTGAGGGAAGTTTAAAAAGATTAAAAACTGATTATATTGATTTATATCAATTGCATTGGCCTGAAAGAAAAACAAATTTTTTTGGTAAATTAGGATACGAGCACGATGAAAATAATGAGTGGACTAGATTTGAGGACATCTTGGGATGTTTAAAAAAATTTATAGAACAAGGAAAAATTAAACATGTTGGATTATCCAATGAAACTTCCTGGGGATTATCTAAATTCTTAGAGTTATCTAAAGAACAAAACCTTCCAAGAATTCTTTCAGTTCAAAATCCTTACAACTTATTAAATAGAACATATGAAGTTGGTCTAGCAGAAATTTCTGTAAGAGAGCAGGCTGGATTACTGGCTTACTCACCCTTAGCTTGTGGGTATCTTTCTGGAAAATATAGAGAAAACAAATTACCTAAAGACTCTAGAATTGAGAGAGATGGTGATTTCTGGACTAGGTATCAAAAACCAAACATGAATATAGCAGTAGATTCTTATTATAAAATTTCAAAAAAATATAATCTTGATATGTCTCAGATGTCTCTTAAATTTATAGAAATACAGCCTTTTCTCACAAGTGTAATTATTGGCGCTACAACTATGGAGCAGTTGAAAACAAATATAGAAAGTGTAAATATAAAGTTAAGAGAAGAAATTATTAATGAAATTAACGAAGTACAAGCTATATATCCTAATCCATGTCCATAATTAAAAAATCTATATTTATAATACTCTTAACTACTTTTGCTAACCAAGTTAATGCTGAAGATGTTAAAAAAATGGGCACACATAAAGATTGGGAAACATACATAATAAATAGTGAAAAAGGTAAAGTTTGTTTTGCACAATCTAAACCTGTACTGCAGTCTCCAAAAACAAGCTCACGGGAAGCAAGATTATTTATTAGCTTTAGACCAGGAGAAAATATTACTAATGAAATTAGTATTACTAGTGGGTACGATTTTAATAAAAAAAATTCTATCAAAGCTATATCAGGTAAAAATAAATATACATTTGATATTGTTCGAGAAAGTTTTGCCTGGATTACAGATAATAAGTTTGAACAAAAAATGATTAAGACTATGCAAAGGGGCTCTAGAATAATGGTCAAAGCATATAATCAAAAGGGTTCTCAAACTATAGATCACTACTCACTATTAGGTTTTACTAAAGCTTATAAGGCAACTAAAGCAAACTGTAGCTAGATCAATGAAAGCAAAAAAGAAAATTGTGCTCGCTTATTCGGGAGGACTAGATACGTCTATTATTTTAAAATGGCTTCAAGAAAATTATGACGCTGAAGTTATTTGTTACACAGCTGACGTTGGACAAGAAATTGATAGAAAAAAAATTATAAGAAATGCTAAAAGATTAGGTGTTAAAAATGTAATAATTGAAGACTTAAAAAATATTTTTGTAAAAGATTACGTTTTTCCAATGCTTAGAGGGCATGCAATTTATGAAGGCATTTATTTATTGGGGACCTCAATTGCAAGACCATTAATTGCGAAACGTCAAATTGCTGTAGCTAAAAAATTCGGTGCCTATGCAGTTTCTCATGGATCAACTGGAAAAGGAAATGATCAAGTAAGATTTGAATTAGGGTATCACTATTTTGGTCATAAGGTAAAAATTATTGCACCATGGAGAATATGGAAATTAAATTCTAGAACAGATTTAATTAAATATGCAAAAAAAAATAATATTCCAATTCCTACAGACAAAAAGGGTGCACCACCTTTTTCTATTGATGACAATTTATATCACACTTCAACTGAAGGTAAGGTTTTAGAAAATCCAAAAAATGCAGCACCTGAATTTCTTTTTCAAAGAACAGTTTCTCCAGAAAAAGCACCCAACAAGGCTTCGTTTGTAACTATAGGATTTAAGAATGGAGACCCTATAACTGTAAATAGTAAAAAATTATCACCTGAAAATTTATTAGAAAAACTCAATGAAGTAGCAGGCAAAAATGGAATAGGTAGAGTTGATCTAGTTGAGAATAGATTTATTGGGATTAAATCTAGAGGCGTTTATGAAACACCAGGTGGGACATTATTGATGTCTGCACACAGAGCAATTGAATCTGTTACTTTAGATAAAGAAACTATGCATAAAAAAGATGAGATTATGCCAAAATATGCTGAACTTATTTACAATGGTTATTGGTATTCAAAATCAAGGTTTAAACTTCAAAAAATTGTAGACCTTAACAAGAACAAAGTTAATGGATCTGTTAAGTTAAAATTATATAAAGGTAATGTTACCATAATGTCTAGACAGACAAAAAGTAATGCCTACTCAATGAAAAAAGTTTCTTTTGAAGAAAACAAAACTTTTAATAAATCAAATGTTGAAAGATTTATTAACTTTCATAAAAAAAAACTTCGTTCATAGAATAATGAAAATAAAAGTGTTCGCTGACACAATTTGTGGTTGGTGTTTTATTGGTCAAGCAAGGTTAAATAATGCATTAAAAAGTTTTCCAAAAATTAAGTTTGAGATAGAGCATGCTCCATTTCAATTAAATCCTGATATGCCAAAAGAAGGAATTGAAAGAGGCAAATATCTAGAAATAAAGTTTGGAGGAAAAGAATTTGCTAAACCTATGTATGATCAAATGACCAATGAAGCTAAAAAAGAAGGTCTTAATTTTAATCTTAATGATATAAAAAAAACACCCAATACTGTATTTTCACATTTATTAATAGAACTAGCCAAACAAAGTAATCTACAAAACGAGGTTAAAGAAAAAATATATCAATCATATTTTATTGAAGGACTTGATATTGGTAGTAAAAAAATTTTAATCAATATTGGAAAAGAATTTAATATTAATACAGATATAATTAATGATTTTTTTAATCCAAAAAATATTGAAAAAGTTAATTCATATATTTTGCTTGCAAAAGAAAAAAAAATTAATGGAGTACCTTTCTTTGAAATAGGAACAGATTTTGTTTCAGGTGCTCAAAGCTCTACGAACTTAGAGGTTATTATAAGGTCTAATTTAAGCTAAAAATTTGAGGACAATTTGACCTTTGTTTTTATCAAATAAAAACCTAATCTATCAATATGGAATCATTAAAAAATTGGATGATAGATGCTGCTAACATTTTATTTGATGATAGTAAAAATGACCTAAGATCTTTACCAAGATCTGTGAGATTACAAATTTTATTAGTCCTAAGCTTTGTTTGGACAACTGTTTTTAGTTTATATATATTTTCTTACACAACTTTTGCCTTTGGTTGGGCTGGTCTATATGTTGCTCATATTGGATTAATATTTGCAGTCTATATGACCTTCAAACATTTTCATAAAGCAGAGGCGCAATCTAGTAGTGTATTTAAAACTAAAAATTTTGACCCATTTAAAATTATGGTTATTGTTTTTGTCGTTGTATTTATCTTTGTATTCTCTAAAGGAATAGAGGTTTTAACAAGTCCCAACCCTAGCTCTTATTCAATTCCTTATGATGGACCAGTAAAATCAGTATTTGAAAAATGGCTACCTTTTAGTAAGGTTAAATAATGGAAAAGATTGCAAAGAATTTACAACTTGTGTTGATGAGTATTATTTTAATAAGTACAGTAATAGCTGTTGGAATAGAAATTAAGAATATGCTTCTGAATCAATCAGTTACATTGGCAGATCTACTTTTAATGTTTCTTTATTTAGAAGTTTTAGCAATGGTTAGAGTTTTTTGGAACCAGCAATCAATCAGCATAACTTTGCCTCTTTTGATTGCTATCACTGCCCTAGCTCGATTTATTATATTACAAGGAAAAGAAATGGATCCCACAGCATTAGTTTATGAAGCTGTAGCTATAGTTCTAATTGCATCTGCAATTGTTATTCTTAGATTAAGACATAGTGACAAATTAGGTCTAAAGAAAAGAAAATCTAAATAATTTACAAT
>Ga0209709_10003637_pt1 | contig 12681 bp, 11 predicted proteins | sample ArcticOcean_MG_C_2_FD_187435 | JGI IMG/M metagenome (GOLD analysis project Ga0209709, IMG submission 187435) | Marine microbial communities from western Arctic Ocean - ArcticOcean_MG_CB4_136 (SPAdes) (version 2) | ecosystem: Environmental > Aquatic > Marine > Oceanic | place: Arctic Ocean... | reverse complement strand
TTAAAAAAAACAAATAGAAAAATTAAAAAATTTGAAAAGGGTAATTATAAAGAACAGTTTATGGCAACCCATAAGATTTGGAACAAGGTTGAATATTGGGTGGCTTTAAAAAATACGGCTCCTAATTGGTCTTATGCTAAATATTTAAAAGGTGTTGATTTAAAGTTAGATCCAGACAGAAACATAGTTCAAATGCCAGAAGACAGAAAGATTTACAAAACTTTATGGCTAAGAACTCTAAAAGTGGCTTTCTGGGTAACTATATTTTGTTTTATGCTTTCTTATCCAATTGCACATTTATTGGCTACACTACCAATGAAATATAGTAATTTATTAATGATTTGTGTGTTATTGCCTTTTTGGACCTCTTTACTTGTTAGAACATCCAGTTGGATGGTTTTACTTCAACAGCAAGGGCCAATTAATGATTTTATTGTAATGCTTGGACTTACAGCTAATGATGCGCGACCAGAGTTAATGTATAATGTGGTTGGAACGTTTGTTGCAATGACTCAAATTTTATTACCATTTATGGTGCTACCTCTTTATAGTGTAATGAAAACAATATCACCAAGCTTAATGAGAGCAGGAAAGTCTTTAGGTGGTACGCCATTTGTTGCTTTTAGAAAAATTTATTTCCCTTTAACAGTTCCAGGAATAGGTGCTGGATCATTATTAGTATTTATTTTAGCAATTGGGTATTACATTACTCCAGCGCTAGTTGGAGGAGCGAGTGGATCGCTTATAAGTAATACAATAGCCTATCATATGAAAAGTTCTTTAGACTGGGCATTTGCATCAGCATTAGGAGCAATGCTACTTGCTGGAGTATTAGTTATTTATTGGCTTTATAATAAATTAGTAGGAATAGATAATATTAAACTAGGATAAAATTATGTCGTTACCAAATTACACACCTCTGCATTACAGGATATGGCACTACACATATTTAACTATATGCAGTTTGGTATTTTTCTTTTTAATAGCGCCGTTATTTGTAATACTTCCACTTTCATTTAATGCTGAACAATACATTCACTTTTCTGCTGGAATGATAGCACTTGATCCAGATGCATTTTCACTAAGGTGGTACGAAGATATGATATGGGGAACTAAAAACCCCTGGGGACTTGCTGCAAAAAATAGTATTATTATAGCTTTCTTTGCAACTATTGGTTCAACTATACTTGGTACTGTTGCAGCATTAGGATTAAGTAGTAGGCACATGCCACACAAAGCAGTATTCATGGCGGTATTAATTTCACCTATGATTGTGCCATTAATTATATCTGGTACAGCAATATTTTTCTTTATGGCGAAGGTTGGTTTAGCCTCAACATTTACAGGAATTATATTGGCTCATATTATTTTGGGAACACCATTTGTTGTAATAACAGTTACTGCAACTTTAACAGGATTTGATCACAGCGTAACAAGAGCAGCAGCAAGTCTTGGAAGTAATCCTATAAATACATTTATGAAAGTTACGTTACCTTTAATTTTACCAGGTGTTATTTCAGGTGCTTTATTTGCATTTGTAACTTCTTTTGATGAAGTTGTAGTTGTTATGTTTTTAGCGGGTCTTGAGAACACCACGATACCTATTCAAATGTGGGTAGGATTAAGAGAACAATTAAGCCCAACTATTTTAGCTGTAGCAACTTGTCTAATTATCATGTCGACTTTAATTTTAGTTACAGCAGAACTATTAAGAAGAAGATCAGAGAGACTAAGAGGAATTAATCAGTAATTCATTTACTAATTTTAATTTTTTCAATATAAATTCGACTCAATTTAAAACTTTATGGAAATAAAAAAAGTAGTAGTTATTGGCTCAGGAACAATGGGAAGTGGAATTGCAGCGCACCTATGCAACGCAAATATCCCAGTAACATTATTAGATTTAAAAACAGAGATAAGCGAGCAAGCAAGAGATAAAATTCACAAATCAAGACCTCCACTTTTATTAGATAAAACACAAATAAATAATATTAAAGTTGGAAATATTTCAGATAACTTTTCAGAAGTAGCAGAAGCAGATTGGGTAGTAGAGGCTGTTGTTGAAAGAATAGATATTAAGCATGATATTTATAAGAAAATATTTAAAGAAAGAAAAAAAGGGGCAATAGTTTCTTCAAACACATCATCTATACCTATTAAAGTTTTATCTGAACATTTATCAGAAGAAGAAAAAAAAGATTTTTGCATTACACACTTTTTTAATCCTGTAAGATATATGGGTCTTTTAGAGATAGTAAAGAGTGAAAATAACGATCTAGAAAAAATAAATGCATTAAAGCAGTTTTGTGAAACTGAGCTCGGAAAAGGTGCAATTGTTTGTAATGATACTCCAGGATTTTTAGGTAACAGGGTAGGTGTTTTTGCAATGCAAATCGCAATGACTGAAGCATTTAAAATGAAGTTATCTATTGAAGAAGCAGATGCAATTTTTGGAAGACCAATGGGTATCCCAAAAACTGGAATATTTGGATTATACGATTTAATCGGAATAGATTTAATGGCAGATGTTCTTAAAAGTTTTGTTAAGGAGTTACCAGCGACTGATAAATTTCATCAAGTAGCAAAAGAAATTCCTTTAGTAAAAAAATTGATTGAAACAGGGTACACAGGTCGTAAAGGCAAAGGAGGTTTTTATAGAGTTAATAAAAGTAGTGGAAAGAAAGTAATGGAAGCTTTAAACCTTGAAACTGGTGAATATTCTCCTAGTAAAAAAATAAATATTAATTCTGCAAAAGTTGATCTTAAAACTTTAATTAAAAGAGACGATAAGTATGGAAAATATGCCTGGTCAGTTATTTCAAAAATTATCAAATATGCATCGTCTTTAGTTCCTGCTATTACAAAAGAATTTAATGACATAGACGAAGCTATGAGATTGGGATTTAACTGGTCTAAAGGCCCATTTGAAATGCTAGAAGAAATTGGTGTAGCTAATTTTTTTGATAAGATTGATGAATACGAAAATAATAATTTTTTAAAAACCCTTGCAAAAACTAAGAATGAAAAATTTTATGGTGAAAGACAAAAATATACTGATATTGAAACTTTAGGAAAAGTTAAAAAAACAGCCACAAATATTGATGGAAATAATTCTGCTCAGATCTACAGATTTAAAGATTATAATATTGTTGAATTTACAACAAAGGCTAATGCTCTTGATTATGATTCAATGGATGCCTTAAAAAAAGCTACTGACAAACCATTAATAATTATAAATGAAAGTATGCAATTTTCTGCAGGTGTAAATTTAAGTTATACAATGGATTTTGCTAATAAGGGTGATTTTAAGTCTATAGAAAAATTTATTAGATATTTTCAAGAAACTTGTAAACATCTAAAATATTCTGATCACCCAGTTATTTCGGCACCTTCAGGACTAACGTTAGGTGGAGGATTCGAAGTTATGGTACATAGTAATTTTGTAGCTGCACATACAAATATAGTTGTTGGATTAGTTGAAACCGTTGTTGGATTAATCCCAGCGGGTGGAGGATGTAAAGAAATGTTGGCTAGATGGCTTGATACAGATGAAGCTAAAAAAGACTCACACTATGCATCATTAAAAGTATTCGATATTATTGGATATGGTAAAACGGCAACATCACCAGTAGAAGCAGAGCCATTAAAATATTTAAAACCAGAAGATAAAAAAATAATGAATAGGAATAGCTTATTAGAAGTTTCAAAAAACATATTAGAAACTAATAGAGATTTTAAAGCTCCATCCGAGACAAAATTTAATCTTCCTGGAAAAGCAGCAAAAGAAGTGATGGTGAAAATTTTAGAAAAACTTTATAACGATAAAATAATTTTAGACCATGGTGTGACAGTTGGAATAGAATTAGCCAACGTTTTAACTGGTGGAGATACCACTATAGATAAAATTTTATCAGAAGAAGATTTATTTAAATTGGAGCTAGATGCTTTTATGAAGTTGATAGAAACAAAAGAAACTCAAGATAGAATTAAACATACTTTAGCAACAGGAAAACCTCTAATTAATTAATTTCTTTAGTTTTCTTCTTTTTTTATTCTATCTTCTATTGTTTCTACTATTTTTTCTTCTTTTTTAAATTCTATTATTTTTTTACTTTCTTCTTTTTCTTTAATTAATTGATCATTAAATTTTTTTATTATTTCTTCTTCTTTTTTTATTTGTTCCTGATCAAATTTTCTTTCCCAATCCTTTATTCTTTGTTCTTCATCTTTAATTCTTTTCTCTTCAATAATTCTTGCTTCGATTATTTTTTGTTCTTCTAAATTTTTTAATCTTAATTCTTCTTCTTTTAATTGTAACTCTTCTTCTCTTTTTCTATGATTAGCATCTTTTAATTTTAATTCTTTAAGCTGTTCAATTTCTAATTGTTCTTTTAACTTAAATTCTTTTTCTTTTTCTCTTAATTCTTCTGCTTCTTTTAATATTTGCATTTCTTTATCTCTTAACCTTTGAGCTTCAATTTTTTTTATATTCTGTTCTATTTCTTCAAGTTTTTGTTCTTGATATTTTAATTTATGTTCTTCTTCATTTAGTCTTTGTTCCTCTTTTTTTTGTTGATCAATTTCAATATCTTTTAATCTTTGCTCTTCTTCTATTATTTTTTGTTTGGCTTCACGAGCATTTTGTTTCTCAAGAGCAATTATTTTATCACGCTCAACTTTTGCTATTTGCTGTTTTTGCCTTACTCTTTGTTTTTCAAAAAATTCTAATCTTAGTTTTTCTTCTTTTAACTTTAAGTTATCTTGTCTTACTTTTTCCTCTTCTTCATCTCTTAGTTTTTGTTCTTCAGCTTTAATTCTTTGTGCTTCAAGTTTAATTTTTTTTCTTTCAATTTGATGTTCTTGTTTTGTAATTTTTATTTTTTATTTTTCTTGTCTCTCTAGTCTCTGTTTTTCTTCATTTATTGCATTTAATTCATTTTGCTTTATTAATCTTGCCTCTTCTATTTTTTGCTTTTCTTGTTCTAATTTTTCTTTTTTTAATTCTTTAATTTTTTCTTTTTTAAATAATTCAATCTTATTTTTCTCTTTTTGTTTCATTCTTTTTTTAAAGTTTTCATATTTTTCCTTCAAAGATAAAGAGGTAATTTTTGTTAATCTTTCTATGTTAATTTTTTTAAGAATTTGCAATGGTTGTTCAATTAAGTTTTTTTTACTTAAATTAAATTTTTTTTTAACAATATTTTTTGTGCTATTTTTCACAAAGTTAGTTCATCAATTTTAAGTTGATAAAAATAGAAGAAGACTGACTAAAATGGGTTCAACTTGAGATTTTATTATCTATTAATTAAGCATTTTAAAGGTATTAATAAAATCAGGTCTTAATATATATTCAGAATTCTTTTGATTTTTTATTTTTTTTAAGATTTCTAGTCCGTAAAGAACTTTACCGACTGGGGTATACTCTCCTTCATATAAGGGTTCATCTTGTAGAATTATAAAAAATTGGCTGTCTTCAGTGTTGTTTTTAAATGTTCGTGCTAATCCAACACTTCCTTTTGTATAATTAAATTTGCTATCTATTTCTGATTTAATTGTTCCCAATCCTGATTTCCCAGTACCAATTTTTGCATAATTTAAATTTCCTTTTTTTCCAAACTCTAAGTCACCAGCTTGAACCAGTTTATTTTCAAGTACCCTATGAAAAGCAATATTTTCATAAGCATTAGATCTTATTAAAGTTATAAATCTTTGAACAGCGTTGGGAGACACATTTGGATAAAGTTCTATAATTACATTTCCACAAGCTACATTTAAAATTGCAATATTATTTGGCTTTTCAAAATTAATACTTTTTGGATCAAAACTTTTAATAAATAAACATTTATTCTTAACTATAAAATATGTGTAGAAAGTAGTGATACCTAGTAAAATTAAAAAAACAAAAATAATTTTTTCTGATCTAGAAGCTTTAATTTTTTTTATCATTAAAAGCTAAAAGAATTATCTATTTCTTTTATTTTATTTTCAATATATGAAATTTTATTATTTAAAATTGGATCTGATTTACGAATTTGATTAATTTCTTTTTTCTTTAAAAAGATCATATGTGAGTAAACTTCGGCCATATCTTCCGAAGGTGTGGACATTGAATACTCTGTGAAAAAACCTTTTGTTTTACCGTATGTATCTAATCCTAATTTTTTTGTACATGTAGAACATTCTGCATATTTAAATTGTACTTTATTAAATTTAATCCATTCTTCGTCATCAAAAATTTCTTTATGTTGAAGATATGCTATATGAAAAACCTCATGATGAATTACTCTTTCAAAGTAATTCTCATTAAATTTAATATCTAGTATTAATGTTTTCATTGTATTATCAGGGATACCAGCCGTATATAATTCTGAGATAGATAAATTTTCACACAAAACAATATATTTTAGATTAATTTTTTTTAAATAATTGGACGAATATTTACTAAGATTTTTATATATAGTTTTATATTTCATATCTAAATCTTTCTTATTTGGATTCGAACAAATAATATTTTTTTGAGTACCTAGCCTAAAAGGTCTTGCTGCATAAAAATACTTAAGCTTATTTTTAGTATCGATCTTATAAATCTCTAAGTTAGGTATCTTAATCAAATTGTAGATAGTATTTGCTTTTATAGGAGTAATAAAAAAAATTAATAGTAAAGTAGCTCTTATTAAGTACATAATTTTAAATATAGAAGATATTCCATTCTTATAGAATATGGTACATTTTATTTATAAATGAAAAAAAGTAGAAATAAAAACCCAGTTCAGCCTGTTAGTGGAACTAAAGTTCCAAGATTTGCTGGACCATCTACTTTTGCAAGATTACCAGAATTAAGAGATGTTGAAAGCTGTGATGTAGCTATTGTTGGAATTCCATTTGATGCAGGAACTAGTTATCGACCTGGTGCTAGATTTGGACCAATGAGTATTAGGCAGGCCTCCAGACATTTAAGAACCAATTATCATCCAAGTTATGATGTTGAACCCTTTAAAGTTCAGCAGGTTGCAGATGCGGGTGATATAACCTGCAATCCATTCAATATTGATGAGGCTATAAAACAAATTGAAGAAGGAGCGACTGAACTTCTTAATAAGGTTGGTGGTATCATTAGCCTAGGTGGAGATCACACAATAGCACTTCCATTATTAAGATCAGTAAATAAAATGAATAATGGGCCAGTTGCTCTAGTGCATTTTGATGCACATCTAGATACTTGGGATACATACTTTGGTGCTCCTTATACTCATGGAACACCTTTTAGAAGAGCAAGAGAGGAAAATTTATTTTTAGACGATGCATCAATGCATGTTGGTATTAGAGGCCCACTTTACAGTAGAGATGATATCAAAAATGATGAAGAGTTTGGTTTTAAAATCATTCATTGTGACGAGTTTCAAACACAAGGAATAGATAAAATTGTTGAAAGAATAAGAAAAAGAGTTGGAAACAATCCACTTTATTTATCAATAGATATAGATGTCTTAGACCCTGCTTTTGCACCGGGAACGGGTACACCAGAAATTGCAGGTATGACTACTAGAGAAATGGTTAATGTGATAAGAGGCTTATCTGGTTTAAATTTAATTTCAGCAGATGTTGTTGAGGTTTCCCCAGCATATGATCATGCTGAGGTTACATCATTAGCTGCTGCAACAATTGTTTACGAACTAACAAATTTATTTGCAAAATCATAAAGAAAAGATAGTTATACTATATGCTTGATAAAAAAAAATTTTATATCAATGGTGAGTGGGTTTCACCAAAAAAACCAAATGATTTTAATGTAACAGACCCATCAACTGAAGAAGACTGTGCCGTTATATCTTTAGGTGGAGTTGAAGACGTAAATGATGCAGTGAGTGCAGCGGCCAAAGCTTTTGAAACATGGGCATTTTCTTCTAAAGAAGAGAGACTAAAATATTTAGAAGCCTTATATGATGTTTATAAAAAAAGATGGGCTGATATGGCTAAAGCTATAACTCTTGAAATGGGAGCACCAATTGACTTTTCAACTCAATTACAAGCTGGAACTGGTGCTAGTCATATAAAATCTTATATAAAAGTTTTAAAAGAATACACGTTTGAAGCAAAATTAGGAGAACATGCTCTTAATAATAATATTTTACATGAACCAAAAGGAGTTTGTGCGTTAATTACTCCTTGGAACTGGCCAATGAATCAAACTTGTTTAAAAGTAATACCAGCTATCGCTGCAGGTTGTACAATGGTGCTTAAGCCATCTGAAATAGCTCCATTATCCTCAATGATTTTAGCAGAGATGATTGATGAAATTAAATTACCAAAAGGTGTATTCAATTTAGTTAATGGAGATGGTGTGGTTACTGGAAATGCACTAACAAGTCACCCCGATGTAAACATGATTTCATTTACAGGCTCAACAAGAGCGGGTGCTTTAATTTCTCAAAATGCTGCAAGTGATTTTAAAAGAGTTAGTCTTGAACTTGGAGGAAAAGGAGCAAACATTATATTCAAAGATGCTGATGCAGAAGCTGTTGAAAGAGGTGCACTTAGATGTTTTAGAAATTCAGGACAATCTTGTAATGCACCAACTAGAATGTTAGTTGAAAAATCTATTTATGATGAAACTGTAGAAAGAGTAAAAAATTTTGCAAATTCAATGAAGGTTGATGTTGCTACAAAAGAAGGTGATCACATTGGACCTGTAGTTTCAAAGGCACAATTTGATAAAATTCAAAAATTAATTCAAGTAGGGATTGATGAAGGTGCTAAACTAGTTGCTGGTGGAACAGGTAAACCAGAAGGATTAGATAAAGGCTATTTTGTTAAACCTACAGCTTTTGCTGATGTTAATAACCAAATGCAAATTGCAAGAACAGAAATATTCGGACCTGTTTTATCAATTATACCTTTTGAAACAGAGGAGGAAGCAATTGAAATTGCAAATGATACTCCTTATGGATTGTTAAATTTTATTCAAACTCAAGATCAAGAAAAAGCAAACCGTGTAGCTAGGAAATTGAGATCAGGAATGGTTGATATTAATGGAGCTGGTTTAGCACCTGACGCTCCTTTTGGAGGTTATAAACATTCTGGGATTGGTCGAGAAGCTGGCAAGTTAGGTTTAGAAGAGTATTTAGAAGTTAAAGTAGTAAGTGGCTGGAACGAATAGTTAAGACTAAATTAGTGGCCATAATAGGTTTTTGATAATTGAATAAACCTCATACTTGTTAGTTAATTTAATAAACCCCCAGTTGTGCCACTTTATTGTTTACACAGCATTTATAATCCATAATGTCACATGTAGAGTTACCGTAACTTATTAATAGTTAATAAGAGTAACAAAAATAATAAGGAGAAGTAATATGAGTAGATCGTCAAAACTCTACAATTCAGATTTAGCTCCAACTCCAAGTGGTAAAAAAAATTGGGGATGGTTTGAAATCTTTAACGTGTGGGCGAATGATGTTCAAAGTTTATTTGGTTATACTTTGGCAGCATCATTATTTTTAGCATCAGGACTGAATGGTTGGGCTGTATTTGCTGCATTAATTCTTGCAGGATTTTTTATCATGTGGCTAGTAAACCTTTCAGGTAAACCAAGTGTAAAACATGGAATTCCATATCCAGTATTTGCTCGTGTAAGTATGGGTGTATTTGGAGCAAACTTTCCAGCAATGGCAAGAGGTATTGTTGCAATGTTTTGGTATGGAGCACAAACTTATGCAGCATCAACTGCTGTAGCACTTTTAATTACTGGAATTACAGGAATGGAAGGTGAAGTTATGCTTCTTGGTATGACAGGTGTAATGTGGGTATCATTTATATTTGTTTCAGCGTTCCAAGTTTATTTATTTTGGCAAGGTGTAGATCTTATCAAAAAATTCTTAAACTTTGCTGGACCAGCCGTTTATGCTGTAATGATTCTTTTAATGTTGGTTATATGGGCTAAAGCTGGTGGAGGACTTTTTTCAGAAGTAGGAACTATATTTTCTGGAGGAGAACGAACTGGTGGATTTGAAGGCTTAGGATCATTTGGGGCGTTCATAGCTGTATTTTCAATTATGGTTGGATATTTTGCTGCAGTTGTAATTAACTTTGGTGACTTTGCTAGATTTGTTAAAAATGAAGATGAAATGAGAAAAGGTAACCTATGGGGATTAGTAGGAAACGTAATTTTATTCTCTTTCATTACTTTGATGATTACTGGTGGAACGATAGCTATTTTTGGTGAGTACGTAGCAAGTCCAACGGAGATGGTAGCTAAAGTAGATAACTTAGGTTTAACAATTATTGCTGCATTCGCATTTTTTGCAGCGACAGTTGGAATTAATATGGTTGCTAACTTTATACCTCCTGCGTATGACTTAGCCAATTTAATGCCAAGTAAAATTAACTTTAAAACTGGTGGATTAATCACAGCTGGTTTTGGTTTTATTATTGGTGGTATGTGGGTTGCTGTTATTACTCAAATGGGTTTATTTCCGTTTGTTAATACATTAGGAGCAATTCTTGCACCAGTATTTGGTATCATGATGGTTGATTACTACATTATCAAAAAAGAAAAATTAGATGTAGATGCATTGTTTGACGCAAGCCCTAGAGGAAAGTACCATTACAATGGTGGCTTTAACTATAAGGGAATGCTAGCTTGGATATTATCAGGTTACATTGCAGTTGGTTCTGTTTGGCCAAACATCTTAGTTTTAGGTTTAGATGATTTCTTTGCTAACTTAGGTGGTGGTGGAGGATATGCTTGGATAATTGGAGCATCATTAGGTGCTGTAGTTCATTTAGCTATATCTAAAAGATCATAAAACCTATAGGTAAAAAAAGACCCGTCGCATTAGTGCGGCGGGTTTTAGTATTTTAGGAATATTTCTTCTTTATTTAAATCTTCAAGCACAAGGTTGTCTCCAGAACCCTTTCTATCTACTACTAAAAAATTCATATCCTCAGTTGCAATTAAAGGGAAATGCCAAATTCCAGCATTATAATTAACGCCAACTCCTTTTGGAATAATAAAAGCCTCTACTTTATTTAAATCAGGCTTGTCACCTTCAGGAGCAACAAAAGCTAAAAATGTGGTTTCTTTCATTGGGATAAAAGCTTGGCTTCCAAGTGGATGTTTTTCCATCATATCAACTTTCATAGGAAAAGATCTTTTTAAAGCAGAAAAAATACTAATTATAGACTCTCCATCATCTTTCTTTGCATCTAGGTTCGCTATCCCATCATATCGTTTTGCATAACCATCATTTATTTCTAAAGGCTTGATATCATCTGTTGTGATCATATCTCCAAACTTTTTAAAATTTTCTTTATTAATAGGCTTAGGTTTAATCATTAAGCTAGTCATACATTTTTCCCATAAATTCTAAATCGAGATATTCCACCATCTGGAAAAATATTAATTTTTATAAAATTAATTTTATTTTTTTTCATTAGATTGTTTTTAAAAATATGTACTTTATTAGAAGATAATTTTGCATCTTTTAATAGATACTTCCATTTAATTGAAGAACTTACAATTTGCTTAGAGCTTTTTATTGTTGGGAAATAAGCAGCTTGTAATGAACAGTGGCTAGGAAAGTTACCTTTAAAGTGATGAGTAGAAATTTCAATTTTATCAATTTCTTTTCCATCTAAAGAATTTAATATTAGCCAATCAAATCCGGGGCCACGTCTTCTCCTAGTTTCCCATCCATCTCCCATATTTTTTGCTTTACCAGGGGCTAAAATATTTTCAGCTTTTCCAAAGTGCTCATTATTGCAAGCAATAACAGAAGCACCATCTAATAGTGATGCAAGATTTGTTTTCTTATTTTTTAATTTATTAGATTTAGCAATTGAGCCAAACAACCTCAATCGAGCAACCCCACCATCTGGAAAAATATTAAATTTTATATGTGTAATTTTTTTTTTGCTATTTGTAGTAAAGAAGTGATGGCTATTTGCTCTAGTTTTTTTCTTAGAAAGTAATGGTTCCCACTTTAATTGACTTATCTTGTTTAAACTTGAGTTTGTTCCTTCAACAGAAATCATTGCTGGCTGGTTTCCATTAAAGTGCGATGTGTCAACATCAACCTTTTTAATAGAACCAGGTTTTCCTAATTTTAAAATTATGTAATCATGCCCTTTAGTTCTTTTTCTTCTAGACTCCCATCCATCCATCCATTTGCCATTTTTATCAAACAATCCATCTTTAAAAATTGCTGGCAAGGGACTAATAATTCTATTAGCTGAAGCAAAAAAGTCATCAGTTTTAAATATAACCTTAGTGCCCAACCTAGGTTGAGCTAAATCGATAAGACCATTTGTAAAAATAATTTTTTTTGACATTATAAAGAGTAGTTTTTAATCCAATGTTTGGCTATATCAATTCTCTTACATATCCATACATCTTCATGTTTAAGAATATAATCTAGAAATTTCTTTAAAGATTGAATTCTACCGGGTTTTCCAATCAATCTACAGTGTAATCCTACTGACATCATTTTAGGGTTTGTTTTTCCTTCCTCGTATAACACATCAAAGCTATCTTTTAGATAAGAAAAAAAATGATCACCTGTATTGAACCCTTGATTGGTTGCAAAGCGCATATCGTTGTTATCTAAAGTATAAGGAATAATTAATTGTTTTTTCTTATTTCTAGTTTCCCAGTATGGTAAGTCATCGCTATAAGAGTCACTGTCA
>Ga0209709_10003636_pt1 | contig 12681 bp, 9 predicted proteins | sample ArcticOcean_MG_C_2_FD_187435 | JGI IMG/M metagenome (GOLD analysis project Ga0209709, IMG submission 187435) | Marine microbial communities from western Arctic Ocean - ArcticOcean_MG_CB4_136 (SPAdes) (version 2) | ecosystem: Environmental > Aquatic > Marine > Oceanic | place: Arctic Ocean... | reverse complement strand
CTATAGAAGATTTTTCTAGTTCGTATTGTTTTTCTGACTTAGGTGGAAATTCTTTGCCTTTTTCTTGAAACGCAATCTTACTTTTTTGAAGCTTTTGTAGTTTCTTAAAGTTTTTAGACAACTTCACAAATGTTTGGAGTATTTCTGGTTTTAACTCTTCTTCCATAATCGCAATAGAAACATTCATCTCATCATCAGCATCTTCATATTGCTCTTCGGGTTCAGCTACTTTCTTAACTTCAACTTCACTTTCCCAACTAGAAGCATTCTTCTCTTGATCTTTTTTCTTTTTAAGTTCAATTTTTTCTTCCTGTTCTTTTTTCTTTTTTGCTTCTTTAATCTTTTTACTTAGATTTTTTTTGTAAGGCGAATCTTCATATAAAGATTCTAAATCTATAACTTCTCTTAAGGTCATTTTCCCTTCTGAAATATCATCTTGCCAATGCAAGATAGCTCTTAATGTTAATGGACTTTCACACAACCCAGATATCATTGCCTCTTGGCCTGCTTCAATTCTTTTAGCTATGGCAATTTCACCTTCTCTAGATAAAAGATCAACTGTGCCCATTTCACGTAAGTATAGTTTTACCGGATCATCTGTTTTATCTCCGGTAGTTTTTACTACCTTCTCTTCTGTCTCTTCTATTTGATCTTCCTCATCAGAATCATCAGAGTCTATAATATCAAAGCCTGCGTCAGATAGTTTAGTTGTATACTGTTCAACTTGTTCAGAAGTAAATTTATCTTCAGGAAATGATTTTCTAATAAGTTCATTGGTAAGATGTCCATCAGCCTTACCTTTTTTAATAAGTTTTTTTATAATTGATTTTTCTAAATCTAGTACAGGACTGTCCTGCTCATCATGCATATCAGATTTATTATTTGCACTAGCTGCAACTATAGAAACTTTCTTTTTTCTGCCTCTTTTTTTTATCATTTTAATTTTTATTAAATTAGACTGTCTTTTTTTAACTTTAAGAATCTTTCAAAACTTTCATTATCCATATTTTCAGCTAAATGCACTTCTGCGTCTTCTAGCTGAGTGTCTGCAGTAATTTTGTTTTGAAGTTTTAAAAGCTCAACAAAAGTTGATTTAAGCTCATCGTACCCACTATCTAGAATTGATTTATAAGTTTTTAACAATTCTTCTTTGTAGATATTTCTAACAATATTACTGAATTCAGAACTCTCTAAATATGACTTTAAACTAGTTTTTTCAAGCTCTTTGTTCTCATTAACTGCATACTCAACAATAAATGAGCATAATCTTGAAAAATCAACCTTATTAAAAATAAGGGTGCCTAATTCCTCAAAAAAATCTGCAATTAGACTTGGGTTTTCAATGACACAGATTAAAATGACTTTTTCTCTTATTTCTGAAGAATCTTGGTTATTATTCAATCTGTCACTGCTCAAGATTTCAGGGGAAATTTTAATAAAGTTAGATTTTTTCCAAGAACTGTCATAATCCTTATTGTTGTACTGGTAATTCTTATTGTTGTATGGCTTGACGGATCGCAGATCTTGTAATTTTTGTAAATAATATTTTTTATAATAATTTTTTACTGTTTCATCTTTAATCTCACTTAAAAGCAATTTAATTCTTTTTTCAAAACCAGCTAATTCTTCAGGGTTTGAATTTTTTACTTTTATATATTCAATATCCCAAATAAATTCTGAGAGAGTCTTTGAGCTGCTAATTGTTTTTTTAAAGCTATTTTTACCTTTATCTTTTATATAGTCATCTGGATCTAAATTATCATTAAGAGTACAAATTCGAATAGAATATTCAGGCTTAAGTATCTGCAATGTATTTAATGCAGATCTATACGCTGCTTTCTTTCCCGCCTCATCACCATCAAAACATATAATTGGACTCTTACAATATCTCCATGCTTTTTCAATTTGTGGGTTTGTCAATGCAGTTCCTAATGGAGCAACAGTTGTTTCGAAGCCATTTTGATACAATGATATTACATCCATATATCCTTCTACAATAATTAGATCTTCAATTTTATGGTTTCTATCAATGGCTAAATCAAGGTTGTAAAGATTGTATCCTTTTTTAAATAATTTGTTTTCAGAGGAGTTAATGTATTTTATGTTACTATTGTCTAAAGCACGTCCACCAAAAGCAATTATATTTGATCTATTGTCTCTTATTGGAAAAATTAGTCTATTTCTAAAAAAATCATAATATTCATTATTGCTTTTCGTTGATTTTTTTACCAAACCACTTTCCAGTATGTCTTTAAGCTCATGATTTTTGGACAAAAGGAATCTATAAAGTGCATCAGAACTAGAGGATGCATAGCCAAGAGCAAAGGCCAAAGTAATTGATTCTGAGATTTCTCTTTTCAATAAATATTTTTTTGTTAAATCTGATGATTTTAAATTATTCTGAAAGAAATTTTTTGCATCAATTAAGATGTTTTTCAATTTAGTATTATCTGCATAAGAGTCTGCCTGTGAGGAACTAATTATGCCTGATGCTGGTTCAAGACCAGCTAATCGAGCAAGATATTCAATTGCTTCAGGGTAAGTGTAGCCTTTATGCTTCATCATAAATGAAAACATATCTCCATGCTCAGATGTACTAAAGCAATGATAAAATTCTTTTTCATCATTCACAGTAAATGATGGAGTTTTTTCTGACTTAAAAGGACTTAGTCCAATATATTCATTGCCACGACGCGTAAGTTTAACAAATTTATTTACAACGTCCGATACGCTCAGTTTGTTTTTGATTTCAGCTATAAATTCTTTGGAGTATCTAGGCATAGAATTAGAGTACTACATCCCTAATTATAAAAAATAAAATAATATCTACCAATATATTAATTTTGTAGGATTTCCTTAATTATTTTGCTTGCTAATGACATATCAACACTGCCACCATGTATATCCTTAAGGTGCTTTACAACTTTGCCCATTGCTTTAATGCTATCAATATCAAGCTCTGTAATGGCTGATTGACATATTTCTCTAGTTCTTAGCTCATCATATTGAGAAGGTAGGAATTCATTAATAATATCGATCTCAAGCTTTTCTTTTTCAACCAATTCTTGCCGATTCGCCTTATCAAACATTTCAATTGAATCTTGTCTTTGTTTGATCATTTTTCTTAATAGGGCAATAATTATATCTTTACCAATATCGTCACTTTCACCATTAGAGCGGCAGGCAATTTCTTTATCTTTTATTGCAGCAATAATTAGTCGTAGAGTAGAGATGCGGCTTTTATCTGCAGCTTTCTGCGCCTCAGCTAATTTATCAGATATAATGCTTTTCATATTATTTATTTAAGTTCGGAACGAAATCTATATTAAGTTATACCACACAGCAACAAGTGAATGCTAAATATTATTGGCTTTATTCGTAAGATTCTTTGACTTGCAAGCTGCAAGTTAATGCATTAAATTCCTGTAAATCTAGAATCGTTATTAATGTCCAATATTAAAGTATCTAAAAATGGTCAAAAAGTTAGTCGACCTATTCCTATTCCTGCAACTTTAGTTCTAGAAAATAATAAAATATTCAATGGTATTGCAATAGGTGCAAGAAAAACTGTTGTTGGGGAAGTTTGCTTTAATACCTCAATGACTGGATACCAAGAAATTATTAGTGACCCCTCTTATGCAGGGCAAATAATTAATTTTACATTCCCTCATATCGGTAATGTTGGAACCAACTTAAGTGACAATGAAACTTTAAAGCCCTATACAAAAGGTGTGATTATAAATTGTGATATTTCTAATCCCTCTAATTTTAGATCTATACAGCATTTAGATGAATGGTTAAAAACTCACGAAATTCCTGGTATATGCAATGTAGATACTCGCGATATTACAAATTTGATCAGAGATTTTGGTGCTCTTAAAGGAAGCCTATCAACTCTATCTAAAGTTAAAATAAATGACCTTAAAAAAATTAATAAGGATTGGTCCGGGCTAAATGGACTTGATTTAGCGAAAGAAGTTACATGTGCAAAGCCATTTAAATTTAATAAAAATACTAAAGCAAAATATAAGATAGTGGCAATAGATTACGGCATAAAACTAAATATATTAAATTCCCTTGCTCAGTTAAACGCTGAAATAACTGTTGTCCCGGCATCGACTGCTGCTGAAGAGATTATTAAAATGAAACCAGATGGAGTTTTTTTATCTAATGGCCCTGGAGACCCCAAGGCGACAGGCAAGTATGCTATTCCAATAGTTAAAAAGCTTATAGAAAAAAATATTCCTTTATTTGGTATTTGCTTAGGTCACCAAATAATAGCATTAGCCCTAGGCGCTAAAACAAAAAAAATGTTTTTAGGGCACAGAGGTGCTAATCACCCAGTAAAAAATCTAAATAATGGATTGGTAGAAATCACATCTCAAAATCATGGTTTTGAAGTTACCAAAAAATCAATACCTTCATCTGTTAAAGTAACGCATGTTTCATTGTTTGATGGATGTATCGAAGGATTGAAACATAAAACAAAGAAAATATTTTCTGTTCAATATCACCCAGAATCAAGTCCTGGGCCACATGATAGTCACTATCTATTTAATGAATTTATTGAAATGATTAAGGGTAAAAAATAATGCCAAAAAGAAAAGATATTAAATCAATTTTAATAGTTGGAGCTGGTCCAATAGTTATCGGTCAAGGCTGTGAATTTGATTATTCTGGCACCCAAGCCTGTAAAGCCTTAAGAGAAGAAGGTTATAAGGTTATTCTTATTAATTCAAATCCAGCCACTATCATGACTGACCCTGAAACAGCTGATAAGGTTTATATTGAGCCTATTACCCCGGAAATAGTAGAAAAAATAATAGCCAAAGAAAGACCTGACGTAATGCTGCCGACTATGGGAGGGCAGACTGCATTAAACATAGCAATAGCTTTGTCTGAAAATGGAGTTCTAAAAAAATATAAAGTGGATTTAATTGGGGCCAACCTGAAGGCAATTAAAAAAGCTGAAGAACGTGAAAGTTTTTATAAGGCCATGAAAAAAATTGGACTTGATGTTCCAGAGGCACACGTTGCTAGATCTTACGTCCAAGCTCAAAAAGTCTTAAAAAAACTTGGCTTACCAGTGATTATCAGACCCTCTTTTACTCTAGGTGGCACAGGCGGTGGCATAGCAAAAACGAAAAAAGAGTTTGATGAAATTACTAAATCTGGACTTTATAGCTCTCCTATTAATGAGATACTTGTTGAAGAATCTGTTGCAGGCTGGAAAGAGTTTGAGATGGAGGTTGTTCGGGATAAAAATGATAACTGCATTATTGTTTGCTCAATAGAAAATATAGATCCTATGGGTATCCATACCGGTGACTCTATTACTGTTGCTCCAGCTCTAACTTTAACTGACAAAGAATATCAAGATATGCGCAATGCATCAATTGCATGCCTAAGAGAAATTGGTGTAGAAACTGGTGGTTCTAATGTTCAGTTTGCTGTAAACCCAAAAAACGGACGTCTAGTAATAATTGAAATGAATCCAAGAGTGTCTAGATCTTCCGCACTAGCTTCAAAGGCAACAGGATTTCCTATTGCTAAAATTGCTGCAAAATTAGCAGTTGGTTACACTCTTGATGAGCTTCACAATGAAATAACTAAAGTCACCCCAGCTTCATTTGAACCTACAATAGATTATGTGGTAACAAAAATTCCTAGATTTACTTTTGAAAAATTCCAGCTTACAAAACCATTGTTAACTAGTTCTATGAAGTCAGTTGGTGAAGCCATGGCAATAGGACGGTCGTTTCCTGAGTCACTTCAGAAAGCCCTGCGCTCATTAGAGACTGGCTTAAGTGGATTAGATGAAGTTAAGATCACAAATGAAAAAAAATTGCTTACTAAAGATAATATTTTAAATGAACTTAAAAAACCTACGTCAGACCGCATTCTTAAAGTAGCTCAAGCACTTAGATTTAATAAGACTATTAAAGAAATACACAAAGCATGCAAAATAGACCCATGGTTTATCGAACAAATAGGCTTAATTGTCACTGCAGAAAAAGATATAAAGCTAAAAGGGATTCCCACAAAAGGTCTCGAGCTTCAAAAAATAAAATCTTTGGGTTTTAGCGATAAAAAACTCTCTGAATTATCAGGAGTTGCTACCGCTAAAATTACTGAAAGAAGAAATAAACTTAACATTGCACCAAACTTTAAGCGAATAGATACGTGTGCTGGAGAATTTAAATCTTTAACTCCTTATATGTACTCAACATACCATAAATATGAGTTAAATAATAATGGGTGTGAATCGAGTCCTTCTAGTAAGAAGAAGATAATTATTTTAGGCAGTGGACCAAATAGAATTGGGCAAGGAATTGAGTTTGATTATTGTTGTTGCCATGCATCATTTGCACTTAAAAAAATGAATTATGAAACTATTATGATTAATTGCAACCCTGAGACTGTTTCAACCGACCCAGACACAAGTGATCGCTTATACTTCGAACCACTTACTAGTGAGGATGTTTATGAAATTATCAAGCGTGAAAAAACTAATGGCAAGCTAGTTGGTGTTATTGTTCAATTTGGTGGTCAAACTCCTTTAAGGCTTGCTGAATTTTTAAATGAAATGAAGATACCTATATTAGGTACTTCAGTTGACTCAATTGATCTTGCTGAAGATAGAGCTCGATTTAAACAGGTTGTTGATGATCTAAACTTACTTCAACCCATAAATGGAATTGCTTATTCTGAGAAACAAGCGTTTGAAATCATAAAAAGAATTGGTTTTCCTGCTGTTATTCGGCCATCTTATGTTTTAGGTGGTAGAGCTATGGAAATAGTCCATAAGATTGATGAATTAAAAAAATATTTTAAAGAAGCTGTAGTTGTTTCTGGAGATAGTCCGGTTTTAATCGATAGTTATTTAAAAGATTCTATTGAAGTAGATGTTGATGCTATATCTGATGGTAAGGATGTTCTTATTTCTGGAATAATGGAACATATTGAAGAAGCTGGAATTCATTCTGGAGATTCGACCTGTACTTTACCTCCCTACTCTCTTTCAGAAAAAATTATTGAGAATATCAAAAAACAAACCCACAAACTGGCTATAGCTCTAAAAGTTAAAGGTCTCCTTAATATACAATTTGCTGTTCAAAATAATAATATTTTTCTTTTAGAGGTGAATCCAAGGAGTAGTCGAACCGTGCCTTTTGTGGCAAAGGCAACTGGCTTACAAATAGTGCAAATAGCTAGTAAAATTTCAGTAGGTAAGAAATTGAAAGACTTAAAAATTAAGTTAAAAAAAATGTCTTATATAGCAATAAAAGAGCCTGTCTTTCCTTTTAAACGATTTCCTAATGTTGATACAATCTTAGGTCCAGAAATGAAATCAACTGGAGAGGTAATGTCTATTGATAAAGATTTTGAATCCGCATTTATAAAATGTCAAATGGCAGCATCCAATCCACTGCCAATTAAAGGAAAGTTGTTTGTCTCTGTTAAGGATAGCGATAAGGCAAAAATTTTGCCTACTGTTAGATCTTTTGCGAAACAAGGATTTCAAATCATCGCAACTAGTGGCACAGCTTCTTTTCTAAAAGAAGGTGGTGTTAAAGTCTCGTTTGTCAATAAGGTCACTGAAGGCCATCCACATATTGTAGATCTTCTCGAAGAAGATAAAATTAGTATCGTTATAAATACAACTGAAACTAGAAAATCAATCAATGATTCATTTAGTCTAAGACGAACAGCACTGAATAGAAATGTGCCATATTTTTTAACTGTGTCCGGGGCAAGAGCTGCTATAAATTCCATTAAACGTTTAAAGAGTGGAAATAATTTGATTGTGCGCCCTATTTCAGAATACCACTAATCTAAAGGAACATTGCCTAAAGACTTGGTTGCTTTAATAGCAAAAGCAGTTTTAATACTAGCAATATTATCATTGCTAGATACGTTATTTGTAAGAAACTCTTGAAATGCACTCATGTTTTTTGCAACACATTTTAAAATAAAATCAACTTCACCATTTAACATATAGCACTCTCTTACTTCTTCCCAACCCCAGACTAATTTTTCAAATTTACTTAACTCTTCTTCATTTTGATTTTTCAAACCAATAAAAATGAATGCTGTTAAATCATACCCAAGCTTAGCATGATTTAAATTTGCTCTAAATCCATCAATAAACCCATTTTGCTCAAGATCTCTTACCCTTCTAAGTGTCGGTGGTGGTGACATTTCCAATTTTTTTTGATAAATCTAAATTAGATATTCTTCCATCATCCTGAAGAATTCTTAATATTTTCTTGTCGATCAAATCGAGTTCTTTTTTGCTCATAGATATTTTATTTAACTTCTATTTTTTAAAATTATTTCAGCTATTTTTATTGTTTCATTTTCATAATCTGTCTTATCAAAAATCAGGTTTGAAGAAAGTTCTTTAGTGTAACCAAGTGCAAGTAATTTTTCATTAAACAAATCAATTCTATTATTTTTTTTCTTACTTTTTAATCTAAATATATAAACTGGCTTTCTGGAGTAAATAGCCTCAGAAATCATAGAGACTGAATCACCTGTACATATTAAACATGATGATAGCTTTAAAAGTGCAATATATGGATTTTTTTGACTATTGGTCCACACTAAATGGTCTTCAGAGTATTTTTTAGCTATAAAATCTTTAATAAATTTATCAGTTCTTCTGGAAAATAAAATTACTAAAGAAACAGAGTTATTTTCTATAATTTTATCAATTTTCATAGAAAGCCTATTTAAGGCTGCTTTGTCAAAAGTATAATTATTACTCTTTCCACCTAAAATTAATGTTACTATTGGTTTGTTTAAAGATTTAAAATCTTCATTAAATTTAATAGCCTCACTTGACATCAACTCTTCATTAATATGATTAATGGCAAGCTTTGACTTAATGACATTTGGTCCTTTTATATGGTCATGCTCTGGTGCAATTATGTGGTCAAATAATTTTGGGTTAATTTTAGGATCCTGTATGTGTATAGTTTTTACTTTATCTTTAAGCTTTCTTTTAAGAAGTAATGATAAATAAATACTTTTTCGCCCAGAAGTAATGACATATTTTGGATATCTATCAGCCATAAAATCAGATTTATTTTTTATAGCAAAGTCAAAGATTGGGAAAAAACCAGGAGGTAGATGGCTCCAAGGGAATCTTAATATAACTTTTTTTTCTTGATAAATAAGATTCATAGCGCTGGCCAGACCTTTAACTTGACTCACATTCCCTGCTGCACCATCTGTAACGCACCAAGCTAGTGTATCCCTATTGTAATTTTCCATTTAATGACTAAATTAATTGTTAGTAACTATTAGAAATTATTTACATTATAAATATTATATTCTATAGATTTTAATAACTTATATTATCAGGGAAAACTATCAAATGCATTCACAAGTTCTTATAATCGGCTCAGGTCCTGCTGGATATACAGCCGCAATCTACGCTGCAAGAGCAATGCTCAAGCCTACAATAGTGCAAGGATTACAGCCTGGTGGTCAATTAACGATAACTACAGAAGTAGAAAATTACCCTGGATTTGGAGATGTAATTCAAGGCCCTTGGTTAATGGAGCAAATGGAGCAGCAAGCTAAAAATGTTGGAACAAATATTGTAAACGATATAATTACTAAAGTTGATTTTTCAAAAAAACCCTTTACTGCAGAAAGTGAAAGTGGAACTACATATTCTGCTGATGCTATAATAATTTCTACTGGTGCACAGGCTAGATGGTTAGGGCTACCCTCTGAACAAAAATTTCAAGGCTATGGTGTTTCAGCTTGTGCAACATGTGATGGATTCTTTTTTAAAGAAAAAGAAGTAGTAGTAATTGGTGGTGGCAATACTGCAGTTGAGGAAGCTTTGTTTTTAACAAGCTTTGCCTCAAAAGTTCATTTAGTTCATAGAAGAGACAGTTTAAGGTCAGAAAAAATTCTTCAGGAAAGATTATTCAAAAATGAAAAGGTAAATATTATCTGGAACTCAGAACTTGCTGAAATTACTGGAGATGAATCACCATTAAATGTAACAGGTATTAAAATTAAAAGTACAATAGATGGAAGTATCAGCGAATTAAAAGCTGATGGAGTATTTATTGCAATAGGTCATGATCCAGCTACTAAAATTTTTAAGGGGCAAATAACAATGGATGATGGTGGTTATATAATTACTAAACCTGACTCAACACTGACTAATATTGATGGTGTTTATGCTGCTGGTGATGTTAAAGACAAGACTTATCGACAAGCCGTAACAGCCGCTGGAATGGGATGCATGGCTGCATTAGAGGCAGAAAAGTATATCTCTAGTTTGGAAAAGTAGTTACTTAGATTAAGCTTTTACAGAATCTAGCTATTCTCTCACATGCACTTGCTATTAAATCATCTGAGGTTGCATAAGAAATTCTAAAATAACCATTTAGCCCAAACGCAGAACCATGAACAACGGCTACACCCTCACTCTCTAAAAGAGCTGTCACAAAATCTTCATCATTATTTATAACTTTATTATCTAAGGTTTTTTTACCAAATAAGTCCTTACAACTTGGAAATACATAAAAAGCTCCTTCTGGCATACTACACGTTATTCCAGTCATGCCATTAAGCGCACGCACAATAAAATTTCTTCTTTTTTTAAATACTTCTGCTCGTAGCTTTAAAAACTTTTGGTCTCCATTTAAGGCTTCAAGTGCAGCAGCTTGACTGATAGAGCTTGGATTGCTGGTTGATTGCGATTGAAGTTTAGCCATAGCTTTTATCAAGTTTTTATTGCCAGCAGCATAGCCTATTCTCCAGCCTGTCATAGCATAAGCCTTACTTACGCCATTGATGGTAAGAGTCTGCTCTAATAAGTTTGGATTAATTTGAGCAATAGTTTTAAATACAAAGTTATCATAAACAAGATGCTCATATATATCGTCAGACATTATATTTACATGCGGATTTTTTTCTAATACAGCTGCAATTTCAATTAACTCAGATTCAGTATAGCAACTGCCAGTTGGGTTTGATGGTGAATTCAAAATAAACCATTTTGTTTTACTAGTAATTGCACCTTCTAGCTGTTTAGCCGTTAGTTTAAAGTTAGTACTCTCATCACATTCAATGATAACTGAATTTCCACCTGCAAAATCAACAATGTCAGGATAAGATACCCAGTATGGAGCTGGAATAATAACTTCATCTCCTAAATTTATAGTGGCCAATAAAGCATTAAATATTATTTGCTTACCTCCTGTGCCGACTGATATTTGTTCTGGAGAATAAGATAATTGGTTTTCTCTTTTAAATTTTTCAACTATTGCATCTTTTAATGCAGGCGTACCATCAACAGCTGTATATTTTGTATCACCAGATTTTATAGCTTCTATGGCGGCCAACTTTATATTATCGGGCGTATCAAAGTCAGGTTCTCCAGCGCCAAGGCCAATAATATCTTTTCCTGCAGCTTTTAGCTCTCTAGCTTTGCCAGTTACAGCCATGGTGGCTGACGGTTTTATTCTGGAAATATTATTTGAAAGAAGTGTCATATAATTAATTACTTATTCACACGGATTATATTAGATTTTTTATATTCTCAAGCTATATTTACATATCATAACCTATTTATTAAATGTCTATTAGTCAAAAATTTCAAGTTGTAGCAGAATATAAGCCTGCTGGTGATCAGCCAGAAGCTATTAAAGAAATTGTCTCTAATATTAAAAAAAATGAGAATAATCAGGTTCTACTAGGAGTTACTGGTTCTGGTAAAACATTTACTATGGCTAAAACTATAGAATCTTTGCAACGACCAGCATTAATATTAGCTCCTAATAAAACACTAGCTGCACAACTGTATGGTGAAATGAAATCTTTCTTTCCTAATAATGCAGTTGAGTATTTTGTTTCTTACTATGATTACTACATGCCCGAGGCATATGTTCCAAAGTCTAATACTTATATTGAAAAAGAATCTTCAATTAATGAGCAGATTGATAGGATGCGGCATTCAGCAACTCGCGCTCTTTTAGAAAGAGAAGACGTAATAATTGTTGCAAGTGTCTCTTGTATTTATGGCATTGGTTCAGTTGAAACTTATGGAAATATGATTATGGGGCTAATCTTAAATCAAAAAATTGGTCGGAATGAATTATTACAAAAATTAGTAGAATTACAATATCAAAGAAATGATACAGACTTTCACCGTGGTACTTTTCGAGTCAGGGGAGATTTGATAGAAATTTTTCCATCACATTATGAGGATCGTGCATGGAGAATTTCTTTGTTTGGAGATGAGCTAGAGTCTATTAGTGAGTTTGATCCTTTAACTGGAAAGAAAAATCATGACCTTGAAAAAATTAAAGTTTATGCCAATAGTCACTATGTAACTCCACGTCCAACTCTAAAACAAGCAATAAAAAAAATTGAGATAGAATTAAAAAAAAGGGTACCTGAGTTTAAAGCCCAAAATAAATTGATTGAAGCTCAAAGAATTGAAGAAAGAACTAAATTTGATCTAGAGATGATTGAGGCAACAGGAAGTTGTAATGGAATTGAAAATTATTCTCGTTATCTATCGGGACGAAAGGCGGGAGAACCTCCTCCAACCCTATTTGAGTATTTGCCAGATAATGCACTTCTATTTGTAGATGAGAGTCATGTGACTGTTCCACAAATTGGAGGAATGTATAAAGGTGACCGTAG
>Ga0209709_10003633_pt1 | contig 12682 bp, 14 predicted proteins | sample ArcticOcean_MG_C_2_FD_187435 | JGI IMG/M metagenome (GOLD analysis project Ga0209709, IMG submission 187435) | Marine microbial communities from western Arctic Ocean - ArcticOcean_MG_CB4_136 (SPAdes) (version 2) | ecosystem: Environmental > Aquatic > Marine > Oceanic | place: Arctic Ocean... | reverse complement strand
CATGATTTGTTAAAATAATACCACCTCTTGCGCTTCTGAAAACTTTATGAGTTGTAGAAGTAACTACGTGCGCATGTTCACATGGGTTTGGATAACAGTCACCAGCAACTAAACCTGAAAAATGAGCCATATCAACCATAAGATATGCTCCAACTTTATCAGCAATGTCTCTAAATCTTTTGAAGTCAATAACTCTAGAGTAAGCACTCCCTCCACAAATTATAAGCTTTGGTTTATGCTCTAAAGCAAGTTTCTCAACATTGTCGTAATCAATAAGTTCTGATTTTTTGTCAACATCATATCCTATTGGATTAAACCATTTACCTGACATTGAAATTTTTAGACCATGAGTAATATGCCCACCTGAATTTAAACTCATGCCCATAAACGTATCACCTGGATTAAGTAGCGCTAAAAATACAGCACCATTTGCTTGGGCGCCTGAATGTGGTTGTGCATTAGCAAATTTACAATTAAATAACTTTTTAAGTCTTTCAATAGCTAAATTTTCAGCTACATCAACATGCTCACACCCATTGTAATATCTTTTACCAGGATAACCTTCTGCATATTTATTTGTTAAAACTGACCCCTGTGCTTCTAAAACTGCTTGAGAAACAATATTTTCAGAAGCTATTAATTCAATATGTTGTTGCTGTCTTTTTAATTCATCATTAATAGCTTTGTATAATTCGGGATCAGCTTTTGATAAACTATCCTCAAAAAAACTTTTGTATTGGTCGTTTAAATAATTTTTTTCACTAGACATAATTAAATTTTTTTTATTCTCCTTGTGTGCCTTCCACCTTCAAATTTTGTACCCAAAAAAATACTGACACAATTTAAAGCATTTTTATTAGTTAACAACCTTGATCCTAATGTAATGATATTTGCATCGTTATGCAATCTTGATAATTTCGTAGATTTTAAATTAAAACATTGGGCTGCACGTATATTTTTATGTCTATTTGCAGCTATATTCATCCCCATGCCAGATCCACAAACCAATATACCGACATGATTTTTATTAGTTTTAACTTTTTTTGCAACTTTGTGAGCATAATCAGGATAATCAACTCTGCCATCATTATTTGGTCCTAAATCTATATAAGTTATTTTTTTTTTATTTAGTTGGCGCTTAATTAATTCTTTTAATTTATATCCAGCATGATCTGATGAAATAAATATTTTTTTCAAGTTAATCAAATTTATAATCCAAAACGCAAGCTACTAGGTGAATTCTATTTTCTTCACCACCATTAAATGCATTGTGGTATTTTGTATTATTTGTAACCCAAACAGATCCATCAGCCGGCATATGTTTTGCAACATTATCTATAACCATTATGCATCCTGGGTTTGAAATAATAGGAATATGTAACCTGGGCTCAGGATCTCTGTGCCAACTTAAAGTAGACCTAGGTTCTTTTAATAAAATTCTAACTCTGCCAAGTTTGTATTTTAACGAAAGTACATCAAAAACTTCTTTAAAGTATGAGTTTTCATAATCTTTTATATATTCTGAATATGCAAATTCGTTAATCATTACATCTCTTGAAACTTCTTTTCCAGATTTATCTGGTTTCGTCCAATATACACCTCTTGCTTTATTTCCCTTAACAGAATCTGGGTCACCAGGAATTTGCGTCAACGAAATTGCACCAAAATGAGCTATTCCTCCACCATCATCAAATTTTTTTGTTTGAATAATTTGGTTATAGGCTTCCTGCAATTTATTAATATCAAATTTGATATTTTGCTTTTGGAAATCCCTAAAATTTAAAATTTTTTCTTCTTTTTTAATATTTAAGTTTACAACTTTTGTATTTTCTGTTTTCATCTAATTTGTTTGTACTTATTTTATTATATATTTGTATAATACATTTGTCGCATTTTAAAAATAGATTAAAAATATGATTACAGGAAATTACCCTAATTTAAGACTTAGACGAAGTAGGAAAAATGATTGGTCTAGAAGGTTAATTCAAGAAAATAGCTTAACTTCAAGTGATTTTATATTACCAATTTTTCTAATAGATGGAAAAAATACAAGACAATCAATAAAAACAATGCCTGGTGTATACAGATACACAATAGATAAACTTGGAGTAATTATCGATAGAGCAATTAAAAACAAAATACCTATGGTTGCATTATTTCCATATACAAAAAAAATAATTAAAAATAAACTTGGTACAGAGGCATTAAATGAAGAAAACCTAGTTTGTAAGGCAATTCAATATATAAAAAAAAAATATAAAAATGAAATAGGTATTATGTGTGATGTAGCATTAGACCCTTACACATCTCATGGACATGATGGACTATTGCAATCCGGCTATGTTTTAAATGATGAAACAATCGAAGTTTTAGTCAATCAATCTATACTGCAAGCAGAGATGGGTTGTGATGTACTGGCACCATCAGATATGATGGATGGCCGAATTGGGAAAATTAGAAAAGCTCTTGATAAAGAAGGCCATCAAATGGTTCAACTACTGTCTTACGCTGTTAAATATGCTTCAAGTTTTTATGGACCCTTTAGAGATGCTGTAGGTTCAAAAGGTTTATTAAAAGGTGATAAAAAAAACTACCAAATGGATTTTAGAAACAGCAATGAAGCTTTGAGAGAAGTATCTTTAGATATTAAAGAAGGTGCAGATATGGTTATGGTCAAACCAGGTATGCCCTATTTAGATATAATTAGATTAGTAAAAGATAACTTTAAGATACCTGTTTTTGCCTATCAAGTATCAGGAGAATATAGTTTACTAAGTAACAGTATTAATAAAGGGTATATAGATAAAAGATCAATATTGGAGAGTCTAATTTCTTTTAAAAGAGCTGGAGCAACGGCTATAGTAAGTTATTATGCAGACAGAATTGCACAAATAATTAAATAAATTATTTTAAAGAATTAACAAAATTTAGTCGTGAGCTAGGTAAGTTAATATTATTAGGTTTTAAAATAGTTTTTTCAATATAATCATTAACAAGATTTAATCCTTTAAGTAAATTTTCTAACTCAATATTATTGTTGTTATTTTCAATTAAAAAGTTTGGTATAATTTTTTTTTCAGTAGATGAACTTACATAATAATTTATCTCGTTATTAATAACTTCTTTTTGAACAATCTTTTTGAGCTCAAGGTCATAGCCTAATAATTTTAGTAGCTCCAGTTCCCAAAAAACATATTCTTTAATCCAGCTCTCAATAGTTAAAATTTCAAAAAAATAATTAATTAATCTAAAAATTTCCTTATTAGATTGGGCTTCTGCAGTTAATAATTTTATTAAATTCATAGCTGATGTGATGCAAAATAATTTTTGATTATTATCAAAATATAAAGGAGTTAAAGCTTTCAAAATTTCTATTTTAAAATATCCAATTCTGGTTGGACTTTTTGTGTTATAATTAACATAAATTTTATTTCCTATTTGTAAATAATTCCTAATCTTTTTTGAAGTACCACCAAATATAATGCCAGAAACTTTGCCATGATTTTCTGTAAAAACTTCAGCAATTATGGAGTTTTCACTGTAACGATTTTTTGAAATCAAATAACCTGAATCATCCCAATTCATTTACTTAAAATATTTTCTAAACAAATAGATGCAGCATTTTGCTCAGCATCTTTTTTTGAATTTCCATTGGCATTAAAAAATTTAGTATTTTTAAGTTTTACTGCAACTTTAAATAAGGGCTTATGTCTTGGCCCTGTATTAGAAATTAATTTATAGATTGGTAGGATTTTAAAAAATTTTAAAGAGAGTTCTTGTAGCTTAGTTTTAGCGTCAATTTGGGTAATAATACTTGCGCTTATATGTTGTTTCCATAGACGTAAAATAAACTTCTCTGTTACAGTTAAACCTTTATCTAAATAAATGGCCCCAATTAGGGCCTCTAGACAGTCAGCAATAACTTTATCTTCAATCATAATTTTTTTATTTTTAGGATTGAATACTAAAATATATTTTTCTAATTCAAGATTTTTGGCCACTTCCAAACATTTTTTTTTATTTACCAATGAAGCAAATTTTTTATCTAAAACACCTTCTTTTTCTTCTGGATAAATTTCTAATAATCTCTTGGCAATAACTAATCCCAACACTCTATCACCTAGGAATTCTATTTTTTCATTGTTTTCACCTGAGTCATAACTTTTATGAGTTAAACTTTTAATAAAAATTTTTTGATCTGTAAATTTTAATCTTAATTTTTTTTCAAGATCTTTAGTGTTAATTTTCATTAAATAATTTTTTTAAAAAATCTATCAAATCTAATTGTTTTATGCCATTTCCAGAAAGTAAATATGCTTGCAATTCTGAAGTCAGATGAAAAGAAAATAAATTGTGCTTTCCCAACAAGATTATCTTCATGAACATAGCCCACGCTTGTCAAATATCTGCTATCTTTAGAGCAATCCCTGTTATCACCTAAGAAAAAATAATGTTTTTCAGGTACAACAAAAGAGTCTGAGTTTTGAAAGCTAAAATTTTTTAAATAAACTGTACTATAAATTTTACCGTTAGGAAGTTTTTCTTCAAATGTATTTACATTTATCGTCTCCTTTCCACAATAAATCATATCTTCTTTTGAAATTAGTGATTTTAGAACTTGATTCTTATTAATGTATAAATCTCCATTAATAAATTGAACATTGTCACCTGGTAATCCAATTAGTCTTTTAATATAATCGGTTCTGTTGTCTGTGGGTGTTTTAAAAACAATCACATCACCTTTTTTAGGTGAACTAGAAAAAACTCTTCCATTAATAATGGGTGGACTAAAGGGAAACGAATGTTTGCTGTAACCATATGAGTATTTTGTAACAAACAACCTATCACCAATTAATAAGCTTGGTTCCATTGAAGATGAAGGAATATAAAATGGTTGTACAAATATAGATCTAATAATTATTGCTATTACTAAAGCATAAAAAATAGTTTTAAGATTTTCTAGAATGATAATTTTGTTAATTTTCATTTTTTTTGTAAAATTACGTAAGCTATAGAATATTTTTTTTCATCTGAAATTGATAGAAAGAAATTAAAAGACGAAATTTGAAATTGTTTTTTTATAATTTTCTTAATTTTATCAGTAATGAGAAAGTATGGTTTACCAAATTTATCATTTACAACTGATATATCTTTAAAATTTAAGTTATTTCTAAAGCCTAAACCTATAGATTTAGAAAAAGCTTCTTTTGCAGCGAATCTTTTTGAAAAATACGAAGTTTTATCTTTATTTTTTTTACCTAATAAAATTTCAGATGAGGTAAAAATTCTATTTATAAATTGACTATTTTTTATAGATTGTTTTATTCTTAAATTCTCAACAATATCAACACCTATGCCTAATATTTTCATAATTATTAACCTGATATCTTTTTAAATCTTTTAATAGTTTCTTTTATGCCGTGGGTTATGGACTCACCTATTATAAAATGACCTATATTAAACTCTGTAATTTCTTTAATATTAGTTAAAATTTTTGTAGTTTTATAATCAAGTCCATGTCCAGCATGCACTTCTAAGCCAATTCTGTTAGCATATTCACAACAATTTTCAATTTTTTTTAATTCAAAAGAAAAAGGTTTTTTCTCTTTAACTAAATTTGAAATCTTTCCAGTATGTAACTCAATACAATCAACATCTAGATCTTTGGAAATCTTGATATCTTTTAAATTGGGATCTATAAAAAGACTTGTTCTAATTTTTTTTTTTTTAAATTTAGATATAATATTTCTAATCTGACTTTTGTTTTTCGATAAATTTAAACCTCCTTCAGTTGTAATTTCTTTTCTATTTTCAGGAACTATACAAATAAAATTTGGCTTATTTTTTAATGCAATTTTTAATATTTTTGTATTTAAAGATATTTCTAGATTTGTTAAAACTTTTTTGCTTTTACATATATTAATGACGTCTTTATCTCTTATGTGCCTTCTATCTTCACGCAAATGTATAGTAACAGAGTTAGCTCCACACTCCATGACATATTTTGCAATTGTTAGTGGATCAGGATGAGATGAACCTCTCGCGTTTCTTATGGTGGCTACATGATCAATATTTATACCTAGTCTTTTCATTTAATAAATCTACTACCTGGCACTGTTATTGGTGTAGATTTTAGATAATCAGGAACTTTATTCTTTTTAAAAGTTGGAACTTTTATTCTCATAAAAGAAACAATTTCTTTCTTAATTGTTAGTTTGTTTTTGGTAGATCTGTTTATAATCGATGCAAAACCTAAAATTTTAGCTTTTGATTTGGTTATTAGTTTGACACACTCCATGCTTGATTTTCCAGTGGTAATGACATCTTCAACGATTAAAACTCTGGCACCACTTTTTATATGAAAACCACGCCTTAATTTAAATTTTCCATTTACACGTTCGCAAAAAATTGTTTCTTTTTTTAATAATTTGCCAATCTCATAGCCAATAATAATGCCCCCCATAGCTGGTGCTAAAACTAAATCTATCTTTTTAAATTTTTTTTTAATTTTTTTTGCCAATTCAACACAAATTTCTGAAGCTAAGTGTGGAAAACTTAATAATTTTGCACACTGTATATATTTTGATGAATGTAAACCTGATGATAAAATAAAATGACCTTCTAATAAAGCATTAGTTTTTTTTAAAATATCTAAAGATTTTTTGTGTGAAAGCATTACGTTCCTTTAACCAGTTATCTTCATGTCTAATGATCTTAAATTTTATCTGTTTTTGTTTTAACTCACTAATAAAATTTGTAAAGTTTTTCAAATCATTAATTATCAGATTAAATCTAAAGTTGATATATTCTTTAGTTTTTTCCTTCATTTGTACACTGGATATATTTAATTTGTGGCAACCAAGCAAAGTAGTGACTTCGCCTAACTTACCCGGTTTATCAGGTAAAGACATCCAAAGAGTAGTGTTATATTTTTTTACTCTTTGGGCTTTTTCCTCACCTTTTGCGTGCCAATATTTTCTGATTGCAGATCTTGCCTTCCCTGTTTTTGTTATTGGTATCCAGTGTAATGAAGGAGATTTATTTTTTGAGGTAATAATATCTACAACATCTCCGTTATGAAGTATGCTTTGCAACTCACTATCTTTTCCATTAATCTTGCAACCTATTGTGTTGTTACCAATTTTTGTATGTACAGCATAAGCAAAATCGACAGGTGTTGCGTCTTTAGGTAATTTTATTACCGAACCTTTTGGAGTAAAACAAAAAACATTTTCTTGAAACATTTGAAGCTTTGTATATTCAAAAAAATCTTCAGGATTTTCATTTTTATCCATAATTTCTACTAAGTCGGCTAACCAATCATATTCTTTCCATGTCAATGAATTAAATTTTTCAGAAGACTTGTATTTCCAATGAGAAGCAATGCCTCTTTCTGCATACTCATGCATTTGCATTGTTCTAAGTTGTATCTCAATAGGTCTTCTATTCGGGCCTATGATCGAAGTATGAAGAGATTGATATTTGTTAATTTTGGGTGACGATATATAATCTTTGAATTTTCCAGGAACACAATTCCACTCATTATGAAAAACTCCAAAGGCTTTATAACAGTCTTCAATATTATTTAGTATAACACGAAATCCTATAATATCGGTGATTTGTTCTAATGAAGTTCTTTTTTTTTGAACCTTTCTCCAAATTGAAAAAGGAGTTTTTTCTCTTCCTATAATTTTAGCATTTATATTATGCTCGTTTAGTAGAGAGCTAAGTTGAAGAGAAATAGAGTTAAAACTATGGACTTTATCATCTTTGATTTGATCTAATCTTTTTTTTATTAACTCGCGTGCATTATTGTTTAAAACTTTAAAAGATAGATCTTCTAATTCATCTCTGATTCTGTGCATACCCATTCTGTCAGCAAGGGGTGCATAAATTTCCATAGTTTCTCTTGCAATACGTTCTCTTTTTTCAAATTTTGTTATCGCATCTATTGTTCTCATATTATGAAGACGGTCAGCAATTTTGACTAATAAAACTCTTATATCTTTTGAAGTAGCTAAAATTAATTTTCTAAAGTTTTCAGCTTTTGAGTTAGCAATTGCTTGGTTTTCAAAAACAGAAATTTTAGTTACACCGTTAACAAGATCAGCTACTTCTTCTCCAAACTCCATTTTAATTACATCATATGTTGCGTGAGTATCCTCTATTGTGTCGTGTAACAAGCCAGTTGTAATTGTTGCACTGTCTAATTTCAATTCTGTTAAAATATTTGCTACAGCTATAGGATGATTTGAATAAGGGTCACCAGAATCTCGTTTTTGATTTTTATGTGCTTTAATAGCAAACTCATAAGCCTTATGTAATTTTTCTGGATTTAAAAATTTATTATAAGACTTAACTTTATCTATTAGTTCTTCTGAATTAAGCATTAATCATTATAACATCAATTTATATTCTTTTAATAGATCTTAAGTCGTAAATAGTTAATGAATTGATTAATTTCACAATATTTTTTTTATATATAGGGTGTTTCCAAGATCGATTAATCTCATAAAGTGGCAATAAAACAAAGTTTCTCTTATGAAGTGATGGATGGGGCAAAATTAATTTTTTACTTCCTAAGCTTATTATTTTTTTATCATAATCTATAATATCTATATCACAGGTTCTTGGTGCATTTTTATTTGCCTTTTTTCTACCTAAATATTTTTCAATTAACTTGCATATTTTTAAAAGATCAAGTGGTGATTGATTTGTTATTACCTTAACAACTATATTTAAAAATTTTGGGTTATTTTTATCTGGCCAAGATTCAGATTCATAGTAGTTAGAAGACTTAAGTATTTTAATATGATAATCTAAAAGCTTAATTTTAGCACGCTCTATATTAAATTTTTTATCACCTAAATTGGAACCAATGGCTAAAAAAACAGTCTTAGCTTGATTTTCTGATATATCTTGCTTTATCACGATTCCAGTCTCTGTTTTTTTTAGTTGCTCTTTTATCAAATTGTTTTTTTCCTTTAGCGACAGCTATTTCTATTTTAGCTTTTCCTTTTTTAAAATACATTTTTGTCGGCACGAGTGTAAAACCATCTCTCTGCATCTTCCCTATTAGTTTTTTTATTTCCTTTTTATTTAATAATAGCTTTCGCTCATCCATTGGACTGTGACTTGTATAACTTGCTTGTTTATAAGCGGCTATATGAGAGTTTATTAAAATTATTTCACTATTTTTTTCAACAGCATAGGAATCGGCTATATTAACCTTTCCATCTCTGATAGATTTTATCTCAGAACCCTTTAAAACAATTCCAGCTTCAATAAGATCTTCAAAAAAATAATTAAAACTTGCTTTTCTATTCAAGCAAATAATCTTTAAACCAACATTGGTTTTCTTATTCATTAAAGTAAACTGGCTGATACTAAGGATCTTTTAATAATTATTTTTGTAGGTTCTGTAACTTTGACCAATGGTAACCTTACATCTTCTTCACATAAGCCTAAAAGTTTTGCTGCATACTTAACCGGGCTGGGATTGCTTTCTACAAACATTGCATTATGAACTGGTTGTAAAATTTTATCAATTCTATCAGCTTCAATGTTTTCTTCGTTATTCTCTGATTTAGAAAACTTTTGAAAATCAGAACAAAGTTTTGGTGCAATATTTCCCGTCACACTAATTGCTCCTATTCCTCCTCTTCTATTAAACTCTAAAGCATTGTCGTCATTGCCCGTTAATTGAACAAATTCATTACCCATTTTATTTTTTTGCAAATCAACTCTATTTAAGTCACCTGTTGCATCTTTCACTCCAACAATATTTTTTAACTCATATAGTCTTGCCATTGTATCTACTGACATATCAATAACAGATCTCCCTGGTATGTTATAAATTAAGATTGGTATCCCACATTTATTATTTATAGCTTTATAATGTTGGTATAAACCTTCTTGTGTTGGTTTGTTATAATAAGGCGTTACAATTAGCGCAGCATTTGCTCCAACTTTTTCGGCATGCATTGTTAAAGAAATTGCTTCTTCAGTAGAATTTGACCCTGTTCCTGCAATAATTGGATTTTTTCCTTTACTCTCTTTAATGCATAGCTCTATAACTTGTTGGTGCTCCTTGTGACTAAGAGTTGGTGACTCACCAGTTGTACCTGCTGGTACCAGGCCATTTGTCCCATTATTCATGTGAAAATGTATAAGTTTTATGTACGCATCTATATCGAGTTTACTGTTTTTAAATGGGGTTATTAAAGCAACATTTGATCCTTTGAACATAAATACTTATAACATAGTTTGCTGATTCATTTAGTAAAAATTATGCTTAAAAATATATCATTTTATATAAAATTATTATTATTTTTATTGTTATTTATAAATAACTCTAATGCTGTTGAGCTATCAATAATTCCATTAAAAAAACCTATCTTAGATAATATAACAAAGCAAAGTAAATTAGAACAAGAAATTATAAGACCTAAATCAAAACCTATTAAAAAAGTAAAAAAGCAAAAATCAACTGATGAAATTGTCAAAACTGATTCAAATCCCTCCAAGGAAACAAAGGAGGTAGTCACCAAGGTAAATGAAAAAAAGTTTAATGAAATTGAGTTTTTACTTCCAAAGAGTAAGCCCCTAATAGTCAAAAAATCATCTACTACAGCAAAAAAAAGTTCAAAATTTTTTAGTAAAAAAGATTTTGCAATAGCAAAAAAAGCTATTAAGGCTATTGAAAAAGGTCAATGGACTGTGGCTTTATCTTTATCAAAAAAAGCTAAGGAAAAATCTATATATAATTTTATTCAATGGAGGTATTTGTTAACAACTGGCAATCAAGCAAGTTTTTACGATTATTTAACTTTTATTAAACGTAATGAAAATTATCCAAGAATTAGTAGAATCCGTTATTTAGCTGAGCACAAATTATCTACTGATAAAATCTCACCAAAAAAAATAATAGATTGGTTTGACTCAAAAGAACCACTAAGTGGGTATGGAAAATTAATACTAGGAGAAAGTTTTATAAAAACTGCTTATATTGAAAAAGGAACATCTTTAATTAAAGATGGATGGATAACAGCAGATCTAAATAGATCTAATATGAAATTTTTTAGAAAAAAATATAAAAAATATTTAAATGCAGATGACTATATTAAAAGAGCAGACTATTTAGCGTGGGAAGGTAAATCTTGGGACTTAAAAAGGATGCTAAGATATTTACCTAAAGACTATGAATTACTTTATACGGCTAGACAAATTTTAATGAGTAAATCTTATGGTGTAGATAACGCTATTAAGAATGTTCCAACGAAACTTAAAAATGATGCTGGACTAAATTATGATCGACTTAAATGGAGAAGAAAAAGAGGAAGGGTAGATGATTCTTTAGAGATTATTTTTAAAGTTAAAAATAATAAAGATTATTTAATTAGACCTGATAAATGGTGGACTGAAAGAGCGATTATGGCAAGAGCTCTTATTTATAAGAAAAAATATGAGTTGGCTTACAAAGTTGCAAGTAAACATTCACTTGAAAAGAGTCCAGAATTTGCTGAAGCCGAATGGATAAGTGGATGGATTGCATTAAGTTTTTTAGACGACCCTATTTTAGCAATTGATCATTTTAATAATTTTTATCAGAATGTTGGATACCCCATAAGTTTATCTAGAGGTGCCTACTGGCTTGGAAGAGCTTATGAAAAAATTGGTGATAAAAAGCAATCTCAGCAATGGTATGAAGAAGCAACTAAGTATTTAACAACATATTATGGTCAATTAGCTCATTTAAAAATTAAACCTAATGAAAAATTTGAACTTGAAGAACAGCAAAAAGTTACAGATGAATATAGAAAATATTTTTATAAAAATGATTTAGTAAAAATAATTCATCTTTTAGATGAGTTAAATAAGGATAAGTATACAAAAAATATTTTAAAACATATCGCTAATGATAATGTTGATAGTGGTAGTGAGATTTTAGCTGCTGAACTTGCATCAAATATATCAAGATATGATTTTGCAATACAAATTTCAAAATTAGCCTCATATGAGAAAAGATTTCACAATGACTTTAACTACCCAATAATAAGCACGCCTAAATATGTAAATGGTAGAAAAATACCTGAATCTGCATTTATACTTTCATTAATTAGACAAGAAAGTGAATTTGATATGACAGCTAACAGTCATGCGGGTGCACAAGGATTAATGCAATTGATGCCTTACACTGCAAAACTTGTTTCTAAACAGGCGAAACTTCCTTATTCAAAATCAAGATTAACATCTGATCCTGAATATAATATTAATCTAGGATCTCATTATATAGCGGGTTTAATCTTACAGTACGATGGTGCTTACCCTTTTGCCACAGCAGCATATAATGCGGGTCCAAAAAGAGTTAAATATTGGAAAAAAATAAATAAAGATCCTCAAAAAAATCAGGTTGATTTTGTAGATTGGGTTGAATTAATTAAATTTAAAGAAACAAGAAACTATGTTCAGCGTGTTATGGAAAACTATAATGTTTACAGATATATTTTAGAGAAAAAACCCATTAAAATGAAAGACTTCTTTAAAGATCATCCCTTATTTTAATGGCGGAAGAGGAGGGATTCGAACCCTCGGTACAAGTTTCCCCGCACGGTCATTTAGCAAACGACTGGTTTCAGCCTCTCACCCACTCTTCCACTCGCATAAGGATATAACCGATTGT
>Ga0209709_10003632_pt1 | contig 12683 bp, 11 predicted proteins | sample ArcticOcean_MG_C_2_FD_187435 | JGI IMG/M metagenome (GOLD analysis project Ga0209709, IMG submission 187435) | Marine microbial communities from western Arctic Ocean - ArcticOcean_MG_CB4_136 (SPAdes) (version 2) | ecosystem: Environmental > Aquatic > Marine > Oceanic | place: Arctic Ocean... | reverse complement strand
TGCAGAAAAATCTGGTAAATCTGTTGTATTAGTTGGACCGACTTTTTCAGGTGGTGCTTTTGGTAATGGTGTTGGAGTTGGATTAAGACAAGCTTCTCAATTAGGTGGAACACTAGGAGAAAGAGACGCTGAGCTTTTAAGAGCTTTCAATAAAGCCATCAATCAAGCAAGAAAAGATGGAGTCATTAGTAAACTTGCAATTAAACATTTTGGTTTTGACGCCTCTATGTAATAAATTATTTGAAAGAGCGGTTATTTAATTAACCGCCCTTTCGATATGGATCTTTTATCTTTCGGAAAAAATGGTTGGGGTGATGAGTTGTTTTACGCAACTTTGATGACTATTGCTGTTTCTATTACAGCTATGCTAATTGGTTTTTTATTTTCAGCAATTTTTACCCCTCTTAAATTATCAAATAACAAATTTTTAAATTTGATAGCTAACTCTTACACTACAATCATAAGAGGTGTTCCAGAACTACTAGTAATTTACCTTTTCTTTTTTGGAGGTAGTGGAGCCATTATGTATGTGGCTTCAATTTTTGGTTATTTTGAATATATTGAAATCAATGCTTTTATTACAGGCTCTGTAGCTATTGGTATAATTTCAGGTGCTTATTCAACAGAAGTTTTTAGGGGTGCAATCCAATCAATAGACAAAGGTCAATTTGAAGCTTGTAAAGTTTTAGGATTTAAAAAATATATTTATTTTTTAAAAGTAATTATGCCTCAAATGTTAAGACTAGCTATTCCTAATTTAAGCAATGTTTGGCAGATAACATTAAAAGATACATCTTTAATTTCTGTTACTGGTTTAGTGGAGATAATGAGACAATCTTATATAGCAGCAGGATCAACAAGAGACCCTTTATTTTTTTATTCTTTTGCAGCAGTTTTATATTTGATGCTTACTTTTTTAAGTATGAAATTAATTAACAGGCTTGAAGTTAAATATAGTGGGGGTTTTTAATGGATTTAGAGCTAATGTCCACAAGCTTACCAAGATTATTAAGTGCTGCTGTTGTAACTTTAAAGTTATTATCATTGTCTCTGTTTTTTGGAATATTTATTGGTCTTCTATTTGCAATTTTAAGATTAAATAAAAATCCATTAATAAATAAATTTGCTTATGGTTATTCTTATGTATTTAGAGGAACTCCTTTGTTAGTTCAAATATTCATAATTTATTTTGGTTTGGGACAAATAGAATATTTTAGATCAACTTTTCTTTGGGTTGTTTTTAAAGAGCCGTATTGGTGTGCAATTATTGCTTTTGCATTGAATACTGGGGCCTATACATCAGAAATTTTAAGATCAGCATTTCAAACTATTAAACCTGGAATTATTGAGGCAGGTAAAAGTTTGGGTATATCAAATAAAATCATTTTTTATAAAATTCAGATACCAGTTGCTATTAGACAATCTTTACCAGCTTATGGTAATGAAATTATATTAATGATGAAGGGGACATCTCTGGCAAGCACTGTAACATTAATGGATATAACTGGTGTGGCTAAACACATTGTCTCAACAACATATAAACCATTAGAGATATTTATATTAGCTGGATGTATTTATTTATTTATGACTTTTTTAATTCACAATCTTATTAAGTTTTTAGAAAAAAAATATAGTTTTCAATAATGAATAAAGAAATAAAATCTGATGACGTTATATTTAATTTTTTTAAACAAATGTGTGATGAAAAAAATGACTTAAAGTGCGTTGAACTTGGAAATAGTTGGATTGAATCAATGAAAACTAATTTAACAAGAATGGAGAAAAATTTAAAAGAAGTTGATAAAACAAAATATATAGAGGATATTAAAAAAAATAGAGAACACTTAAATGGTCTTAAAAATAAAACTTCTGCCGAATGGCGTGAGTATGCAACTTTGTGCATGATTGAAATAATGGAAAATAAAAAATAATCTTAAAATTAATAACTAGTATATTGTTTTATTTCTCTAATTAATGATCCGGTAATTTTGTTTATTTCAAGTTTAACTTTTGATCTTTCATCATTTAAAAAATGTATATCTCTTGATACTTTTATAAATTTTTCACCAAAATTAGAATTTTTTTCATAAGATCTTTTTTCATCTTCTTTTTCCCATAAAGTCATATTAATCTTTTTTAGTTTATTGAATAATTTATCTAAACTTTCGTCATGTTTAATATTTTTATCTAATTGGTTTTTAAGAATTGAATATTCATTTTGTATAAATTTTGTAGATTCAGGGTCAGTTATTCTTTCTTTTTTTATTTCCAAAATAGAAATTTTATCTAATAATTCTCCAACAGATACTTCGACAAGAATTTTATTCATAAAATGTTATACTATGTTAAGTTATAAAATCTATGACCAATATTTTAATTATCAAACACGGTTCTTTAGGAGATATAGCTCAAGTAAGCGGAGCAATTCAAGATATTTCTGAAAACCACAAAGAAGACCAAGTACATTTGTTAACTACCAAACCCTTTTTTGAATTGTTTAAAAGAAATCCATTTATAAAAAATGTTATTTTAGACAAAAGATTATCAAGATTTAATCTGATTTATCTTTATCAATTAATGAAAACATTAAAGAAATTTGATTTTAAAAAAATTTATGACCTTCAAAATTCTTCAAGAACAACTTTTTATAAGAATATTTTATTTCCTAAAGCAAAACTATCTACTTGGTCCAGCTCAGAAACAACACTACCTAGTAAAATAACAAAAATTGAATTCGATAAAAATCCAGTTTTGTATAGATTTGAACATCAACTAAAAACATCTAATATTAAAACTACACATACTATAAAACCTGATTTCAGTTGGGCTTGCACTGATATAAGTTTTATTAAAAGATTTTATGATTTAAAGAAATATATAATTTTATTTCCTTTTTGTTCACCACATTTATCACAAAAAAAATGGCCACATTATAATGATTTAATTAATTTGATAATTGATAACCTTGATAAAGAAATAAAAATTATTGTAGCTCCAGGTCCCAATGAAATTGATCAAGGTAAAAAAATTAATTCAATTTGTATTTTAAATAAAGATAAACCACTTAATATTTCTGAATTAGCATCATTAATAAAAGATAGCTCTTTTGTTATTGCTAATGATACTGGACCAGCACATATGAGCGCACACTTAAATGTAAGAGGTATTACTTTATTCGGAAAACACACTACCGCTTTTAAGGTAAGTATAGAAAGAGATAATTTTAAAGCAATTCAAGTACCAGACTTAGAAAAACTTAAAGCCAAAACTGTATTTGAAATAATAAAAAAAAATTTTAAATAAAACTATTTTCTTTTAAATATATGATAAATAATTAATGACATCAAATGATAAATATTAAAAAATCTTTATATGGAATGGTAGTATTTGTTTTCTTATTTCAAGTAATAAAATTTTATAGCTTTTATTTAGAATATTCTGTGTGGGAATATGCCGAATGGATTATCAATTATCAAGGTGGTTTTGTAAGAAGAGGTCTAATTGGTGAAATTTTATTTAGAGTTTATCAATTAACCAGCATTCACTTGGATTTTTTAATTTTAGTTTTTGTTATCATGATTATAATGTTTAATTCATATTTTTTAGTACGTTCAATAAAATATGTATCTAAATCTTATATTAATTTGTTAATTTTTTTTTCACCTGGTTTTTTTATATATTCAATAATGAATTCACAAATTATAGGTCGCAAAGATATATTAATGATATTCTTCATGGGTTTTTTTGTTTTTTTTGAAAAAAAAATTAATAACAAAAGCTTATTTATAATATTTATTTTTTCAATAATTATTCTCTGCTTATCACATTCTGGTTTTTTATTTTATACACCATATTTATTGTTTTTATATTCACTTATTAAGTTTAAAAGAAATTTAAGAATTAATTTTTTTGAAATTTTTTTAACGCTATGTACATTGTTTTCAATCTTGATGTTGATTATATTTAATCAAGGAACAGAATTTCATACAAGAGAAATATGTCTGTCAGTAAAAAATTATGTTTCAGAAAAATGTATGTTTGATGGTCAAGTCTACTGGCTCCAACATGATTACAAGAGATACATATATGAAAAAACGATATCTGGAGTAGATTATTTAAAATCTTTTTATATTTATGTAATTTCTTTTTTTTTAGTTTATTTATTTTTAGGTATCAAAGTTTATAAGTCAAAGTTTAATATAAATTATTATTACTTAAATAAAATAAACCCATTATTTATATTTATTATTTTATTTATACCAACTATTCCTACTTATGTTTTGGGGGTAGATTGGGGTAGATATATTTTTATATCATATTCAAATAGTTTCTTCATATTTCTTTACTGCCTTAAAGAAAATTTACTTTTCACAAACTATGAATTAAAACTAAATAAATATTTTTTTACTACTATTGTAATATTTTATAGTTTTTTCTGGACATTTCCATTTTACAATGCGACTAAATTTAAATTAGTGATAAAAAAACCAATTTTATCAATTTTAAAACACATTAAATAAAAAGATTTTTATGAAGGATAAAAAAAACCATTATGATGGCTGGGAACTTAAATTATTTGATAATTCAAATCATTACAGAAATTATCAATTTGATTTAATAAAAAACAAGATAAATGGTTATTTAGCAGAAGTTGGTCCCGGAAATGGAAAAAACATTTTTTGGTATTTTAGCAGATGTAAAACAATTGATTTATTTGAACCTTCATACAATTTATTTAATATTCTTAAAAAGAGATTTTCTAATAATAAAAGAATAAATTTAAATAATAAAAAATTCTTAGTAAAAAGCAATAAGTACGATTGTATTCTTTATATGGATGTTATTGAACATATAAAAAACGATAAAAAAGAAATTAAAAAAGCTTATAGATCATTAAAAAAAAATGGAAGATTAATTATAAATGTACCAGCTTTTCAACATTTGTATTCTAAATTTGATAAAGATGTTGGTCATTTTAGAAGGTATAATAAAAATCAGATTTTATCATTATGTAAAAGTTTGAAAATAGACAATATAGATATGAAATATTATGACTCTATTGGATACTTGTTGTCATTTGCTTCTAAACTGATTGTATCTGACTATAAAAAAGATTTTGAAAAAAAAATAAAATTTTGGAATTCTTTAATTATTTTATCTAGGATAATTGATTTTTTTACAATGCATTTTTTTGGAAAATCGTTAATGGTTATAATTACAAAAAAATAATTTAATTCGTTAATAATTATATTAAGCAAATTAAAACAACAAAACGTATATATAGTTGCGTAGATCATGTGACTGGCAAGCAGTTCTACTTTCTTCCTTTGTATAGTCTTTGTTCTGCTATTTTTTCTTAAAGATTTTTTTCTAGAAATTTAAAAAGTGAAATAAGTAAAGGATTGTGTGGTGCCCCCGCACGGAGTCGAACCGCGGACCTATTGATTACAAATCAATTGCTCTACCAGCTGAGCTACAGGGGCATTTTATTTCTTGGTCAGTTTTTAATGTAATTACCTTTATTAATCAATCCTAAATTAAACATTCCTTGGAAAGTTGTTCATTTGTTGAATTTTATGATAAAAATAAAAAATTTTAGAAAATATTAATATTAAGATTATGCTGAAAAACTTTTGTTTTGTGATTATTAAATTTTTAATACAGTTCATAAAAAAAATGAACTTAGATATCTATTTATTTGATAAAATAATACTTTGTGTTGGAGAAGTGCAAATCTCTATAAATAGAAATAAATATGAAGAAATAACAGATTTAACTGAAACAGAAGTGAAAATTTATTCACAAAATGGTGAAGATGGTATTATTGATTACCTTATACACAAGTTAAAATTAGATAAAAAAAATTTTGTAGAGATTGGAGTAGGAAACTATAGAGAGTCAAATACAAGATTTTTATATAACAAGTATCACTCCAAGGGACTTATTGTTGACTATGTTGATAACATGGATAAAAAAGTAAAACCTTTTGTTAACTTTTGGAAAGGTGACTTAAGAATATGCAATAAGCAAATTAATTCTGAAAATATTTTAGATTTATTAAATAACAGTTGTGATTATGAAATTGACTTGTTTAGTATTGACATAGATAGCATAGATTATTGGATTATAAAAAAATTAAAAAAAAATATATCTAAAATTTTTGTTGCTGAGTACAATTCTGTATTTGGGTCTGAATTAGAGGTAACTGTACCCGATATTTGTGGTTTTGAGCGTAACAAATATCATTATTCTAACTTGTGTTATGGAATGTCTTTAAAGGCATTAATTAATTTAATGAATCAAAAAGGTTATTATTTTGTTGGTACTAATTTACAGAAAAATAATGCTTTTTTTATCTTAAAAGAATTTAAAAAAGAAGATTTCTTTCAGAAAATCAAAATTAAAAACTTAGATAATTATACAAATTCAAATATTCGCGAAAGTAGAGACAAGAAAAACAACTTAAGTTATCTTTCAGGTGATAAAAAGTTTAAAGAGATTCAGGAATGTGAAGTAATTAACCTTAAAGACAATAAAAGTGAATTAACTAAGTTAAAAAATTTAGTGTAAATTTTTTTTAATAAGCAAGCCTTAAAGACTAGTTATTAATAATAATTTTATTCATTAATTCATAAATTATTTAATTTATTGTTATAAAATTATTGAATTTTTGTCCACATCAATTCTTTGGACAAGTTAAGAAAATACATCAGATGATAATATCAACTAATCATGGCTAATTATCAATGAAACTGTAACCTTGATTAATTGATTATTTTAACTTTAGGAAGTGGGAAAATGAATTTTGTTCCTTTTTTTTTTGTTATTTTTTCTCTTGATAAAATTTCATTTTTAAAATGCCATGGCAAAACAAGATAATAATCAGGATTTAACTTTCTTGATTGCTTTTCAGAAATTATTTTTATTTTTGTACCGGGTGTAAATAAATTATATTTTAGTGGGTTTCTATCAGCTATATAACTAACATCTTTATTATCTATATTATAAAATTGTAAAAGAACATTTCCTTTAGTTGAAGCACCATACCCATGTATAGTTAAATTTTTATCTTTTATTTTTTTAATAATTTTTTTAAGTTTAGTTTTTTGATTTAATATTTCTTTATAAAAACTTGTAAATATTTTTTTAGTATGTAGTCCTATTTTTTTTTCTTTTAATAAAACTTTTTTGATACTACTTTTAACTTTATAGTTTGCTTTTTTATGGCAAATATAATATCTCGAACTTCCACCGTTTATATTGTTATATTCATGATGAAAAACTTTTAATCCAGTTTTTTTAATCATTTCTATTATAACTTTTGATGAAAAAAACCCTAAGTGTTCATGACATATAGTATCAAATATTTTATTTTTTATAATCATATATAGATCCGCATGTTCTAAAATAAAAACTCCTTTTTTGTCTAATAATTCTTTTACATGCCTTAAAAATTTATTCGGATCTCGTAAATCATAAAATACTGACAACGCTGATATAATTTTAAATTTTTTTTCAAGATTTAGTTTTTTTATTTTAGAAACATGAAAAAAATCTGAAATTTTGTGATTAATATTTTTATAATTTTTTTCATACTTGTTGGCTAATGGATCAACTCCAACTTTTACGATATTCTTATCGTAAAAATTTAATAAAGTTGCATCATTGCTTGCAATGTCCAAAACAAGATCTTTAGACTGTAATTTTACTATAGCTGAAGCAATTTTTACGGTGTTCTTTACATGGTTTGTCATAGTTTGATTAATGCCAGTTCTATAACCATAATCTTTTCCATACAGATATTTCATATTAAAATTTCTATCTAATTGGACAAACTTACATTTTTTGCACATTAATAAATTAAGTGGTGCCTTTGGGACATCATGTAATAAACTTTTTGGAAATTTTCCTGTAAAACTTAATTGTCCTAATGAAAATAGTTTTTCTAGCTTTTTATTTTTACAATTTCTGCACAAAATTGATTTAATACTCATTTTTTTAATCTTTAATATTTGGTATTATTTATATTTTTAATTAATTTATTTATTAATTTAATATTTTTTAATATAAAAATAAACTTAATTATGTCAACTTTATTAATTCTATTATCTAGACAGAATACTTAAGTCTTTGTAATAAGATTCATTCAATCTAAAATAATTATTTTTATATAGGGGCTATCAAATTAGAGACAGACTAGAGTACTGGGCTTAAGCTTGAAAGTAAATTGAGCTTTTACCTTGAAGCACTTTCGATTATAATACACTAATCACCAAAAGATTTTCCCGTGTATTTAGTTACCTTAGAATCCAAGTTAACAACATCGGATAACAGAACGTCCCTTCTTTGCTTTTTTAAGTTAACTATCTATTGATCAAGTATAAGATTTGAAGATTTTCTTATATCGTCAATATTAGCATTCATTTGATGAAAATATTTACCTACTGCAAAATTTTTATCACGGTTGCTGTATAAAGCAAAAAGCTCATTATTTAAATTTTCATTTTTTTTGCTAAAAACCATTTTGTAATTAGTTTTATTTTTAAAATTTAATATACTTTCATTGTGATTTTTATCCCATTTAGGAATATCATATTCCAAGGCGATTATGGGTTCGTGTTTGGTTGCCTCATCCCATTTAAATATTGCATCGAATATATATAAATTTTTTAACCATATGCGTACAGATTCTAAAATATTAATAATTTCTTTTTTATCTTTATGTATTTTGGATACTAATTCGGAAATTGTGTCTATAGATAAATCAATAGTTTCATTTAAGGAATCACTAATTAGTTTTGCAGCGTATTTTCTCGTTAAATTGTCTCCCAAGTCTCCTTTTAGCAGTTTATTATAGTTTTCATCATTAAAAAAAAATTTTTCTATATGTTCTTTAGATTCGTATAGTTCATTCTCTGATTCTTTAGAAAAATCAAAATAAATTTTTAGAAGCTTTTTGGGTATTTTTTTATTGTTCTTTTTTTCTTTATCATTTTCTAGGGCTTGAAATATTGAGAAAATAAATTCATAAAGAGAAACATTAAAATCTTTTCTTAAAAGCTTTTTAATTGGAGCAAACACTGAATATGTAAAAAAATGACTTAATAAACTAAATCTTCTACACGCTAAATAATCTTCATAAGGCATGGTATTATTTTCTATACAAACTTTTTCAACATCAAATACTCTTTTTCCCTTATACGTACCAAAATCTCTAGGAACTATTCTCCATTTTGATTTCATATCATATTTATTTGTAGCCTCTTCTCTTCCTAGATCGGCTCCCTGAAGCATCATGAGTGTGTATGTTGAAACAGAAACACCACAATCCATTAATATTTTAGTACTTCGAAAATAAGTTTCTTTTGTTTCGTTTGGTAGTGGTATAATTAATTCACATCCTGTGTTTTTATTTCTTTTTTCCAATTCTTTAACAAATTCAATGTATTGTTCATTTGTTAAATTATCTCTTTTAATCAATTTTAAAGTTTCTTGATTCATTGACTGTTGAGCCAAACTTATTTGAACTCTATTCTTAAGTTTACTATCAATATCTAAAATCTGTTGTCTTTTATTTTTTGGAGTTGAAATTTCTATATATTGAGGCCAATCTTTTTCATTTATTAATTTTAAAATATGATCGGTTAAATCCATATCTTTAATGTACATGCCCCAATTAGCATCATGGAAGGCTATTGATTTAGTGCCCGAAAATTTTGTAACTCTTTCACATACATAACTTAACTCTGCTTCAACTCTTCTAGTGCTAAAACTTACCATCTTAGTTATGTCTATTCCTTGATCACAGAATGTACAGGCAAATGGACAGCCTCTTGCGGTTTCAAATGATGGAATATATTTTCCATTTAAAAATTTATCTAAGTATCCTTTTAGATAAGGCGATGGAATACAATCTCTTCCATCTACCTTATTTGCTATTCCCAATCGTGCAATTGGTTTTCCTATTAAAAGATTTTGTTTATTAAAACTTAGAGCCATTGATCCATCGGGAATTATATTTTCCATCTTCATTTTAATTAGATCAAAATTAAATTTAATATAATTTTCAACACAGCTAGTGAAACCTGTTTCCCCATCTGCATAACAATAATAATCTACAGCTGGTTTTTCTTTTAAATAATCAAAACAATTTTTTTTAATAGTATTGGAAAAACTATGTGCGCCTGTACCACTAGGAAACTCTGGTCCACCTAATATTGTTAATATATTCTCATTTTTTTCTTTAGCGTATTCACAAACTCTGTTCGATAAATTAGAATTCCATACATAGCTTGATAAACCTAAGATGTCAGGTTTCCATTGATCAATTAAGTCTAATGCTTCATCTGGATGGGTAAGAATTTTAATTTCAAAAGATTGGGGAGCTAAAATTTTTTCAAAGTAAGTTGCTATATATCCTATGCCTACTGGTACATAAGTTGAATGCACACCTACCGTATGATGTCTTAAATCACCTAATAAAATTTTAAGTTTATTCATAAAATTTTTTCACATAAATAATTAAACTACAATTAAGCTTAAAACAATACTTTATTTAATTAGCTATTAATTTTACTTATATTTCTTTCTTATTTTAATTTGGGGGAAGTTAGCTTTAGATAAAGCTTCTATTCATTTTCTAGTGGTTCATTGTTTACTTAGTTTTAAATCTTCATTAATTTTTTATCAATTCGAAAAAAGTAGACTTCAGCAGTCTGTATTAGAATATAAAACAGCCATATTAACTAAGTTAAATTCCAGAATTGCCTATCATTTTATTAAGCTAGAAAGTTAAATGACTTTTGACTTAGGATCACTTTCGATTATACTATCTTTATCACCTAGATTATAAAGACACAAAGTAGGGCACCCACAATCTAATGGTGTACAAAAAGTAAAATAATGTTAAATACACAGATAATTAGTAATGCCCTCGTGGTGAAATTGGTAGACACAAAGGACTTAAAATCCTTGCCCTTTTGGGAGTGCCAGTTCGAGTCTGGCCGAGGGCACCATAAAGATGATTAAAACATTAATTATTTCTGATAAAAATAAAAAATCGCTAAAAATAAAATCATTTATATTAAAAAAAATTAAAACAAACCCATTAGTAAAATTAAATTTAGTTATAGTCATTGGGGGTGATGGGTTTATGCTACAAACATTAAAAAAAAATAAAAATTCATCCAAATCATTCTACGGAATTAATTCTGGAAATTATGGTTTTTTAATGAATAAATTTTCATCAAAAAATATTATAAAAAATTTATCAAGAGCTAAAATGATTACTATATCTCCATTAGAAATGACTGTTAAGAATAAACAAAATCAAATAAAAAAATTCCTTGCTATCAACGAAGTTTCAATATTGAGACAAAGTAGACAGGCAGCCTCACTCTCTATTAAAAGTGGTTCAAAACACATTATTCAAAAGTTAATTTCTGACGGTGTTTTAGTCTCAACGCCCGCGGGTAGTACGGCATACAATTTATCTGTTCATGGTCCAATTTTAAGCTTAAATTCAAAAAAACTTTCTATTGCACCTATAAGTGCCTTTAGACCAAGAAGATGGAAGGGTAAAATAGTTAGTGAAAAATCAAAAATAATTATTAAAAATTTGAATCCCAAAAAAAGACCAATTAGTGCTGTAGCTGATAATTTAGAATTTAGAAATGCAAAATTAATTTCTATTAAAATAAATAGCAGGATTAAATTCAATCTTCTTTATGATCGAAATAAAAGTCTTCAAAAAAAAATTAAAATTGAAGAATTAAGAAATGAAGTAAGATAATTATAAATTAATGTCAAAAAGCACTAGTATAGCCTTTATAATCAATGCTTCTAATCAAAAAGAATTAAAAGCATTTATATCTAATAATTTTTTTTTGATAAAAAAAATAGCGGATAGCTTTAAAAAAATTTATATATTTAATTTAAATAGTCTGACTTTTTTTAATAAATCTAAAAGTTTTCCTATTAATGATTTAAATGATTTACATCTTCCTAAAAATATTAATATTTTTTCCCCTAAAGATTTAAATGAGTTTAATAAATTTATGCAAGATATAAAAATTTTAGGCATAAATTTTTTTGCAACAAATCAATTTTCAATAATAAAAATTATGCTATTAATGAAAAAAAATAATATTAAATTAATTGAAATTTCCGGTGTCGGAAATATACAAATTAGCATTGGATCAGGTAGCATTAGTGCTTTCTATAAAAAATACTGTCATAAATTAATAGTTTTATTGAGTATTTTTTCATTTCTCCCAAAGACAGAAATAAAATTTATCACAAACTCTAAGTTACATCCCAATAATACAAACAAATCAATGTATCAAAAATTTTTTAATTATTTTCAATTTAGTCTCGCTAAAAAAACTATTTTAATTAACAGTAGAAGTTATGATATTTTTAAAGAAAATACTTTTAAGAGAAGTGAAAAATATATCACACTTTTAGATGAAACGTTAAATAATCCAGGGTGGACAAAATTTGGAAGAAAACCATTCTCTAAAAATGAATTAAAAATTCATTATGATAAGCTAAATAAAAAACTAAAATATTTATCTTTAATATATAAAAAAAAAATAATAATATGCTTACACCCAGATGATGATTTAAAATTAAAAAAAAAATATTTTAAATCATTTAGTGTAGTTCAATACAAAACGAGAGAA
>Ga0209709_10003631_pt1 | contig 12689 bp, 12 predicted proteins | sample ArcticOcean_MG_C_2_FD_187435 | JGI IMG/M metagenome (GOLD analysis project Ga0209709, IMG submission 187435) | Marine microbial communities from western Arctic Ocean - ArcticOcean_MG_CB4_136 (SPAdes) (version 2) | ecosystem: Environmental > Aquatic > Marine > Oceanic | place: Arctic Ocean... | reverse complement strand
TTTAAATTTTCACATGAAATCTTTAAAAATAAAATTTTTGGGTTTCTTTCAATACTAATATTAGAAGGTATATATTTTTATAATTATACAACACCTGAATTTAATGTTTATATATCTGAATTACCCTTTTGGACATTAACAGTATATTATGCTTATAAAGCTATTTTTAGAAATAATTTTAAAGATTGGGTTCTGCTTGGTTTTTTTGGTGCAATTGGATTTTTATCTCATTACTTATTTTCTTATTTATTATTAAGTATTATATTTTTTTTTATTTATATATTTTTTAAAAATAAAAAATTTAACTTTAAATCACTGATTGCTTTAGAAATCTTTATAATAGTTATAATCCCACATTTAATATGGTTGGTAGAAAATAACTATATCACAATCACATATGGCCTACATCGAACTGCCTCAGGGTTAAATGATAAAGATTTAATTGATCATATAATTTATCCATTTTCTTTTTTATTAAAACAAATTGGAATACTAATTCCTTTTTGGATAATGTTATTTATGCTTGTTAGTAAATTTAAATTTAAATTAAATTTTAAAGATGAGAAATTCTTATTTTTAATTTTTATAAATTTTGTTCCAATAATTTTAATTGCAATAACTTCACTTTTAACTGGATCAAAAATAAAAACGATGTGGTTAACTCCATTTTATTTATACTTTGGATTATTTTTTATTTATTTATTTCAAACAAAAATAAACTTAAAAAAATTAAAGAGTTTTTTTATTTCTTTTTCATTTTTTTTCATATTGTCCCCAATTATTTATTCTATTGTTTCGGTGTCTGAAAAAGATAAAAGAACAGATTATCCTGGAAAACAAATAGCTATTAAAACTCAATATGCTTGGGATCAGAATCATAAAGAACCTATTAACGTTGTGCTTGGAGACGAATGGCATGCAGGAAATTTATCATACCATTTAAAATCAAGACCAGTTTGGGAAGGATTTATTACAAAAGATAAGTTAAACTCATTATCAAAATTCACATGTATTGACAATGTTTGTATAGGAAGAAGATGAGTAAAATAAAAATTTTAATTCCTGTTTATAATGATTGGCAGTCAGTTTTTAAACTTTTAGAGAAAATTAACTCTGAAGTTTCTAAATTAACTGTTGAGTTTTCATTAATGATTGTTAATGATTCATCAACAGAAAATAGACCAGAACTTTCAGCTGATTTAAATAACATAAGATCTGTTCAAATTATTAATATGAAAAAAAATAAGGGTCACGCAAGGTGTAATGCAGCTGGATTAAAATATATTAATGAAAAAGAGGAATTTGATTATGTAATTCCAATGGATGGAGATGGCGAAGATAGACCAGAAGAACTTAGTTTATTGATTGAAAAAATCGAAGAATATCCAAATACAGTTATTACAGCCAATAGAGTTAAAAGATCTGAAGGATTTATGTTTAAGTTTTGTTATCTTGCCCACAAGAAATTATACGTGCCTTCCAAAGTCAGCAGTTAATATAATGATTAATGAACCAGCAACATGGAGTAGTTTTTCAGGATCATTGGCAAAAATAGCAAAAGTAAGAAAGTCTGTTCCTTCTGAAAGAGGTACAAGATATTTTGGACCATCAAAGATGAGTTTTTTTAATTTATTAAAACATTCTCTTTCAATTATTGCAGTTTTTAAAAAAACTTTTTTAATTAGATCTTCATTATTTTTAATAGCTTATTTATTTTTTATGATAGGAAAGATTTCAATTATTACATTAATGCCAGTTCTAACAGTTATAATTATGATTTTTTTGGTAATCACTTTATCAAAAAGAGAAAATATTATAGAATACAATAAATCTTTAGAAAATATTGAGAGTATTAATAAGATTAAATGAAAAAAATTTTCACAATTATAGTTCTGGGTTTGTTGTACTGTAATGTTTTATCAGCCAAAATTCTTAATATAGAAAATAAAATACAAATAGAAGTTCCATCCAGCCATAAATTTATCAGATATCATAATAAAGAGATAACAGAGTCAATTGAAGAATTAAAAGATTCTATAGATGGTATAGAGGTAGATGTTTACTTAGTTGGACCAAGTAAGTATGTTGATTTAGAACAAGCTCTCGTTATGGATGGAGAAGATCCAATGGAAAATGAATATGTAAAATCAATTATAAAAAAGTATGAAAAAAAGCTTGAAAGAAAAATGCTTCAAGATCCATTTAAAGCAGGAAAATGGATGATCTCCGAAATGAAAAAGATTATGAAAAAAGAAAAGATTGATTTTATTACGTATATATTTGTTATTAATAAAACTCTGATAGAAATGTCATCAGCAGATGACGACATTTTGGTATGCTAACAGAGCTTCAATCGATGAATAATTCAGAATTAACTAAACAAACAAAAGAAATTAAAAAGGAGATAGCAACTTTTGAGGGTGCTAATAACAAAAGTTATATATTGGGTCCTGCTTCATTTACATATAACAAACTTAAAATTGGCAAAAATAAAAATGGGAATTTATTTTTAAAAGGTCCTAGTAAATTTTATTTGGCAATTAATGAAACCATGACAATAGATTCAGTATTGAATGTTTATTTAAGTGAACATAACAATAGAACATATGGTTTTATATCCACATGCTTTGTAGATTGTTCAAAATTCAACAGCAAATTTGATAAAATGATAAAACCTATATTTTCAACAAATGTGCAAATCCAAAAATCAAAAAGTAGCTTGTCTGGTGATAGTAATTTAACTGAGCAGTTAAAAGCTTTAGATGAATTATATAAATCTGGAGCTTTGACCAAGGAAGAGTTCACAAAAGCTAAAAAGAAAATTTTGAATTAATCTAAGTTAAATAGCCTTTATTATTGGTAATGAATGAAAATCAGCAGTATCTATCTTTGAAGAGTGATCTCTCCTCATATTCCATCTCTTATTAACTCCAGCACTAGCTAAACTCAAGGTCGATCGACCATATCTATAATTTGTACTATCAATAGATCTCATTAAACCTTTAATTTTTTCATCTTTTTCAGAAGAAAATAAGTTTTTGCTACCATCTGAACTAACCAGACCAGTCAATGTTATTCCTGCTTTTTGATATCTATATCCATTTATAAAAATCTCATTTAGCGCAACTAAAGCTGTTTTAACTATTTCAATACTATTGTTAGTAGCGATTGGAAAATCTATAGTTTTAGTATTTGAATAATAAACCCCTTTATTTTGGAAAGGGCTTGTTCTAACAGATACTGTTATTGATTTTGCAATTAAAGATTCTGATCTAATTTTCTCTGAAGCGTTTAAACAATAGTTTGCAATTGCTTCTTGTAGTTCTTGAAATTTTTCAACTCTTGTACCAAACGATCTTGATACTACACAACTTTTTCTTTTTGAACCTTTTAAGTCTAAAGGAATACAAGGAATACCTCTAAGCTCTAATGCAGTCCTAGAACTTAATACATTAGAGCTTTTTTTAATCCAGGTATTAGACATATTCTTTAACTGCTTAGCATTGTAAATTCCATTTTGATGATAAAATTTTGTAAGTTGTTTACCAACTCCCCACACATCATTGATATCTATTTTTTCTAACAAAGAATCAATATTTTCAATTCCTATTAAGTTTGTTACACCAGATTGTTTTTTCTTTGCTATATGATTTGCGATCTTGCTTAGAGTTTTTGTTTTTGCAATACCAATACTTGTTGGTATGCCTGTCCACTGTAAAACAATACTTCTAATTTCTTTTCCAACATCTTCAACTTCATCGTCAGGATAATTACTTAAATCTAAAAAAGCTTCATCAATAGAATATATCTCTAATTCAGGATTAAACCTTTTTAAAGTTCTCATTACTCTTCTAGATAAATCTCCGTATAAAGAATAGTTTGAAGAAAATACATAAACTTTATTTCTAAGTATTATATCTTTAGTTTTAAAGTAAGGTTCTCCCATTTTAATTCCAAGAGATTTTGCTTCAGTTGATCTTGAAATTATACAGCCATCATTATTAGATAAAACAACTACAGGTTTTTTTCTAATCTTGGGGTTAAATAATCTTTCACAAGAAACATAGAATGAATTACAATCTACTAGTGCTATCTTTTTAGTACGTTGAATGAATGACATAAGTCACAATCCCCCAAATAAATACCTCAGACTCATCACTAATGATTATTTTATCTTCAATATTTTTTGAACCTGATGTTAAAAATTGACCATCTTTAGATTTGACAAAGCTTTTAACAACTAGTTCATCATGAACATTTGCAACGACAGTTGAAAAATTTTTAGGCTTTAAACTTCTATCTATAACTAATAAGTCACCATCATAAATACCAACATCAGTCATAGATTTTCCTTGAACTCTAATGATGAAAGTTGCTGGAACATTTTTAATTAGATGAACATTAAGATCCACATCTTCCTCAATGTAGTCTGTTGCAGGAGAAGGAAAACCTGCGCCTGCTTTATGTAGATAAAATGGAATAGTTAGTTTCATGTTCTTATTTTGTTCTTATTTATAGACTAGTTATACAATACACGCAAGAGGTTGTATTTTGAGTCTGTAACTGAATCAAAGGTGAATCAAAAGGTGAACATTCAAACTATATTTTGTAGTCTTGTGGATAACTTCAACCAGAGATAGTTTAACTGCAATAAAATGAGAAAAATTTTATCAATTTATATCTTAAGTTTAATTGTGGTTTCTAGTGTTATGGCAGCTGATGAAGTGAAATATACAACAGTTAGTAAAAGTAAACTTTATGAGATTAGAAAGTATCCTGACCGATTGGTTATTGAAACTGAAACCTCTGATCAAAATAGTGGTTTTAAAAAATTATTTAAATATATCTCTGGAGACAATAAAGATAAAAAAGAAATAAAAATGACCACACCAGTTACACAAACAGAGAAAAATGGAAATATGACAATGCAATTTTATATACCTACTGAATTTAATGAGAACAATGTGCCTGACCCAAATAATTCAAAAGTTAAAGTTTTAAATATTAAAGGTGGGTTTTACGCTGCTATAGTATATTCGGGTAGGGCATCAGATGGTAATTATACTAAACACAAAAATATTTTAGAAGATCAATTAAAGAAAGATAAAATATCAATAATAAGCAAACCAATTAGAGCAACTTATAACAGCCCATTTACCTTACCAATGCTTAGGAGGAATGAGGTAATATTTAAAATTGAAACAAATACTTAAGGAGAAATAAATGAAAAAACTAATATGTCATTGTGGAGAGGTAGAAGCTGAAATTAATTTAGATGGAGATCTACAAAAGGTGTTACAATGTAATTGCTCAATTTGTAAAAGAAGAAATGCAGTTATGTCAATGGTTAAGAATGAAGATTTTAAAATTGTTAAAGGTGAAGACAAATTAAAACTTTATCAGTTTCATTCAAAAGTAGCAAAACACTATTTTTGTTCTAATTGTGGAATTTATACACATCACAACCCAAGAGCTAATCCAGCAATGACAGGATTTAATCTTGGATGTATAAATGAAATAAATACTTTTGATTTAAAAGATGTTGCCATAAATGATGGTCAAAATCATCCTCTTGATAAAAAATAATTTTTTATGCAACAAGTTAATGATTGTTTTAGCAAAGTAAAAAAAGATTGCTTTAAGTTTATCTCCTCTCAAGAAACAAAAAAAGATAAATTTAAGAATAAGGACAAGATGATTAAATCTTTTTTAATTCCAATAAGTTTTTGGATATCAAAAAAAGCTAATAAAAAGAGACCATTAATAATAGGCTTGGCTGGAGGACAAGGTTCAGGCAAAACCACCATCTCATCAATTCTAACTTTAATTTTACAAAAATATTTTAAGCTAAATGTTTTTAAAATATCAATTGATGATTTTTATAAAACAAGGAAAGATAGAAAACTAATATCTAAAAAGAAACATCCTCTATTAATGACAAGAGGAGTTCCAGGCACTCATGACGTAGACTTAATGTTAAGTCTATTTAAAAAAATTAAAGTTAAAAAATTTAAAAATTTTCAAGTTCCTAAATTTAATAAAGCAGTAGATGATCGATATAACAAGAGTTTATGGTATAAGATTAAATCAAAACCAGACGTAGTAATATTTGAAGGATGGTGTGTGGGAGCCAAACCTCAAAAAAACAATCAATTAAAGAAACCAATTAATTCTCTCGAAAGAGCATATGATCAAAGCATGAAGTGGAGATCATATGTTAATAATCAATTGAAAACAAAATATAAGACATTATTTAAACAACTAGATGGATTATTATATTTAAAAGCTAAAAACTTTAATTTGCTAAGACAGTGGAGATTAAAACAAGAGAGGAAGCTTTGGGTACAGACAAAAAATAAAAAGAATTTGAAAATAATGAGCAGTGGAGATGTAATAAATTTTATGCAAACTTATCAAAGAATTACTCAACAAATGTTTAAAGATGGGTTAAAAAGCTCATCTATAATAATGAGTTTAAATAGCAATCATCAAATTGAAAAGATAAAATTTAAGAAATGATAAAAAAAATACTTCTAATATTGTTTTCAGTTACATTTTTAAGCCAACAAGCTTTTGCAGTCACTTTATCCGAAGCATTGTTGCAAGCTTATATTAATAATCCAGAATTAAATGCTGAAAGAGAAAATATAAATGTTTCAGAGGAAGATTTAAAAATTTCAAAAAGTAGTTATTTACCTTCAGTCACAATTTCAGGAAGCAAAAGTCAAGAAGACACCAGTAAGTTAACTAATAGAGCTGGAAATGACGTAGTAGTTAATGATGTTGACCCTTTAATCCAGTCAATAACAATTGAACAAACATTAATAGATTTTGGTAGAGATGCGGATGTTCAAAAAAATAAAATTGGCATTAATCTTGCGGGTATTAAATTATTAAAAAAAGAACAAGAAATTTTGTTAAAAGCAATTGAAGCTTACTCAGGTTTAATATTAGCTAATGAAAAATCTAAAATTAACCAAAGCAACTTAAATTTATTAGAACGGCAAGTTGAAACTGATAGGGCGAGACTTGAAAGAGGACAGATTACTTTGTCTGATCTAGCTCAATCAAAAGCATCATTTGCAGGAGCACAAGCAAATTTTATACAATCTAAAAATGAAATTATCTCTAACAAGCTTAATTATGAAAACGTAATTGGACCAATTTCAAATATAAACTCTTTAGAAAAAAATTTTAATATAAAATTTATTCTTCCAGATAATTTAAGAAGTGCAATCAAAATTTCAAAGAAAAATAATCCCGAATTAATTATAGCCAAATTAGAGTATGAACAATCTGAAAAAGATGTACTTATTTCACAGTCAGATTTATCGCCTTCAGCTAAACTTTCATATGAAAATTCTAGATCTGAAGACATGAGCTTAACATATAATGAACGTAATAAAAGTATTTTGAAAGCAACAGTTTCATGGCCAATATATTTAGGTGGTAAAAATAGAGCCTCATTAAACAAAAGTAAAAATATGAAAAATAGGAAAAGATTATTATTAGATAACGCAATTAAAACAAATGACACTAGAGTAGCTATTGCATGGTCTACACTTCAATTCTCAAAAAGTTTATTAAATTCAGTTGAGTCTCAAGTTAAGGCAGCTGAAATTGCAAATGAGGGTATTACAGTCGAGTATGAATCTGGACTTGGAAGGTCTACTTTAGATATTATTCAATCTAATTCTATTTTATTAAATGCTAGAACTTCATTAGCAAATACAGAAAGAGATTATTTACTATCTCAATTTAAGCTATTAAAATCGATTGGCTTTTTAAATAGTAGCTACTTAAAACTTCAGTAATAAAGCCACTTTTTAGTAAAAAAAATTAACTATTGAAAATAAGAACAAAATGTGTACATTTAATACATGATTCGAACACTAATTATTAAATAAAAAGGTAAAAAATGACAAAAAATAACCTAAAAGTAGTTAAATCTTCAAAACAACAAGAAGTTGATAGCAATGAAAAAAATAAAGCTCTAGAAGCGGCTATTAGCCAAATTACAGATAATTTTGGAAAAGGCTCAGTAATGAAGCTTGGCCAAAGAAGAGCAATGGATATTGAATCGATATCAACAGGTTCTTTAAGCTTAGATGTAGCACTTGGAATAGGCGGTTTACCTAAAGGAAGAGTTGTAGAAGTTTATGGACCAGAATCATCAGGAAAAACAACCCTAGCTTTACAAGTAGTAGCTGAAGCTCAAAAAGTAGGCGGAATATGTGCTTTTATAGATGCAGAGCATGCGCTAGATCCTGTTTATGCAAAAAAACTTGGTGTAAATACTGAAGAATTATTAATTTCACAGCCAGATACTGGTGAGCAAGCATTAGAAATTGCTGATACATTAATTAAATCAGGATCCATTTCTGTAATAGTTGTAGATTCAGTTGCAGCATTAACTCCTAGAGCAGAAATTGAAGGAGAAATGGGAGATCACCATGTTGGTCTACAATCTAGATTAATGAGTCAAGCTTTGAGAAAATTAACAGGCTCTATTTCAAGCACAAATACTATGATGATTTTTATTAATCAAATTAGAATGAAAATTGGAGTTATGTTTGGAAGTCCAGAGACTACTTCAGGGGGTAATGCGCTTAAATTTTATTCATCTGTAAGAATGGATATTAGAAGAATTGGTGCTATTAAAAATGGTGATGAAATTATTGGTAACTCAACAAGAGTTAAAGTTGTTAAAAATAAAGTAGCTCCACCATTTAAAGTTGTTGAATTTGACTTAATGTATGGAAAAGGAATTAGCAAAGTAGGAGAACTAGTTGATCTTGGCGCAAAAGCTGAAATTGTTGAAAAATCTGGAGCCTGGTATGCTTATAAAGGTGAGAAGATTGGTCAAGGAAGAGAAAATGCTAAAATTTACTTAGAGCAAAACCCTAAAATTGCTGCAGAAATAGAAATGTCAATAAGAGAAAAAGCTGGAGTAATAGCAAAAAAGATTGAGGGAAATCCACTTGATCCAGAAAAAGCTGCAAAAGATCAAATAGAAGACCCTAAGGTGGAAAGTAAAGAAGAAACAACACCACCAAAAAAAAATTAGTTAAAGTCATCTTTAATTATTAAAAGGCGCTAAATTTAAGCGCCTTTTTTCCCCTACACTTACCTAGACATCAAATAAAAAAGCTGTATTTTAAAAATATGGTTGACAAAACTCTAAATGAAATAAGAAGAACATTTCTAAATTATTTTGAAAGAAATGATCATAAAATACTTGAATCCAGTAATTTAGTTCCAAATAACGACCCTACATTAATGTTTACTAATTCAGGAATGGTTCAATTTAAAAATGTATTTACTGGATTAGAAAAAAAAAAATATGTTAGGGCAACAACTTCACAAAAATGTGTAAGAGCTGGTGGTAAACATAACGACTTAGAAAATGTGGGTTATACCCCGAGACACCATACCTTTTTTGAAATGCTTGGAAATTTTTCTTTTGGAGATTATTTCAAAGAAGAAGCAATTAGTTATGCATGGAATTTGATCACTAAAGATTTTGGAATAGATAAAAATCGCCTTTACGTAACAGTTTATCATAATGACGAAGAGGCTTTTAATTATTGGAAAAAAATAGCAGGTTTTAGTGATGATAGAATAATTAAGATATCAACATCTGATAATTTTTGGTCTATGGGTGACACAGGTCCATGCGGACCGTGCTCAGAAATTTTTTATGATCATGGTGAAGATCTAGATGGAGGACTTCCAGGTACCAAAAATGAAGATGGAAATAGATTTATCGAAATATGGAATCTTGTATTCATGCAATATGAGCAAATTTCAAAAGAAAAAAGAATTGACCTACCAAAACCATCAGTTGATACGGGTATGGGACTTGAAAGAGTAGCAGCATTACTTCAAGGGACTCATGATAACTATGAAACAGATCATTTTAAAAAATTGATACAATCTGCATCAAATACATTAAATGTAAAAGTTGATGAAAATAATAGTTCTAGCTTTAGAGTAATAGCAGATCATTTACGTGCAAGTTCTTTTTTGTTAGCCGATGGTGTTTTGCCGTCAAATGAAGGTAGGGGATATGTACTTAGAAGAATTATGAGACGTGGAATGAGGCATTCACATCTATTAGGATCTAAAAAACCAATCTTTTATGATATTTTTAAAACACTACTAGAAGAAATGTCTATCAATTATCCAGAACTTGAAAGAGCACAATCATTAATAAAAGAAACTTTAAAAGCAGAAGAAGAAAAATTTTTAGTCTTATTGGATAGGGGAATTAAAATTTTAAATGAAGAAATTAATAAAGTCAAAAAAGTTTTATCTGGTGAAGTAGCTTTTAAACTTTATGATACTTATGGTTTTCCATTAGATCTAACTGAAGATATTTTGAAAAATAAATCGATAAAAGTTGATAGTAAAAAATTTGATTTTCTAATGAAGGAAAGTAAAGAAGTAGCAAAAAAAAATTGGAAAGGTTCAGGAGATAACTCTTTAGATAAAATTTGGTTTGGGATTAAAGATCGATTGGGTGCAACAGATTTTTTAGGATATGAAAATAATAAAGTGGAAGGTGTGATAACTTTAATTCTTAAAGAAAACAAAGAAGTTCAAAACTTAAAAGAAAATGAAGAAGGAATAATAATCACTAATCAAACACCTTTTTATGGTGAGTCAGGAGGACAAGTAGCTGATAAAGGAATTATTTCTAATGAAAATTTTAAATTTGAAGTATTAGATGTACAAAAAAAACTTGGAGATTTATTTGCTCACTACGGGAAGGTAACAAGTGGATCAATTCAAATAAATGATAGCATAGAATTAAAAATTGACCATGAGCGAAGAGATGATATTAGAGCATATCATTCAGCAACACATTTATTACATGAGTCATTAAGAAGAGTTTTAGGAGGGCACGTAACTCAAAAAGGATCTTTGGTTGAGTCGGGTAGACTTAGATTTGATTTTAGTCACATGAAACCTATTTCTGATGAAGAGATAAATAAAATAGAATTCAATGTTAATTCGATAGTTGAAAAAAAATCTGAAGTCAAAACAAGAATAATGACACCAAAAGAAGCTGTTACAAATGGTGCTTTAGCATTATTTGGTGAAAAATATGGTGATGAGGTCAGAGTATTATCTATGGGGAATGATGATGATAAGTACTTTTCAACAGAACTATGTGGAGGTACGCATGTTAAAAATACATCGGAAATTGGAACTTTTAAAATAATAAGTCAATCTTCAATAGCAGCTGGTGTAAGAAGAATTGAAGCATTAAGAGGCAAACAATTAAAAGAGTACTTAAAAAATAAAAAAGTACTTTCAAATTTATCGAGTCAAAAAAATGAAGAGATTATAAAGGATTTATCAATAAAAATAGTTCAGCTTGGAGGAAACCCAAGTCTTGAAAACAAAGATCATTCAATTTTAATAAAAGATCTTAGTAAACAATTTGAACAACTTTCCGTTGACTCAATTTTAAAAAATAAAACGAAAAATATAATTAATGATTATGTTGTTAATGGCATACGAATAAGGTTCCAGAAAATTATAGATCTACCATTTAAAGATCTGCGTAAATTAATTGACGAAGGTAAAAAAGAAATTAAAGAAGGAATAATAATTATTTATGCGATCAATGAAAATAAAGTTGGATTAGCAGTCGGTATTACAAGAGCACTCACAGATAAATTTGATGCTGTGAAAATTGTTAGAGTTGGATCTGAAATTATTGGAGGAAAGGGTGGTGGGGGAAGAAATGATTTTGCTCAAGCTGGAGGAACCCTACCTGGAAAAGTAGAAGAATCTTTTGAGAGTATAAAAAAAATAATTAATTAAGCTTTTTCTTAAGCTGACCATCTAACTCGTCCAAAAATTGATTTGTAGTCAAATATTTACTAGAAGGACCAATTAGTATAGCCAAATCTTTAGTCATTGATCCATTTTCAACACAATTAATACTAACTTTTTCTAAAGTTGTAGAAAAATTAATTAACTTTTCATTTTCATCTAATTTACCTCTGTGAGCGAGACCTCTTGTCCAAGCAAATATTGATGCAATCGGATTGGTTGATGTTTCTTTACCTTGTTGATGCATTCTATAGTGTCTAGTAACTGTTCCATGTGCAGCTTCTGCTTCCATAGTTTTACCATCTGGTGCAAGTAATACACTTGTCATTAATCCTAATGAACCATAACCTTGAGCAACTGTATCAGACTGAACATCACCATCATAATTTTTACATGCCCAAATGTATTTACCACTCCATTTCATTGCGCAAGCAACCATGTCATCAATTAATCTATGTTCGTACGTAATATTTAATTTTTCAAATTCTATTTTAAACTCTTTATCAAAAATTTCTTGAAAAATATCTTTAAATCTTCCATCATAAACTTTTAGAATTGTATTTTTTGTTGACAGGTAAACTGGCCATTTTTTAATTATTCCATAATTAAAACAAGATCTTGCGAAGTCTTCAATTGACTTGTCTAGATTGTACATTGATAAGGCTATACCAGGTCCAGGGAAGTTAAAAACCTCATACTTTATTTCTTCACTACCATCTTCAGCAACCCATTTTACTTCCATTTTTCCTTTTCCAGGAACTTTAAAATCTGTGGCTCTATACTGATCACCAAAAGCATGTCTTCCTATAATTAGTGGATCAGTCCAGGAAGGAACAAGTTTT
>Ga0209709_10003630_pt1 | contig 12692 bp, 10 predicted proteins | sample ArcticOcean_MG_C_2_FD_187435 | JGI IMG/M metagenome (GOLD analysis project Ga0209709, IMG submission 187435) | Marine microbial communities from western Arctic Ocean - ArcticOcean_MG_CB4_136 (SPAdes) (version 2) | ecosystem: Environmental > Aquatic > Marine > Oceanic | place: Arctic Ocean... | reverse complement strand
TCTTTATAAATTTTATCTATTAAATTTTCAGTAATGGGTAGTAAATTAAAATTTTTATCAAATTTTCTTTTAAGACTTAAATTTGTAAACAATTGTGGATCAAATCCTAATGATAGTTTTTTTTTTGTTTTTTTTAAAATATGGTTAGTGGAAAACTTAGGCACCTCTATTATCTTAAAATATTTTCTAGACTGAATCTGCGCTTGAATTGTATATCTTCCATCGACAAATAAATAATTGTCTTTTTTTAAGATTATAGCAAAACCTGCAGAGCCACTAAAGTTAGTAAGTATCTTTAATCTATCTGGTGAGGAATATTCAGAAAAATAAGCATCATTTTTTGGTACTATATACCCATCTAAATTATTAATTCTTATTAATTTCTTTAATTTTTCAATTCTATTTTTAATCATTTGATTCTTTTTTGGTACCTTATCCAACCAGGACTTTTATTTTGTTCTTCAATTTCGAAATCCTGATTAAACTCGAAATCATTATCATCATCTTTAGCATCGTCAAAATATGAATTTTTTTCCAAAAATTTTTCTGGTAACTCCTCAATAAACCTTGAGGCCATACTATCAATCCAATTTCCTTGATAAAATCTATTCATAGCAAACGATATGATTACCCTCTTTTTTGCTCTTGTTATACCAACATAGGCTAATCTTCTTTCTTCCTCTAACCCATTTTGCCCCTTTTCTTCAATAGATTTTTGATGAGGAAATAGACCTTCTTCCCAGCCAGGCAGAAAAATTACGTCAAACTCGAGACCTTTTGAGCCGTGCATGGTCATCATATTTACCTTCTCACCCTCCCAATCCTGATCAATTGAAGTCGCTAATGCTACATGTTCTAAAAAGCTTTCCAAACCATCAAATTCTTTCATCGCGCTTAAAAGCTCTTTTATGTTTTCTAGTCTACTTTCGTTATCAACATCCTTTTTATTTTTAAGCATTGCTGAATAACCTGACTCATCTAGCACTAATTGTAGTAACTTGAAGTGAGTAATTTTTTTAATGTTTATATCCATTCTCCACTTGTTTATTAAAAATAAAAATGAGTTAAGACCTAATTTTGTTTTGGGTTTAATCAAATTTTTTTCTATTAAAGTTTTTGATGAAATTTCTAAACTCGTGGAGTTTTCATTTGAGAATTCATGTATTAATTTTAAAGTACTTTCTCCAATTGATCTCTTGGGGTTGTTTACTATACGTCCAAAAGCTAAATCATCTTTTGGTTGATGAATCAGTCTTAAGTATGCAACACAGTCTTTAATTTCAGCTCTTTCATAAAACTTAGTACCACCTAGTATTCTATATGGTATTCCAATTTTTAGAAAACGTTCTTCAAATTCTCTTGTTTGGAATATAGCTCTAACTAAGATAGCAATATTATTATAAGAATATTTTTTTTTAAGTTTTTTTTCAATTTCGTCAGAAATTCCTATAGCTTCATCCTTACCGTTTTTAAAACAATTTAGTTTAACTAAATCTCCTTCTTCCATTGTAGTTTTTAAAGTTTTTCCAACACGGTTTTGATTATTAGCAATAAGATTTGAAGCAACAGATAAAATATTCTGAGATGAACGATAATTTTCTTCTAACCGTATTACTTTTGAATTTTTATACACTTGATCAAATTCTAAAAAATTTTTTATTTCTGCTCCACGCCAGCTATAAATTGATTGGTCATCATCACCGACACAACATAGGTTTTTATGTTTTTCTGACAAAAGGTTTAACCATTTACTTTGTATATAATTAGTATCTTGATATTCGTCTACCAGTATGTATTTAAAATTATTAGAATATATTTCTCTTATATTTAAATTTTTTTCTAAGATTTTTACAACATGCAGAATTAAATCGCCAAAATCACATGCATTAAGATCTAATAGTTTTTGCTGATAAATTTTATACAAAGGAAGTACAGTTTTTTCAAAGATGTCATTTTTATTAATAACTACGTCGCTTGGATAAAACCCTTTATTTTTCCATCTATCAATAATTGATAGTATATATTTTGGAGCTAATTGTTTAATATCTATATTTTCAGATTTACATATATTTTTTATTAATCTTACTTGGTCATCTGTATCTATAATTGTAAAGTTTGAAGTTAATCCTGCTGCTGGTGCATGTTTTCTTAATAATTTTGCGCATATGGAATGAAATGTACCAAGCCAAGATAAACCAGTTGCCTCAGAATTAAGTATAGAGCTAACTCTATTTTGCATTTCTTTTGCAGCCTTGTTTGTAAAAGTTACTGAGAGTATTTGATTGGGGTATGCTTTTTTTTCTTTAATTATATGAGCAATTCTGGAGGTAAGAACTTTAGTTTTTCCTGATCCTGCACCAGCAACTATGAGTAAAGGGCCATCTAGGTATAAAACAGCTTCTTTTTGAGCATCATTAAGGTTATTTAAATATTCAGAGTTTATCATTTTTTTATTTTCACTATAAACTAATTAAATTTTAACAATATTTATGAAACAAACTGTAAAAACTTTTATTAACTTAATTAAAAAGACAATATTCAAAGTTTGGAATAAAACAAATATTAATTTGAAACTTAATAATTTAGATATTGTTATAAAATTTACCAAGTTGGTTGAAAGGGCATTAATTAAGGTTGAGAGCATAAAAAATATTAATTTTAAACTTGATAATTTAAATATTATTAAAAACTTTAACAAGTCAATTGAAAAGACAATAATCAAGGTTCAGAAAAAAAATAATAATCAGTTACAAATTAGTAAATTTAATAAATATCTAATAGCCTTTATCTCTTTACTGTTCTTTTATCTATTTTATTTATCGATACCCATTTTATATGACAAAAATTGGGTACAAAAAAATTTAGAAAAACAATTACTAGAAAATTTTAAAATAGAATTTAGTTTATCATCCGATATATCATATCGTATTTTACCATCACCACATTACTTGGTAAAAAATTCTAAAATACTTAAAATTGATGATAAAACAATCTCATTAGCTGAAATCAAAACTTTAAAAGTATTTGTTAGTCAAAACAACTTTTTTGATAAAAAAAAAGTGCAACTTAAGTATATAAAAATAACTAATGCTGATTTTACATTATTAGATAGTGATTTTAGATTTCTAAAAAATAGTACACAAAATAAATTCTCAAATAAAAAAATTGAGGTAAATAAGAGTAAAATATTTTTTAAAAATAATTCAGATGAAATAATATCAATAATTAAGATATCACAAGCTTTTTTATTTCAGGATGAGGAAAAATTTTTAAATTTGATTAAGTTAAAAGGTGTGGTTTTTAATACACCTTTCAGTTTTGATTATAACAGAAAATTTGAATCTTTAGGTAGTGAAGAGATTAATGTAGTAGCAAAATCATTAAGATTGAATTTTTTTAATGAACTTATTTTAGGAAAAAAAAATAATAGTACAGGAAAAAATATTATTTCAATTTTAAATTCTAAAATTAATACAAATTATAAAATTGAAAATGATTTAATAAAATTTAACTCTACCAGCTCAAAGTTAAAAAATTCTGAAATAAGTTATGAGGGCGAACTATCAATTAGTCCATTTGATTTAAAAATTAATATTGATTTCGATAATTATGACTTACGTAAGTTTATTAATTCTGATTCTATTTTAAAAGACTTAATTAAAACTGAATTATTATTTAATGAAAATATAAGTGTGAGCGCATCAGTAACATCTAACTCAGACTTAAAAAATAAAATTTATAACGATGCAAAAATTTATTTCAATCTTGTTGATGAAAAATTAAACATTAATAAGTCACAGTTTATTAACAAAAAAATAGGTGCATTTGAATTAGATAATAGCAATTTAGGCTATGAAAATGAGAGATTAATTTTAAGTACTGATATTATAGTTAATATAAAAAATCCTAATAAATTATTTTCTTTATTACAAACCAATAAAAAATTTAGAAAACCAATTAAAAATATTTTAATTAATTTAGATTATGATTTTCTATCTAATGAAATTAACTTTAATAATATTAAAATTGATAACCAAGAAATAAATGATGAATTATTAAGAATCATTGATGGTTTTAGTGATAATGAACAGAACAATTGGAATAATAGTAAACGAATATTAAACAGTTTTTTTGAAATCTATGAAGGGTGAATCATTTTTTTAGGATCCACTATTCGTTCATAGTCATTTTCTTTAATAAGGCCTGTTTTAAGAGCTTCAAGTCTTAGTGTAGTACCATTTTTTAAAGCTTTTTTTGCAATTTTGGCAGCATTGTCATATCCAATATGTGGAGCTAGAGCTGTGACCAACATTAAAGAGTTATCTAAGTGTTCTTTAATTCTTTTTTTATTAGCTTTTATTCCTTTGACGCAAAATCTTGAAAAATTTTTTGTACTATCAGCTATAAGGTCTATGGATTGAAGAATATTGTGAGCAAGCATCGGTTTAAAAACATTAAGTTCAAAATGACCATGTGATCCAGCTAAAGTAATTCCTGTATGATTGCCTATAACTTTGGCACAAACCATAGTAACAGCTTCACATTGTGTAGGATTAACCTTTCCAGGCATAATTGATGACCCAGGTTCATTTTCTGGCAATATTAATTCGCCATAACCTGCTCTTGGACCTGAGCCTAAAAATCTTATATCATTTGAAATTTTCATTAGTGCAACCGCACAAGTATTCAATATTCCTGAAAAATTAACAATAGAATCGTGGGCTGCTAATTCGGCAAATTTATTTGCTGTTGGTTTAAAGGGTATACCAGTATATTTTGTTATCTCCTTGATAATTTTTTTATCAAAACCTTTTTTTGAATTAATGCCAGTGCCAACAGCAGTCCCACCTTGAGCAAGAAAATATATCTCTTTAAGGGCGTATTCTATTCTTTCAATACACTTTTTTAATTGGGCGTGATACCCTGAAAATTCCTGTCCAAGAGATAAGGGTGTTGCATCCTGTAAGTGAGTTCGTCCAATTTTGATAACATCTTTAAATTCTTTAGATTTTTTACTTAATTCTTTTTCTAAAATTTTTAGAGCAGGTAATAGTTTATTTATAGTTTCTTGAGCCACAGATATATGCATAGCCGTAGGAAAAACATCATTAGTTGATTGAGATTTGTTTACGTGATCATTTGGATGTACAGGTTTTTTTGAACCCTTTTTACCACCTAAAATTTCTATAGCCCTATTTGCAATTACTTCATTAACATTCATGTTTGTTTGGGTACCAGATCCAGTTTGCCAAACTTTTAGTGGAAAGTTTTCATCTAGTTTTCCTTTAATAACCTCTTCTGATGCTTTTATTATTGCATTAGTTATATTTTTTTTAATTTGTTTTTCTTTAAAATGAACTATAGCAGCCGATCTTTTAATTATTGCAATTGATTTAATAATAGAGATGTTGACTAAAATTTTTCCAATATTAAAAAATTTATTAGATCTTTGAGTCGATGCTCCCCAGTATTTATTATCTGGTACGTTAATACTTCCAATACTGTCGAATTCTTTTCTTAATTTCATTAATTAATATATAAATAATATTCTATTACACTTATACATTAAATTGAAAAAACTTACAGGAGCTTTATGTCAAATTTTAACAAAGTAAAAATCTTCATGGAAACTTTTGCTCAAGAAGTTAAGAACAAACCATCATTTAGTTCAGAAAAAATTAACAATCTTAGATATGAATTGATCAGAGAAGAACTTGATGAGTTTAAGGATGCATTAAAAAATCAAGACATTTTGGAGGTTGCAGACGCTTTAACAGATATCCTTTATGTAACTTATGGTGCAGGACATGCATTTGGAATAGATTTAGATAAGTGTTTTGAGGAAGTTCAACAGTCTAATATGAGTAAATTAGATGAAAGAGGTGAACCAATTTATAACAAAAATGGAAAAGTTATGAAAGGACCTAATTATTTTAAGCCAGACTTAACTAAATTTGTTAAATAGTTAAAACTTAATCCAAGTGGGCATTAAAATTTTTAAAGTTGCATCTTTACTTGAAAATTCATTTTTCCCAATGAAATTTTCATCAAGATATTTTACTAATGCAAAAGGAAATTCACTACTTATCAAAACTTTTCCTATTTCAAACTCACCATTATAAATTAAGTCATCTTGACTCAATTTACCTTTAATCAACTTGATAGGAAGTAATCTTTTTGAAAGTTTATTTTTAAGTTTAATTCTGGCGGTGTTTTCTTGACCAACATAGCAACCCTTTTTAAAATCTATTCCATTTAACTCTTCAAAATTACATTCAATACCAAAAAGTCTATTCTGAAGTTTGTTCATGTCTTTTTGCATGATACCTAATTCATAACTTAATTTATAATATTCATTAATAGGTGAATCTTTTAGCTCCAACTTCTTTAAGGATAAATAAAGTTTTTCTAAGTTAATTATAAGTCTTGCTCCTAAATCTTTATTTCTTGGGTCTAATAAAATAGAATCCTCTCTATATCTTATTGTGTTACCAATGATATCTTTGGCACCTCCAAATTTTAAAAATTTTTTTCTATCAATTGCAGCAATAACAAATTCATTACTTAAATTTAAAATTTCAACTTTAGATCTAAGCTTATAGATACTTAGTTGTTTAAAAAGTTCTTCTGTTTGAGATTTTTCACAATCAATAAAATACCCAGTCTTATGTTTTACAATGATGAAAGCAAATAGAAATTTTCCTTGAGGGGTTAATAGTGATGCAAAACAACTATTGTCTTCATTAACCTTATTAATGTCGTTACTAATTAAATTCTGTAGAAATTCTTTAGCATCTAATCCACTTATATAGAGAATTCCCCTATCTTCTAAAATGTATACATTATTAATATTCATAATTGATTCATATCTGAATATGATATAATTACTTTTCTTTAAAATGTTAGATCTAATAATTAAAAATGGTTCATGTTACATAGATAAAAATCTTAAAGATCAAGATATTGCAATTAAAGATGGTAAAATTATTAAAATTGGTAATATTGAAAGTGAAGCAAAGAATATATTTGAAGCCAAGGGCTTAACTGTCTTACCAGGATGCATTGACACTCAAACCCACTTCAGGGAACCTGGATCAACTAATACTGAAGACCTACACTCAGGAAGCAGAGCAGCAATTGTTGGAGGAATAACCAGTGTTTTTGAGATGCCAAATACCAACCCTCCAACATCTAATAAAATAGAATTTCAAAAAAAATTAGATCTTGCAAAAAATAGAATGTATTGCAATTATGCTTTTTATTTTGGAGCAACACCAGATAATGCAAATGAATTAGCTGACTTAAAAAACCTAGAAGGCTGTTGTGGAATTAAACTTTTTGCAGGCTCCTCAACTGGAAATTTACTAGTTCAACATGAGAAAGATATTGAAAAAGTTTTTAAAAGTAGCTCAAAAGTTGTTTCAGTTCATTCTGAAGATGAAGAGATTTTAAATATGAATAAAAAATTGATTAAAAGAGGGGATGTTCAATCACATCCAATTTGGAGAAGTGAAGAATGTGCAATCTCATCGACTAGAAGAATTGTGCGAATAGCTGAACGATATAAAAAGAAAGCACATATTCTTCATGTAACAACAAAACAAGAGGTTGAATTTTTATCACAACACAAAGGTAACATTACATTTGAAATTACTCCTCAGCATTTAACAATATATGCACCTGATTGTTACGATAAACTTGGAACCTACGCCCAAATGAATCCACCTTTAAGAGACAAATCTCATTATGATCGATTGTGGTATGCAGTAAAAAATAATCTTAACGATACAATTGGTTCTGATCATGCTCCACACTTAAAAGAAAATAAAGAAAAAAGTTATCCAAATTCACCATCTGGTATGCCCGGTGTACAAACTCTTTTGCCAGTCATGTTAAATCATATTAATGATGGAAAATTAAGTCTTGAGCAATTGATGAATTGTATATGTGAAAATCCAGTAAAAATTTTTGGGATTAAAGATAAAGGTTTTATTAAAGAGGGCTTTGATGCTGACTTCACAATTGTTGATATGAATAAAAAAATAACAATTAAAAATGAAAATATTGAAAGTAAATGTGGCTGGACACCTTTTGATGGGTACGAATTAAAAGGAACACCAGTATCAACAATTATTAGTGGTCAAATTAAAATGAAAGATGGTATAATCTTAGGTGACCCAGAGGGTAAGTCTTTAAAATTTTAAACAGTTTTTACTGTAAAACTATTTACAAGAACGACACCGATAACAATTAGGAATAATCCTAATACTGCTTGCCAAGATAACGACTGCTTAAAGAAAATATATCCTAATATTGCAACTGTAAATACTCCAAGGCCACTCCATGTTGCATAAACTATTGCGATTGGGATTTTGTCAACTACAAAAGTTATAAGATAAAAAGATGACAAATATAAAATTGCAAGAGTAGCTGTTGGAATAGTCCTCGTAAAATTTTGTGAAACAGGCAACAACATCGTTCCACCTACTTCAAAAAAAATCGCAACTGTTAAAATTAGGTAAGTTTTAATCATTTTTAAATAGTTCTTTACTTAATTTAATACAATATTTTTTTAAATCTTGAATTGTATTTTTTACATTAATTGTATTCATCAATTTATCATTATTCAAAGTAAAGTTATCATGTCGATAATTTTTACCTAACTCAACAATTCTGACATCTTTTTTATTATGATAATTCAACCAACTTATTATTTTTCTTAAGAATATTTTTTTACCTAAAGAAACATTATAAATTCCGTAAGCATTACTAATGATTAGTTTTTCTACAATTTCACAAAAAATATTAACAGAAAGGAAATCTTTGTAAGAATTTTTATTGTCAAATATTAAACCTTTTTTTACATTTTCATAGAATATGTCAGTGAAAATTTTATGCAATTTATTGTATTTTTTTTTATTTAAGCCAACAACATTACCAATTCTTAAGATTAAAATTTTTTCATTTAAAATTTTTAATAAGGTTTTTTCAGTTATTAGTTTATTTTTTGAGTAATTACTTTTTGGCCTTAAAACAGAGGTCTCTTTTAAATTAGCCCCAGGTTTATAGACCTTTCTGCTACTAAGCATAATCATCTTGATATTTAGACTTTCTATCTTATTTGCAATAGCTAAATCAAAATCATTTTTTTTTAGATATTTACTATCAATATAGGCCTGATTTGAAGTGCAATTTATAATGTAGTCAAAATTTTTGATAAAGTTTAATTTCTTTTTAATAAATATTTTATAATCAAGATTTAAAATAAAAAATTTTTTTTTTAAATAAGAATTTAAATTACTTCCTAGAAACCCTCTTTTTCCAATTATTATAATTTTATTTTTCATTTTAGTAATAAGTTATAAATTTTTGTAAAAATATAATCTAAATTTTTATGATATTTTATATTTTGTTTATTGAAAAAATGAATAAGAAAACTGTGAGCTTCCATTCTTCTTTTCCACCAGTTATTACTTAGGAATTTGAATTGAGAAGAAATATTTGTATCAACTTGTCTATAGTAAGTGAGGTTTTTATTTAATATATGCATTTTTTTTAAAATATATTTTGAATAAATGCACAGTCTAAAATCTATCCAAATATCAGGGTACAATCTTATCGAAATTTCTTCTAAGATTTTTTTAAAGCTATCACTTTTTATACTAATGCAACTTGTAGGATGAATGTAGGGCCACATGCCATTAAGTAATTTCTTTTTTCTTTTAATATTTGTAAATCTTTTATTTTTTATAATTATTGGATAATCAAATACGATTTTTGCATTTTTATTGTTATTAAAAAAATCTACAATTTCTTCAACTTTTTTTTCATGTAAATAATCATCACTATCAAGTAATAAAATTATTTCTCCCTCACTTAATTTATGGCCTTCTTCAAATGCTTTCATTTGATTAAAAGAGCCTATTTTAGTTTTTTTAATATTTCTTATTACTTTAACTTCTTTAAAATCTTTAATCTTATTAATTGAATCATCTTCGGAAAAATCATCAAAAAAAATAATTTCTATATTTTTGTAAGTTTGTTTTCTCAATGAATTTATACATTCAGATATAAATATTTCGTTATTATAATTTGCAATTAATACAGATACTTTTGGATTATTCAAAATTTAATTTTTTCTCTAAATTGATATTATTTTATAATATTGTTTTTTATTAAGTCTTCTTTTATTTCGATTAAAATTTTAGGATCATCAATTGTTGCTGGTATTTTATACTCTTCTTTGTCAGCAATTTTTCTAATAGTTCCTCTTAATATCTTGCCAGATCTAGTTTTTGGTAATCTCTTAATAACAATTACAATCTTAAATGCAGCAACAGGCCCAATGGTATCTCTAACCATTTTTATACATTCTTTTGAAATTGTTTCGTTATCTTTCTTAACACCTGTTTTAAGAACTACGAGCCCTATTGGTAATTGCCCTTTTAATTTATCAGCAATTCCTAATACCGCACACTCTGCTACCGACTGATGTTCAGAAAGAACCTCTTCAATTGCACCAGTTGACAATCTATGACCTGCAACATTTATAATGTCATCAGTTCTAGACATTATCCAAATATAACCATCTTCATCTATATGACCTGCATCATATGTTTCATAGTAACCTTCATAATTAGTCATGTAGTTGTCTTTATATCTTTTGTCTGCATTCCATAATGTAGGAAAAGTTCCAGGAGGCAGTGGAAGTTTAACAACTATATCTCCCATTTCATTAGGCTTTGCTAAAGTTTGGTCAGGTTTCATGATTTTAACATCATAACCAGGTACAGCTTTACAAGCTGAGCCATATTTTGTTTTCATCATTTCAATTCCTGTACAATTAGAACTAATAGCCCAGCTAGTTTCTGTTTGCCACCAATGATCAATCACAGGAACTTTTAATAAATTTTCTGCCCATTTAATTGTATCTGGGTCAGCTCTTTCTCCCGCTAAAAATAATGACTCAAATTTACTTAAATCATATTTGGAGAAAAATTTACCCTCAGGGTCTTCTTTTTTTATAGCTCTAAAAGCAGTTGGTGCAGTAAAAAGAGATTTTATTTTATAATCAGAAATGACTTTCCAAAACGCTCCTGCATCAGGTGTACCAACTGGTTTTCCTTCAAATAATACTGTGGTACAACCTTTAAATAAAGGGGCATAAACAATATATGAGTGCCCAACAATCCAACCTATATCACTTGCTGACCACCAAACATCATCAGCATCAATATTGTAAATATTTTTCATAGTCCATTTAAGAGCAACGATGTGGCCACCAATATCTCTCACAATTCCTTTTGGCACACCTGTGGTTCCTGAGGTATACAAAATATAAGCTAAATCATTTGAATTCATTTCAACACAATCTACTTCTTTTGCATTTGAAAGTGCTTCACCCCAACTAATTTCTTTGGGCGCATTTAGTTCAACAGTATGATCTATTCTTTGAAATAAGATCATCCTATCTATTTTGTGAGAAGCCATCTTAATTGCTGCATCAACCAATGGTTTATATTCAACAGTCTTACCAGGTTCAAAGCCACATGAAGCAGTTACTATTACTTTAGCTTTACTATCATCAATTCTACTAGCCAACTCATTTGAAGCAAACCCACCGAATACAACAGAATGAATTGCTCCAATTCTTCCACATGCTAACATTGCAATTACAGCCTCAGGTATCATGGGCATATAGATTATTACTCTGTCACCTTTGTTTACTCCTTGGTTTCTAAGAGCTCCTGCAAATTTTGAAACTTTTTCCCTTAATTCCGTGTAAGTGAACTGTTTTTTGTTTCCAGTTATTGGACTATCATAGATTAAAGCTAGCTTATTACCTCTACCTTGGTCTATATGAACATCCAAGGCATTATAACAAGTGTTGGTGGTACCATCTTCAAACCATTTATAAAAAGGTGGATTAGATTTATTTAAAATTTTTGTTGGTTTTTTAAACCAAAAAATATCATTGGACACCTCTCGCCAAAAATCTACAGGATTTTTTAAAGAATTTTGATAAATTTCATTAAACTTTTTTGACATATGTTTTGATTCTATTTTGTTATTTTCTTTAGTTTATTAAATTAAAAATTGTATTAAAATTTAAAAAGTAAGTAAAATCAATACAAATTAGCCACAATTAAACCTTCTAAAAACTGAATTACTTTGATAGTTAACGACAACTTTGTTTAAACATTAGTTTAAACATAGTTTATATAAACTAAAAGTTAAAAACTAACATAAGAGGGAGTTTTTTATGAAAAAACTAAAATTGTTTGCTCTTACAGCTGTAGCCTTAATAGGTGTTTCAGGTGTAGCAAATGCAGAAACTGTGTTGTTAGCTTCTAATGACTTTGTTGGAATCTCGTTTTGGGTGATTTCAATGGGTATGTTAGCGGCAACTGCTTTCTTTTTCTTAGAAAGTGGAAGTGTTGCAGCAGGTTGGAGAACATCAATAATCGTTGCTGGTCTAGTGACTGGTATTGCCTTTATACATTACATGTATATGAGAGATGTATGGGTAACAACTGGTGAATCACCAACTGTTTACAGATATATTGACTGGTTAATCACTGTGCCTTTACAAATGGTAGAATTTTATTTAATTCTAGCTGCTGTAGGTAAAGCAAATTCTGGAATGTTCTGGAGATTGTTACTTGGTTCAGTTGTAATGCTAGTTGGTGGAT
>Ga0209709_10003628_pt1 | contig 12694 bp, 17 predicted proteins | sample ArcticOcean_MG_C_2_FD_187435 | JGI IMG/M metagenome (GOLD analysis project Ga0209709, IMG submission 187435) | Marine microbial communities from western Arctic Ocean - ArcticOcean_MG_CB4_136 (SPAdes) (version 2) | ecosystem: Environmental > Aquatic > Marine > Oceanic | place: Arctic Ocean... | reverse complement strand
AGAAATGTTATTAAATTTTTCAACAAATAATTCTTTTAAATTTGTAAAAAATAAAAAAAAAGCAGCTGAAATTAAAATAGTATAAAAAAGCAAATCAGTAGTTATATTTTTTAATATAACAAATGTTAAAGCAACAGAAATTATAAAAAATATAATTAATGAGTTTTTATTTTCAATTTTTGATTTGATCCATTTCAGTTTTGGTCCAAAAGCCATAAACAATAGAAATGGAGCTAAAAAAGGAATTATTAATTTATGATAAAAAGGAGGTCCTACAGAAATTTTTTCGGTAGATATTACATCTAAAAAAATTGGATAAACCGTCCCAATTAATACAACAGATAAAAAATACATCATAAACCAATTATTTACTAAGATAAAGGTTTCCTTACTTAGCCAAAAAAAATTATTCGAACTTTTATTATTTTCTTTATCAAATAAAAAAAATATCCCTAATGATAAAAATATTAAGACAAATAGAAAAATTAATATAAAAATTCCTCTTGCTGGATCATTTGCAAAAGTATGTACTGAATTTAATATTCCAGATCTAACCAAAAAGGTTCCACACATACTGAACATAAACGTAGCAATTGACAAGATTACTATCCAAGAAGTTAGAGCTATTCTTCTTTCTAATACCAAAATACAATGTAGTAATGCCGTTAATGTTAACCAAGGCATTAAGGAAATATTTTCAACTGGATCCCAAAACCAGAATCCACCCCATCCCAATTCATAATACGCCCAAATTGATCCAAGCATTATTCCGGTACTTAAAAAAACCCAAGAAACTAAAACCCATTTTTTTATATGCAGAGCCCATTTCTTAGAAATATAATTTTGAGTAACAGCTGCAAGTGATGATGAAAATATTATCGATGAGCCAACATAACCTAAATATAAAATTGGAGGATGGATTGCTAAAATGGGATCTTGCAAAATTGGGTTAAGACCAAGACCTTCTTTGGGAATTGGAAATAAATAGTTAAATGGATTTGAAGTCATCAAAACAAATAAAAAAAATCCAATTATTATTATTTGCTGAAATAATAAAGTTAGAATTCTATATTTTTTAGGTTGCTGACTAGATTTAATTAAAAATAAAAAAATAAATAAAGTTAATACCAATAACCATAACAATAAACTTCCCTCATGGTTTCCCCATGTTCCTGAAATTTTATAAAATAAAGGTTTGGTTGTATGAGAATTATTAAAAACTGTTTCATTACTAAAGTCAGAATTTATAAAAGATAAAATTAAACTTAAAAAGCTTACAACCACAAAAGTAAATTGCAAAAAAGATAAGGTAAATACGTTCCAGTTAATTCTCTTATTATTATTAAAATCTTTAATTAAAACAACACAAAGTAAAAATGAAAACAGCAACCCTAGAATTAATGAATAATAACCTATTTGATTAGCTAACAATTTATTTATCTCCTATAGCTTCTTTAACCTCGGGGGGCATATAATTTTCATCATGTTTTGCCAAAATTTTAGTAGCTGAAAAATAGTTTCTGTCTTTCAAAAAACCTTCGGCGACCACTCCTTTTCCTTCTGAAAATAAATTCGGTACAGCTCCAGAATAAGTAACATTAATCTCATTTTTAAAATCAGTAATAATAAAATTAACTTCATTAGAATTAATAGAGATTGATTGTTCTTTAACCATTCCCCCAATTCTTATTTTTTTATCTAACTCTATTAAAAATTTAATTTCTGTTGGTGATTGAAAATAAACAACGTTATCTTTTAATGACTGTAAAATTAAAAAAACTGATAAAATTACTGAAACTAAAATTAAAGCTAAAAACAAAAACCGTAATTTAACCTTTTTACCATACATGGTTTATGAGTTAAATATTTGATGTGTTTGATAATATTTCTTTATTGATATTTTGTGATCTTGCAGTTCTAGCTTTCTCTAAAGTTAGAGAGCCAAATTTAGATGCAAATCTTTTTTGCTCTTTTAAAAGTTGTAATTTAGTTACAAAATATAAAGTTGCAAAACTCATCAATGTAAATGAAAAAGCTGTCCATACGTAAGCTCCATATCCATTCATTGAAATTATTTCATTTATCATAATCTATCTAATCCTTTATTTTTTACTTTTATCAGTTCAGTATTATATTTCATCAAAAAAATGAGTAATGAAAAAAGGGCAAATGCCGCAGTCATAATGCCTAAAGGGATTAACATTGATATGTGAATTGAAGTATTTGACAAAATATTGATTGATGCTGTTTGATGTAGGGTATTCCACCAATCAACTGAAAATTTAATTATAGGAACATTTATAACTCCTAAAATTGCAATCATGGAAGTGACTTTTACTACATATTCTTTATCCTCATAAATTCTCCAAGCCAATAAATACATTCCATAAAACAAAGCTAAAATTAACATAGAAGTTATTCTTGCGTCCCATGCCCACCAAGTGCCCCAAGTTGGTTTGCCCCAAATTGATCCTGTTACTAAGGCTATAATATTAAAAATAAATCCTGAAGGTGCCAAGCTTTTAGAAATTAATACAAAATTTTTATTTTTAAAAACAAAACTTCCAACTGAGAATAAAGCTAAACTTAAAAATATTCCAAGTGATATCCATGCGGCTGGCACATGAACATACATAATTCTAACTGCATCACTTTGTTTGTAGTCTTCTGGGGATAGAATGAGCGCTTCTGTTAAGCCAATTGTTAAGACAACAATAAATAAAAATAAAACATATTTTTGGGCTATAGATGTTATTACAAAAATTTTATTAGACTTAAAATATTTAAACATTTATAAATTATATATATCAAAAAAAGATAATTTAATTTTTATTATAAAAAGCTATTCCAATCAAGAATGCTTAGAGAGATAATAATGAAAGGGAAACGTTATTTAACACTCTTGATCAGAATATGATTTAAGATAGTCACAATCTATGTCCAAGATTTGAACTAATTGTGTTAGAAAAAAGAATTAATTAGATGGTTTAAAATAGCTAGATCCTTTTCTTCCTGAAAAGATCTCTTCAATTAAAGGGTGTTTAATGGGCTCTTCTGAATCGTCTATCAGCAGATTTTGTTCAGAAACATACGCTTCATAAGTAATTTCATCATTTTCAGCAAGCAAATGATAGAAGGGTTGATTTTTTCTCGGGCGAACGTTTTTTGGAATAGATTGGTACCATTCCTCCGAATTATTAAATTCGAAATCTACATCATAAATCACACCTCTAAACTCAAAGTGTTTATGTTTTACAATATCTCCTATTGAAAATTTAGCTTTTTGAATTGCCATTACTATTAATATGGGGGTTTAAAAATAAAAATCAATAAAAAAAATATAAATGTTTTTTTATTATGTTAATATCTGTCAAGTGAATAAATCATTTCTTAAATTTGCCACAGACTTTGGGCCTTTAGCTATATTTTTTTATTACTATTACACTAATGATAAAAACTTATTAATTGCAATTCCTCCACTTATAGTTGCAACATTAATTGCATTAGTTGCTGTTTGGTTTTTTGAAAGAAGAATACCTATGATGCCTTTAATAAGTGGTATCTTAATTACATTTTTTGGTGGTTTGACAATTTATTTTAATGATCCAATTTTTATCTATGTAAAACCAACAATTATTAACGTTTTATTTGCTTTAGCTTTATTTTTTGGAAAATATTTTACAAACGAACCTGTCCTTAAAAAAATTATGGGTAAATCAATTGCTTTAACAGATATTGGTTGGGAGCTACTAAATAAAAGATGGATGTATTTTTTCTTTAGCCTTGCTATCTTAAATGAGTATGTTTGGAGAACTTATTGTCCAGATCAAGAGTATATATGGGTAAACTTTAAGGTGTGGGGAATGTTACCAATAACTCTCATTTTTACAGGCTTTCAAATATCTTTAATCAATAAGCATAAGCTTGATGAATAGAAATTTAAAACTAATCATAAATAATCCATATAATCAAATAGAAGAAAAACAGTTTTTTGAAAAAAATGAACTTAAGGTTATTCTAGACCTATATGCAAAAATGGTCTCTGCAGGATCTTGGAAAGATTATGGTTTAAATATTTCTAGCCGACAGGTAAGTTTTAGTGTTTTTAAAAACGCTGCAGAAAATGCTTTGTATAAAATTTGTAAAAATTTTAAACCTAGTAATAAAAATCTAAAATATTTGATTACAGATTCTAATGGTAAAGTTTTAAAAAATTCTTTTGATCTAGAAATTTTACTTAAAAATACTAATTGGAAAAACCTTAAGAAGTAAAAGAACTATCGTCTTTGACCAAATAATCTCAACAACATTATAAATAAATTTATAAAATCTAGGTAAAGAGTTAAAGCACCCATTACAGCTTTTTTACCCATCAACTCACCTGTATCACTTGCTGCATACATGTTTTTAATTTTTTGAGTATCATAAGCTGTAAGACCTACAAAAATTAAAACACCTAAAATTGATATGATAAATTCCATTGTTTCAGATCCCATAAACATATTAACAACTGAAGCTATTATAATTCCTATTAAGCCCATCATTAAAAAAGATCCTAGTTTTGTAAGATCTCTTTTAGTTGTATAACCATAAATACTCATTGCTCCAAAAGTTCCTGAAGTAATAAAAAAAACTCTGGCTATACTCATTTGAGTATAAACAATAAATATTGAGGCTAGTGATGCCCCCATTAATGTAGCAAAAACCCAAAAAGTAGATTGTGCTTTAGAAGCACTCATCTTTGCTATTCCAAAACTTAAATACATTACTATTCCTAAAGGAGCTAACATTACTATCCATTTAAAACCTGAATTAAAAATTAATTCACCAAAAGGGTTTGTTAGTCCTACTAAGCCATTTGAACTCATGGCAATATTCATGCCTCCTGAAAATTTGAATACAAGTAAAGACACAAGTCCAGTTAGTAAAATACCAGAAGCCATGTAATTGTAGACCTTTAACATATAAGATCTTAAGCCCTCATCCATTACTACTGTTGATTGTTGAGCTTCTTTTACTTTATTTAGTATATTTTGTTTATTGAATATCATGACTTATATATAATAGCCTTTTACTATTATTTCAAGATGTCTTACAAACCTTAAAAATATTAAATATTTATGAATTATAAAAAACTAGGAAATACTGACATAGATGTAAGCACTATTTGCCTTGGAACAATGACTTGGGGTGAACAAAACACCCAAGATGAAGGCTTTGAGCAGATGAATTATGCCTTGGACCAAGGGGTAAATTTTTGGGATACTGCAGAGATTTATTCTGTCCCCCCTAGAGAAGAAACATTTGGAAGTACAGAAGTAATCATTGGAAATTGGTTTGAAAAAACTAAAAAGAGAGACAAAATAATTCTAGCCTCAAAAGTTTGTGGACCGATGAGAGAGTATGTAAGAGGTGGTGGTAATCAATTTGGGGAGAAAAATATTATAGAAGCATTAGAGGGAAGTTTGAGAAGGTTAAAAACTGATTATATTGATTTATATCAACTACATTGGCCAGAAAGAAAAACTAATTTTTTTGGAAAGTTAGGATATGAGCACGATGACAGTAATGAGTGGACTAGATTTGAAGATATTCTTGGTAGTTTAAAAAAAATTATTGATCAAGGAAAAGTAAAACATATTGGGTTGTCAAATGAAACTGCTTGGGGTTTATCTCAATTTTTAGAACTTTCAAAAGCTAAAAATCTTCCTAGAATGCTTTCAGTCCAAAATCCTTATAATTTATTAAACAGAACATATGAAGTTGGCCTTGCAGAAATGTCCGTTAGGGAACAAGCTGGATTACTTGCTTATTCTCCTTTGGCTTGTGGATACCTTTCTGGAAAATATAGAAATAATCAACTGCCAAAAAATTCTAGAATTGAGAGAGATGGTGATTTCTGGACCAGGTATCAAAAACCGAATATGAGCATGGCAGTAGATGCTTATTATAAAATTTCAAAAAAATATAAACTTGATATGTCTCAGATGTCATTAAAATTTATTGAAATACAACCCTTTGTAACATCTGTTATTATTGGAGCAACAACCATGGAGCAGTTGAAAACTAATATAGAAAGTGTAAATATAAATTTAACAGATGAAATTATTAAAGAAATAAATGAAGTACAAGCTATGTACCCTAACCCATGTCCATAATTAAAAAAATTATATTTGTAATACTTTTAACTGCTTTTACTAATCAGGTTAATTCTGAAGAAGTAAAAAAAATGGGAACACATAAAGACTGGGAAACATATGTAATGAATAATGAAAAAGGTAAAGTATGTTTTGCTCAATCTATACCAGTTCTACAATCACCCAAAGCCAACCCAAGAGACGCAAGATTATTTATTAGTTTTAGACCTGGAGAACAAGTTACCAACGAAATAAGTGTTACTGGTGGCTATGAATTTAATAAAAAAAATATGGTAACAGCAATTTCTGGAAAGAAAAAATATAAATTTGATCTTATGCAAGATGGCTTTGCTTGGATGACTGGTATTAAACTAGAGAAAAAAATGATCAAAACTATGAAAAAAGGATCTAGAATAATGGTTACAGGTCATAATCAAAATGGATCTCAAACAATTGACCATTATTCATTATTAGGTTTTACCAAAGCATATAATGCTACCAAAGCGAACTGTAGTTAAATAAATGAAACCCAAAAAGAAAATAGTGCTCGCCTATTCTGGTGGGTTAGACACATCTATTATTTTAAAATGGCTTCAGGAAAATTATGACGCTGAAGTTATTTGTTACACAGCTGATGTTGGTCAAGAAATTGATAAAAAAAAAATTATAAAAAATGCTAAAAGATTGGGTGTTAAAAATATTATTATTGAAGACTTAAAAGATATTTTTGTAAAAGATTATGTTTTTCCAATGCTTCGAAGTCATGCAATTTATGAGGGTGTTTATTTATTGGGAACTTCAATTGCTAGACCATTAATTGCTAAAAGACAAATTGCAACTGCTAAAAAATTTAATGCGTATGCTGTTTCACATGGATCAACTGGAAAAGGAAATGATCAGGTAAGATTTGAGTTAGGCTATCATTATTTTGGCCCAAAAGTAAAAATCATTGCTCCATGGAGAATATGGAAGTTAAATTCTAGAAAAGATTTAATTAAATATGCAAAAAAAAATAACATTCCAATTCCTACAGATAAAAAAGGTGCTTCACCTTTTTCTATTGATGATAATTTATATCACACATCAACTGAAGGTAAGGTTTTAGAAAACCCAAAAAATGCAGCTCCTGAATTTCTTTTTCAAAGAACAGTATCTCCTGAGAAAGCACCCAATAAAGCTTCATTTATAACTATAGGTTTTAAAAATGGAGATCCTATAACTGTAAATACTAAAAAATTATCACCTGGAAACTTATTAAAAAAACTCAACATAATTGCTGGCAAAAATGGGATAGGTAGGGTTGATTTAGTTGAAAATAGGTTTATTGGAATTAAATCAAGAGGAGTTTATGAAACACCAGGTGGAACTCTGTTAATGTCTGCACATAGAGCAATTGAATCCGTTACTTTAGATAAAGAAACCATGCATAAAAAAGATGCACTTATGCCAAAATATGCAGAACTTATTTACAATGGTTATTGGTATTCAAAAGCAAGATTTAAACTCCAAAAGATTGTGGATTTTAAAAAGAATAAGGTAAATGGTTCTATCAAGCTTAAATTATATAAGGGCAATATCACTATAATGTCTAGACAAACAAAAAGTAGTGCTTACTCAATAAAAAAGGTTTCTTTTGAAGAAAATAAAACTTTTAATAAATCAAACGTAGAAAAGTTTATTAATTTTCATAAAAAACAATTAAAATAATTTAATATGGTTTTTAAAGTTTCGAGGGTTGAAGCTGTAGATGAATTAAACTATTTTATCGAAAACAATCTTTTAGATTATTCTAAGTTAAGAAATTTTGATTTTGGTCCTCAAAAAAGAGACAATACTTCCTGCTTGTCACCTTATGTAACGCATGGATTAATTAACGAAATAGAAATTATTAATAGATCATTAAAGAAATTTTCATTTGTCAAAAATGAGAAGTTTATTCAAGAAGTTCTGTGGCGGGTTTATTGGAAAGGGTGGCTTGAATTAAGACCAAATGTCTGGAGAGATTATTTACAAGAATTAAAGAATATTAAAATGTTGTATAAAGATAATAAAGATTACCTAAACGCTATAGAAGGTAAAACAAACATTGAAGCTTTTAATGACTGGGTAAATGAGCTTAAAAAATTTAATTACCTCCACAACCATACACGGATGTGGTTTGCTAGTATTTGGATTTTTACATTAAACTTACCTTGGCAACTAGGTGCTGAGTTTTTTATGAGACATTTATTTGATGGTGATGCTGCATCTAATACTTTAGGATGGAGATGGGTTGCTGGAATTCAAACACAGGGGAAAAATTATTTAGCCACAGAATGGAATATAAAAAAATTTACCAATAATCATATTCAAAATATTAAAATAAATGAAGAGTCTAAACCAAAAATTTCTGAAAAAAGTTACTCAATTATGGAAAAAAGCTTTATTAATCCTAACTTACTAGAGGGCAAAATATTATTAATATTTGATAACAATCTTTCATTTGAGTTCTCTGATTTTAAAGATCACAGTTTTAAAAAAATCTTTATAATTTCAAATAAAAATGAAACTCGACAGATTCAATTAAGTAAAAATACATTAAATTTTAAAACCCTTTTAATTAATGATCAGTTAAATAGGTTTAAAGAAAAATCAATTTCAGCAGATGTAATTGATATTTCTGATCTTAAGAATATTAGTGAGCTAGTCTATGCACTTTATCCAACAGAAGGAGAAAATTTGGACTATATAAAATTTAATCAATTAAAAAATATTGAATTCCTTTATCGAAAAATAGATCAATTTTCTTGGCAATTTTGTAATAAAGGTTTTTTTAATTTTAAAAATCATATACCTAAAATAATTACAAAGTTTAATTAAAAAATGATTATAAAAATATTTGCAGATACTATTTGTGGTTGGTGTTTCATTGGCCAAGTAAGACTAAATAAAGCTTTAAAAAATTTTCCTAAAACTAAGTTTGAAATAGAACATGTTCCATTTCAATTAAATCCAGATATGCCAAAAGAAGGGATTGAAAGAAATGAATATTTAGAAATAAAGTTTGGTGGTAAAGAGTTTGCTCAACCAATGTATGACCGTATGACAGAAGAAGCCAACAGAGAAGGTCTTAATTTTAATCTTAGTAATATAAAAAAAACACCAAATACAATATTTTCGCATTTATTAATAAAATTAGCTGAACAATCTAATGTACACAACAAGATTAAAGAAAAGATATACCAATCATATTTTATTGAAGGTCTTGATATTGGGGATAAAGAAATTTTAGTTAATATTGGAAAAAAATTTAATATTGAAGAGGACACAATTAATGATTTTTTTATTTCAAAAAATATTGAAATAGTTAATTCATATATTGTAGTTGCAAAAGAAAAAGAAATTAATGGAGTGCCTTTTTTTGAAATAGGAAAAGACTTTGTTTCAGGTGCCCAAAGCTCTTCAAATTTAGAAAATGTAATAAGAACCAATTTAAGATAAAAAATTTAGGACAATTTGACCTTTGTTTAAATTTTAAAAATATTTAATCTAATATTATGGAATCATTAAAAAATTGGATGATAGATAGTGCCAACATCTTATTTGATGATAGCAAAAATGACTTAAGGTCTTTACCAAGATCTGTAAGACTACAAATTCTATTGGTTTTAAGTTTCGTTTGGACAACTGTTTTTAGTTTATATATATTTTCTTATACAACCTTTGCATTTGGTTGGGCTGGTCTATACGTTGCGCACATTGGCTTGATATTTGCAGTGTATATGACTTTTAAACAATTTCATAAAGCTGAACAAAAATCTAATAGTGTATTTGAAACAAAAAATTTTGATCCATTTAAGATAATGGTAATAGTTTTTGTCGTTGTATTTATTTTTGTATTTTCTAAAGGGATAGAGATATTGACAAGTCCTAACCCTAACTCTTATTCTATTCCTTATGATGGACCATCTAAATCAGTGTTTGAAAAATGGCTACCTTTTAGTAAATTAAAATAATGGAAAAAATTGCAAAACTTTTACAGCTAATATTATTAAGTATTATTTTAATAAGCACAGTAATTGCTGTAGGTATAGAGATTAAAAGTATGTTTCTAAATCAATCTGTAACATTAGCAGATCTTTTGTTGATGTTTCTGTACCTTGAAGTTTTAGCAATGGTAAGGGTTTTTTGGGATCAACAATCCATAAGTATAACTCTACCTCTTTTGATTGCTATAACGGCATTAGCTAGGTTTATTATATTGCAAGGAAAAGAAATGGACCCTTCTGCATTAGTTTATGAGGCAATTGCAATTGTGTTAATAGCATCTGCTATAGTCATTCTAAGACTAAGACATAGTGACAAGCTTGGTCTTAAAAAAAGAAAAAATAAAAATTAATAATAATTTAAAGTTTTTCTATCTTTTGCTATTTTTTTAAAGATTTTTTAATAATATTTTCTAAAAGTTTAGAGATATTTGTTAGATAATAATATAAATTATATTTAGATTCAATTTGAAATTGTATTTATTTTGCAGAAATTATTTCCTTAAATTTAGAATATAAAATTTTAGAATAATTATTCATATTTTTCATATTATTCTTTGCTGCTTGATCAAATTTATCTAAAGCACCCTCACCTAATTGATCCTCTAAAGCCTGCTTATATTCAGGAACACATCCCCATTCATTAACCGTTGTATCTTTAATTTCTATATGAAATTGAATTCCATAAGCATGATTTTGATATTTAAAAATTTGATATTTGGTAACTGGAGATGAGGCTAGAACTGTTACGTCTTTATTACCCTCAAGCCCATCAACTTCATAAGAATGCCATTGCAAACTTTTAATTTTTTCAGGAAAAGAAGAGAATAAAATATCATTCTCTTTTTCTTTTGAAAAATTAATATCCATTATTCCAATTTCTGGAGATTTAGATTGTACAACCTTACCACCTACAACTTCGCCCAATAATTGACAACCTAAACAAAATCCTAAATAAGGTTTTTTAAGATCAACAACAAATTCTTTAATTTTTTTTTTTTCATCAACTAACCATGCATATTCGTCTTCCATATAGGTATCCATAGGACCACCCATACAAAACATCCCATCAAACTTTGTTAAATCATTTGGTATTTTTTCACCTTCATCTAGTTCTATAGTAGTCAAATTAACTTTATCAGCTAACATTAAATCTTTGATAAAACCTGGGTCTTCAATTTTAATATGCTGTAAGACAATTATATTCATTACTAAATTAATACTAATTTAGAATGCTCTCTAGAACAATATCTTAAGCTAAAAAAGTTTTTAGTCCGTCTAAAATATATTGGACACTTAACCCTGCTAGAATGATTGCTATTACTCTTGAAATTACACTAATTATTTTTTTATTAATTATTTTTGAAGATTTTGAAGCTATAAAAAAAATTGCAAAGGTTAAAAACAGAACTAAAACTAAGGCCAGTATTCCTACGACTTGGTTTGTAAAGTTATTACCTATGTCTGATACAGACACAATTACAGATGTAATTCCAGCCGGTCCAGCTATTAAAGGTGTTGCTAAAGGAAATACACTTACTCTTTCTGAATTATATTCAAGATCATCTTCTTTTCTTTGTTGTCTCTTATCAAATAACATCTCCATAGAAATTAAAAATAAAATAATTCCACCTGCAATTGTGAAAGCAGGGAAAGATATATTTAAGTAGCTTAATAAAGAACTTCCTAATAAGGCAAAAAATAATAGAATAACAGCTGCAATTATTGTGGCACTTAAAGCTGTTTTAATCTTATCTTTAGTTTCCATATGTTGAGTAACAATTAAAAATAATGGTGTTGTTCCTAATGGATCAATAACAATAAAGTATAAGAAAAAAGTTTGAATAAATATTTCGAGCATTTGAGTACTTAACACAAACAAGTAAAATTAACTAAACAAATAAAAAATAACTATATATCTGCTAACTTTTCCGATTGTTACTAAGATTAGAAATTCTAAAAATTTAACTCTAAGTAAGCCCGCTGCTAAAATTAACGGATCTCCAATAAAAGGTACCCAAGCAAATAACAAAGACCATCTTCCAAATTTGTTAAACCATATTGATGATTTTTCTATTTGATCTTCTTTAAATGGAAACCATTTTTTTATAGAAAGATTTCTTGAATAAAAACCTAAGGCCCAGTTAACTACTGAACCCAAAACATTTCCTAAGCTTGCAACAATTAATAACAATAAATTATCATAATTAGATGTTGCCATTAATCCACCCAATGTTAGTTCAGATGAAAATGGTAAGATAGTTGCTGCTAAAAAAGATATTAAAAATAAAGATAAATAAATCATCCAGAACACTTCTTGGAACAATATTTAACCTTATCCCAATTTAGCTTCCATTTTTTTCGCCATGTAAAAGGTCTCTTACAAATAATACAAATTTTTGAGGGTAAGTTTACTTTTTTCACTAGTTTGTATTTTGCTTAATAAATTTATCTGCTTCTGATAAAATTAATTTTTTTCTCTCATCTTTCATCTTATCAAAAACTCTAACCATCATTGAAAGTCTTGGGTTT
>Ga0209709_10003626_pt1 | contig 12698 bp, 12 predicted proteins | sample ArcticOcean_MG_C_2_FD_187435 | JGI IMG/M metagenome (GOLD analysis project Ga0209709, IMG submission 187435) | Marine microbial communities from western Arctic Ocean - ArcticOcean_MG_CB4_136 (SPAdes) (version 2) | ecosystem: Environmental > Aquatic > Marine > Oceanic | place: Arctic Ocean... | reverse complement strand
TTTGTTGGAGGAATTTCTTCTTCAATTGGTTTAGGAGCTATACTTGGTTTAAAAAATGCATAACCAACAACATAAATCATATAAAAACCTGCAAGCATAAATCCTGGTATTATTGCTGCCGCATAAAGTCTCAAAGGCGATAGTTCAGCAATTGCTGCGTAAACAATAAGCATAATGCTTGGTGGAATTAAAATACCAAGTGTTCCACCTGCACAAATAACTCCTGCTGCAAATCCTCGATCATAATTAGCTTTAACCATGGCTGGGAAAGCTAGTAAACCCATTAAGGTAACTACTGCACCTATAATACCGCTCGCAGTTGCAAATATTGCGCAAGTAGCAAGTGCTGCTACAGCCATTGATCCTGGAAGATGTCGTGTTGCCAATTGTAAACTAAAAAATAAGCGATTTACTATGTTTGCTCTTTCAACTACATAGCCCATAAACAAAAATAATGGTATAGCCACCAGAACATCATTCTCCATAACGGAGTAGGTATTCTGATTGAGTAAATAAAAAATCTTGTTAAGAAATAAATTTCCTTCTTCAAAATAAGCGTAGTACCCAAAACCAACACCTATTGCTATCAGTGTAAATGCTATAGGAAATCCTAGTAATACTAGGAAAATAAATATCGATAACATTAAAATTGCAACTTGTGGATCTGTCATCTTAATGTTCTAAAGCCTTTCTTTGTCTTTCTTCTTCTTTTTTTATTGAAACTAAATTTTCTTCAGTTTCACGAACATCTTCGTGTCTTTTCAGCCATTTTCCATCTCTAATGCAAAGAATACACCTCATGCATTCTGAGATCCCTTGTAAGATAAGCAACACACCGGCCAAAGGGATTAAAGATTTGAAAAAATAAATTTGAATTCGAGCAGGGCTATTCCAACTAACTTCTTTATACCTCCAAGAATCAGATGCAATTTCATAACCAAAATAAAATAAAGCCAACATTCCAGGAAAAAAGAAAAATATATAAAGTATTAAATCGATCCGCGCTTGCACTTTAAATGGAAACAATCTGTATAGAACATCGCCTCTAACATGCGCGTCTTGGGCTAATGCGTATGGTCCAGCCATTAAAAATAACGCACCGTACATTTGCACCATCATATCAAACGCCCAAACGGTAGGTGCATTTAAAACATAACGTACAAAAACTTCATATGTAACTGAAAGTGTTAAAATTAAAATACACCAGCCGAAAGCTCTACCTATCCAGATACTTAGACTTTCAAAGAAATATATATATTTTTCCATTTAGCTTAGCTTAATTGAAAAGGGCGACTTTTAAAAGTCGCCCTTCAAAACTTGTAACTAGATTACTTAAATTGCTTTTGTAGGTTCACCAAAGTGGTGTCTATAAGCCATTCCATAATCAGGTTGGTTAAGCAATAGGTATGCCATAACTTTCTTAGCATATACCTTTTGAGAATCTACAACTTTTTTAAAGAAAGGATCTTTCTTAGAAAATTTTGCAGTTATTACATCCCATGCTTTTAATTGATCAGCCATAACACTGTCTGGTGTTCTATAAATGTTAACACCAAGCTTGTTTTTTAATTTAACAAGATCGTCAGCATATCTTAACGTGTTATGCCAGAAGAAGTTAGAATTTTCAGCTTCAGAAGCATACTCAAGAATTTTTTGCAATTCTGGAGCCAGACCATCAAATGTTTTCTTATTATATGTGATCTCAAAAGCTTCTTGTGATTGATGAAAACTTGCTAAGTGATAATGTTTTGATACATCTTGCATACCAAAGTCACTATCAGAAGTTGGGTTATTAAACTCAGCAGCATCAATTAATCCACTTTTCATTGCTGCTTGAATTTCCCCACCTGGTAATTGGACAACTGACATTCCCATTTCTCCAAGAACGTCTGCAGCTAATCCCACAGTACGATATTTCAAACCTTTCATTTGAGAAGATTTTTTGATTTGCTCTTTAAACCATCCTAATGGTTGGGCTGGCATTGCACTATTAAAGAAGCTAACAACGTTTAATCCTAAACTACCCATCAGCTCATTAAATAATCCTCTACCTCCACCATAGTGAATCCAACCTAACATTTCATTTGCACTCCAACCCCAACAAGGGCCAGTTCCGAAAAGAGATGCAGCAGCTGACTTACTATACCAATATGCTGGCACGTAGTGAGCTCCATCTAAAACTCCTCTGTGAACAGCGTCTTGCATTTGACTAGTTTTCACTACAGAATTTACAGGCAAAAGGTCAATCTTTAATTTACCTCCGGACATTTCGTTAACTCTTTTAACGTATGCGTTTGCATTCTCTAGAAAAATTCCACCACCCCAGGCAGCTTGTACTTTTAATGTAGTTGCAGCAGAAGCAATATTTGGCATTGCTAATGTTGCGGCTGTTACTGCGCCTGTAGCTGCGGCAACTTTAAAGAACTTACGTCTTGAAGGAGTTGATACTCCTTTTAACGTTTTATCTTTTTTTGACATATGTGTTTCCTCCTATATTTTAGTTAGATCAAGTTAACCACATCTTTAAAATAGAGTCTTTCTAAATTTTTTTTAATTTTTTTAAAATACAATTCCTGATTGAATTTAATTTATCATATTTTTACACTTTCCAGTCTTAAAAAATTCCTCAAGATTAGATACTGCAAGATTTCCCATGGCCGTTCTGGTATCTACTGTAGAACTACCTAAATGTGGAAGAACAAATACGTTGGGTAAAGTTAGGTAACCTGGATGGATGTTTGGCTCTCCATTATAAACGTCCAACCCAAGGGAAAAGATTTTGCCACTTTGAAGCGCTTGAATCATAGCATCATCTTCGATCATATCACCCCTTGCACTATTAGAAATTATAGCTCCATCAGGAAAATGCTTTAGACTTTCTTTGTTTATAATGTGTTTAGTTTCTTTAGTGGCGGGACAGTTAATTGAAAAAAAATCTGATAAGGAAAGTAAACTTTCTAAAGAATTATGATAGATGGCTCCTTTTTCTAAACTTTTGTCTAATTTAGATCTATTATAATAGTGAATTATCATTCCAAAAGATCTTGCTCTTTCTGCTACAGCTCTTCCTATTCTTCCCATTCCTAAAATACCTAGTCTTGATCCAGTTAATTGCTTTCCCATTAAAAAATCAGCCGACCATTTCCAGTTTTTTTTATTAGCCCAAGCTATTCCTTCTTTTGCTCTTCTTGCAGCGCCTAATAGAATAAGCATTGCTATTTCTGCCGTTGCATCTGTTAAAACATCTGGTGTGTTTGTTACAACAATATTTTTTTTTTTAGCAGCTATAATATCTATATTGCCATATCCAACAGCAAAGTTAGAAATAATTTTTACTTTATCCGAAAATTTAGCAATAACATCAGCATCTATCTTTTCAGTTAAGGAAGAAAGTATTCCATCACAATCAAAACTATTTTTAATTAACTCTTCTTTTGTAATTATTTGGTCTTTTTTATTTAACTTTACATCAAATATTTTTAAAGCATATTCTTCGCTTGGAGATAAAAGCTTTCTTGTAATTAATATTTTTTTCATAATTTTCTAATTATATCAGGTTTAGGTCCTCCAGTGTACCAATCAATTATTTCGACTGTATGTAATACTGGAATTTTAGTGCCATTTGCGATTTGAGTAATGCAGCCAATATTTCCTGTTAAAATAATTTCTGGATCAACTTTATTAATATTTTCAATTTTATCTTTTAACAAATCTTTAGCAATATCACTTTGAAGTAAATTATATGTTCCTGCCGATCCACAACAAATATGGCCTTTTGGTATTTCAACAACTTTATTCCCAGTTTTTTTTATTAAATTGATTGGTTCATTATGAACTTTTTGCCCATGTTGCATTGAACATGCTGAGTGGTATGCAATTTTATATTTTTTTCGTGTATTACTTGACTGTACAAAATTAAGTTTGACGTTTTCATCTAAGTATTCTGATATATCCTTAGCTAATTCAGATATTTTTTTTGCTTTTTTTTTAAATTCTTTGTCATGTCTAAATATAAATCCATAGTCCTTGATAGTAGTGCCGCATCCAGAAGTATTTGAAATTATGGCATCTAATCCTTCTTTTAAATATTCTTCATACCAAATATTAATATTCTTTTTAAAAGTTTCCTTGGCAATTTTTTCTTTCCCTAAATGATGATTTAAAGATCCGCAACATTCAATCGGCTTTGGAACAACCACTTCAATGCCATGGCGATTCAGCAACCTTATACTTGCTTCATTAATTTGTGGAGATATTACTTTTTGCACACACCCAGTTAGTAAAGCAACTCTGGCAATTGGCTTCTTTCTATTTTGAGCAGCATATATTTCCATACTAGGAAGTGTTTTTTTTGGAACATTACTTGGCATCAACTTAATCATTTCTTTAATTTTTTTAGGAAAAACTAAAGAAAAAGGTTTTACTAAAAAAATCAGAAATGTAATTAATCTAAAGTTTCTTGCGTTTGGCAAAGCCCAAGATAAAAAGTTTCTTATAAATTTTTCATTAAATGGTCTCTCATAAGTTTTTTCTATGTGATTTCTTCCATGATCAATTAGATGCATGTAGTTTACACCTGAGGGACAGGTGGTCATGCAGCTATAACAAGAAAGACATCTGTCAATATGCTTAACAATTTTTTCGTTCGCTGGTTTATTATTTTCGATCATATCTTTAATTAAATATATTCTGCCTCTTGGACCGTCCAATTCATCTCCTAACAAACTATATGTCGGGCATGTAGCATTGCAAAAACCACAGTGAACACATTTTCTCAAGATTTTTTCGCTTGACTTAATATCTTTATTTTTAAGTTGGTTTTCTGAAAAGTTAGTTTCCATTTAAATCCCTGTATACATTTTTCCAGGATTAAGTATTCTTTTTGGATCAAAGCTTTTTTTAATGTCTTGAGAAATATTAAAACGAGCATTATTAATAGTAAATACGTCTTCAACATAAGGTAAATAGTCTGAATATTTTATCATTGAAATATAACCATTATGTTTAAGAACTTTTTTTCTAATTGAATTAAATTTTCCTTCAGATAATTCACACGCCTCCATCCAAATTAGTGCACCGCCCCAATCTACAAAGTACTTAAATTTATTAGGAAGTTCATATATTAATTTAGTACATTCTGAAGGAGGAATTACTATTCTAAAAATATTATTTTTCGTTGCAGAAAATAACTCTAAATTTTTTATTTTTTTCCAAAGAATCTTAGATTGAAAAGTATCAAGTGCAGATGTATTTTTTTCATCAACATTTAAAAAAAGTTTTAAACTCTCCATTCTCTCATTAACAGATTTTTTTGTACCTTCAATTCTTAATGCTGTGAGCGATCCTAAATTTTTGAGATCATTTAGTTTGAAAGTTTTTTCAACGCTCATCTCACAATCATTACATATTGGATGTATTGGTAAAAAAACTGCACCAGAAACATCAACTGATGAACTTATTGCTTTATCTAAATATTCTGGTGCATTATCTATACTTAAGTTATGTATTACTAAAGTTTTACTTTCTTCAGCTGCGGGCAAAACTTTAAAAGTTATTTCAGTTAAAGCAGCTAAAGTTCCATAAGAACTACAAATTAGTTTACTTAAATCATATCCCGTCACATTTTTAACTACAGTTCCTCCAGATTTTATAATTTCACCACGTCCATTTACAGCTCTAAATCCCAAAACATGATCTCTGGCGCTTCCAACTTTAAATCTTCGTGGACCTGAAATATTGCATGCTATTTGTCCTGCAGCAGAACCATAATTACTTTTTCCTAAAAATAAGTATCCAAAATCAATTGGTTCAAAAGCTAATTGTTGTTTATTTTTTTCCAATATATCTTCTATTTCACTCATTCTAGTTCCAGCTTTTACCTTTATATAAAGTTCCTCAGGCAAATATTCTATAATTCCATTTAGTTTAAATAAACTTAAAGTTTTTGCACACTGTAGGGGTTTACCTATATTTCTTTTTGATCCCAAGCCAATTATTTCAATAGGAATATTTGATTTATAAAATTTCTTTATTAAGTCTGAAACTTCTTTTTCACTTTCTGGATATATTAAATCAGTATCTTGGAATGTCGGGGAATTTAGTTTTTCCTCCATGGATGTGAACTCTCCCTTCTTCTGCGCATTTTCTTAAAATTGGATAAACTTTTCCTGGATTTAATAGAGAACTAACATCTAATGCTTTTTTAATTTTTATTTGCTGCTGAATATCATTATTATTAAACATTTCACACATAAGTTCTCTCTTTTCTATACCGACACCATGCTCACCAGTTAATACTCCACCTACTTTTACACAATATTTTAAAATTTCTTCACCAAATTTTTCAGTTTTAGCTAAAGCTTTTTTATCGTTTGAATCATACATAATTAAGGGATGTAGATTTCCATCGCCAGCATGAAATGCGTTTGCAACAGGTAAATTATACTTTTTAGATAGACTTTGTATCTCCTTTAATACTTCAGCAAGTTTCCCTCTTGGAATAGTTCCGTCCATGCAATAATAATCTGGAGCCAAATCACCACAAGCTGGAAATGCTGCTTTTCGGCCTTCCCAAAATTTTAATCTCTCTTTATCATTTTTACTAATTTTTATACTTGTGGCTTTATTTTTTTGTGAAATTTTTTTAACTCTTTCCATTAATTCAGTTACATCTGATTCTGTTCCATCTAGTTCTACTATTAACATTGACTCAGCGTCTCTTGGGTAACCAGCTTTTACAAAATTATCAGTAGCTCTTATAAGCTCTTTATCCATCATTTCCATGCCTGCAGGAATAATTCCACTTGAAATTATTTCAGTTACGCACTTGCCTCCGTCTTCTATGGTTGGAAAACCAATTAGCGCGGCCTTAATTTCTTCAGGTTTTTTTAAAATTTTAACTGTTACTTCTGTGATTACACATAAAAGTCCCTCTGATCCTGTAATTAAACCCAGCAGATCATAACCTTCCGAATCTAAGGTCTTTCCTCCCAATCTACTTATAGTTCCATCCATAAAAACAGCTTCTACACCCAAAAGATTATTTGTTGTTGTTCCATATTTTAAAGAATGAACTCCTCCTGAATTTTCTGCAACGTTACCACCTATTGAACATGCTATCTGACTAGATGGATCTGGGGCATAATAAAAATTTTTATCTTGCACTGCCTGAGTTATAGATAAATTTGTTACTCCCGGTTGGGATACTACACATCTATTTTTATAATCTATTTCTAAAATTTTATTAAATTTTCCCAAGCATAAAAGAACACAATCTGCTAAAGGTAAGGCTCCACCTGATAAACCGGTTCCTGCACCTCTAGGTACAACTTTAATTTTTTCACTATTACAATATGAAAGTATTTTACTTACTTCATCGGTATTTTCTGGAAAAATAACAATCATTGGTTTTTGTTTATATGCTGAAAGGCCATCTGTTTCAAATGGTCTTAATTCATCTTTATGATCCAATACGTATTCGGGATTCACAATTTTTTTTAAATCTTTTACTATTGTATCTTTTCTTGCGAAAACTTTGCGATCTATTTTAGGCATTTGTAACTTAGTCATAGAAAATATATTACAACCTAAAAGCTTAGCGGTCAAAAAATATAATTATCGAAGGATTTTTTCTATTTTTTCAATAGCATCACTTATATTTTCTTTTGAAGCAGCAAAACTAAATCTCACATAATCTTTACATGTTTTGCCAAAAGAAGTTCCTGGAACAATTGCAACACCTGCTTCATGTAGGCATTTTTTTGCAAACTCCTCACCATTCATTCCAGTATCTTTAACATTTGGAAATGCATAAAAAGCACCTCCTGGCAAGCTACATTCAATTCCTGGTAAATTATTTAGGCCTTTATGTATAAGTTTTCTTCTTTCATCAAACTCTTTCATCATCGCATAAATTGAATCATCTGGACCATCTAGGGCTGCAATTCCAGCAAACTGTGAGGGGGCATTAACACATGAAACACTATTTATAAGTAATTTATTTACGTGTGGAACTAGATTTTCCGGCCATACACTCCAACCCATTCTCCATCCAGTCATAGCATATGCTTTACTCCACCCATCTAAAACGATCAATCTATCTTGCAATTCTGGATAATTAAAGAATGTTGGCATTTCTTTACCATCAAAAATTTGTCTACTATAAATTTCATCACTAAGAATTACTACGTGAGGATATTTTTTTAGTCCTTCTGCCAATTTATCAATCTCAGGTTTTTCTACAAAACTTCCTGTAGGATTATTAGGATTAATTAAAACTAACAATCTTGTTTTCTCAGTGATTAAAGATAAAATTTTTTCAGCATTAAATTTTAAATCTTTATCCTCTGTAAGATCGTAAGGAACAGCTGTTGAGCCTGTATAATTAATCATGGATTCATAAATTGGAAAAGCCGGAGTTGGATGAATAATTTCAACACCTGGTTCACCAAAACATTGTATTGCATAATACATTGTTGGCTTCCCTCCGGGCATTATTAAAACCCTTTCAGGATCTATATCTTTATTATAAAGTTTTTTTATTTTTCTTGTAACTGCTTGTCTGCATTCTAAAATTCCATTAGACAAAACATATCCATGGTGACCATCATCTAAAGCTTTTTTTGCTGCATCAACAATATGCTTTGGTGTTTTAAAGTCAGGCTGACCTAAGCCCAAATAAATCATTGGATTTCCTGCAGCTTCTATTTTTTTTGCTTCAGCAAGTACGGTAAATGCAGTTTCTGTACCTAATCTTTCTAAATTTTTTGCTAATTTCATTAAACCTTTTTTATCACTTTCTATAAATTAATTTTGAACTGTTCAACTCTTTTAAATTTTTACAACCCATTAGTACCATATTTCTATATATTTCATCTTTCATATTTTGTAATAATTTTTCAACTCCTTTTTGACCTCCCGCACTTAATGAAAAAAGAAACATTTTTCCAAAACTGCAAGCTTTTGCTCCAGCAGCTAAAGCTTTTAATACATGCGTTCCTCTTCTAACGCCACCGTCTAGGATAATTTCTAATTTATCTCCAACAGCATCAGAAATTTCTTTTACTTGATCAAACGGAGATCTTGAGCCATCTAATTGTCTACCCCCATGATTTGAAATCATTATTGCTGTGCACCCAATATCAATCGCCCTTTTTGCATCTTCAACTGACATCACACCTTTTAATGCGAAAGGACCATTCCATTTTTTTACACAATACTCAGCGTCTTTCCAACTCATTGCTGGGTCATATTGTTCATTTATATATTCGATTACTGATTTTGAAATATTAGTTCCTTTGTCTGTTTTTTTTGAAACGTTTGCTAATTCAAATTTTTTATGAATTAAATAATTAAATACCCATTCAGGGCTCATCGCGAAACTCATTAAACTTTGAAGAGTTAGTTTTGGTGGCGTAGTAAAACCTGTTCTATGATCTTTTTCTCTGTTTCCAGCAACAAGCGTATCAACAGTCAAACACATTGCATCAAATCCAGAATTTCTAGATCTATCTATTAAATCATCTGTAATTGATTGATCTTTATGAACATAAAGTTGAAATAGTTTTGGTCCTTTTGATATATTAGAAACTTCTTCTATAGTATTATTTCCCATAGAAGACATGCTATAAAAAGTCCCAAACTTTTCTGCAGCTCTTGCTGAAGCCATATCTCCTTCATGATGAAAAAGTCTTTGCATTGCTGCTGGTGAAAGAAAAATTGGCATATCAATTTTTTTTCCAAAAAGGGTTGTTGATAAATCAGGAACTCCTACACTCGCAAGAATATTAGGTACTAAATCACAATCATTAAATGATTCTGTGTTTCTTCTTAGCGTGACCTCGTCATCGGCACCACCATCAATATAATGAAAAATTGGTGCTGGTAATTTTTTTTTTGCTAACTTTCTAAAATCCTTAAAATTGTGACAGTCTTTTAGATTCATTTTAAATTTTTTTATACTACTTTTTTTTAAATTAAAACTGTTTAAGAATATTAAACGTATAACTATTTGCCCCAGGGTTTTTTGTTCCAAGGCTCGCATTAGATATATGATTATAAGACATGCCAAATCTAGTATTTTCAAATAATTCTAAAGAAACCTGAACTTCAGTTTTAAACTCTAAAGGGTATCCTAAATCTTTTCCATTGCCTTCATGATAGTAGCCCGGAGCAAAACTTGGAGTAATTTTTAGAGAACCTAAATCATATTCTGTCTGTACACCGCTATAAAGATAAAACGCATTATTTTCAGTTAAAAAACCTCCAGTTATTGGTGACAGTTTTCCTAAAAAACTATCTCTAAACAAATCTCCACTTTGATGTTCCAGCCCTACTAAGACTGCTTTTTGCTTATGATCACTAAAATCAAACATTCCTGCATAAAAATTCATTTCTGTATCTTTGACTTTATCAATTTTATTAAGTTCAATGTTCTCGTTATCTGCAAAAACTAAACTAGCAAGAGAATTTAATGTTACAAAAAGAATAATTTTACTAAATATTTTCATTTCTAAGACATATAACCTTCAGAAGAAAAAATAAACTGATTTTGTGAGTAGATAACCTCTAAAATATTGAAGAACTATGCCTAATTAAGAGTTAAAGAGGGAGGTAAAGATTGCTTTAAATCATCCCAATTAGGCATTAAATAATAATTACATTATAATCTGGCTAAGTTTTGGAAAAATTTTGTTTAATTTAAGGCAGAACTTGTGCTAATGGGACAGCTTAAAATAACCTGAACCTTTTTTGCCAGAAAAAATTTCTTCAATGAGTGGGTGCTTAATCGGTTCATCAGAGTCATCATCAATTAAATTTTGTTCAGAAACATATGCTTCATAAGTAATTTCATTGTTTTCTGCCAATAAGTGGTAAAAAGGCTGGTCCTTTCTTGGTCTAACTTCTTTTGGAATTGATTGATACCATTCCTCAGAGTTATTAAACTCAAAATCTACATCGTATATAACACCTCTAAAATTAAAGTGCTTATGTTTAACAACATCACCTATTGAAAATTTTGCTACATTAATTGGCATTTGATCTTATTAAGATATGCATATTTAAAAAAAAATCAATAGAAAAAATATACCTATAAACAATCATGTGTTAATATTTAGTATGAATAGATCTTTCATCAAAGTTTTGGCTGACTTTGGGCCACTTTTAATTTTTTTCTCAATATACCTCAGCAATGATCATGATTTAAAATTGGCAATAACTCCATTTATGATAGCCACAATTGTCGCATTAGCAATGATATATTTTTTAGAAAAAAAAATTGCCATGGTCCCTTTATTGGGTGGAATATTCATTGGTGTATTTGGAGGATTGACATTATATTTTGATAATAAAATTTTCTTTTACATGAAACCAACTATTATCAACATAATTTTTGCTTTAGTTCTTTTTTTTGGTCAGTTTGTAATGAAAAAAAACTTATTAAAGGTTTTTTTTCAAAAAAAATTAGAACTTAGAGACGAGGGTTGGAAAAAGTTAAATTATTATTGGGGGGGGTTTTTTATTTTTGTTGCAATACTAAATGAAATTGTTTGGAGAACTCAAACTGAGTTATTCTGGGTTAATTTTAAAGTATGGGGCCTTATGCCGATAAGTTTTTTATTTGCTTTGCTTCAATTTCCAGTAATCAATAAATATAAATTGAAAAAAACATGAAACATTTAAAACTAATTGTAAATAATCATATTAAGAAAGATATTTTTTTTAACAAAAATGAATTGCAATTAATATTAAATTTATATGCAAAAATGGTTTCTGTTGGTGAATGGAAAGACTACGGGTTAAATATTTTAAGAAGAGAAGTAAGTTTTAATGTTTACCATAGGTCATCTGATTTCCCTATTTATAAAATAATTAAAAACTTATCTCCTAAAAATAAAAATGAAAAATATTTTATAAAAAATTCAAAAAATCAAATAATCCAAAATTCAGATAATCTTGAAAATTTACTTGTTAAAATAATTTGGAAGAAACTTAAATTAGTAAATTAAACCTAACGTCTTTGACCAAATAATCTAAGCAACATAATAAATAGATTAATAAAATCAAGATACAGTGTTAAAGCACCCATAACAGCTTTTTTACCCATTATCTCACCAGAGTCACTAGCAAGGTACATATTTTTAATTTTTTGAGTATCATATGCTGTTAGTCCAACAAAAATTAAAACACCCAAAATAGAAATAATATAATACATCATTGTAGATTTCATAAACATGTTAACTATTGATGCAATTATTATTCCAAATAAACCCATCATTAAAAATGAACCTAGTTTTGTTAAATCTTTTTTTGTTGTGTATCCATAAATACTCATTGCACCAAAAGTGCCTGAAGTTATAAAAAAAACACGTGTTATGCTTGCACCAGTATATATTAAAAATATCGAAGAAAGTGACGCTCCCATTAATGCTGCAAAAACCCAAAAAGCTCCTTGTGCTTTAGCTGCACTCATTTTTTTTATTCCAAAACTCATATAAAAAACTACTCCTAATGGAGCCAACATTACTACCCACATTAAAGCAGAGTTATAAAGTGCATTACCTAGTCCAGTTAATCCAGCTATAGAACCATCTGCTGCTGTTACAACGGATAATTTAAATAAAATTAAAGAAATAAAACCAGTAATTAAAATACCAGAAGCCATATAATTATAAACTTTAAGCATATAAGCTCTCAGT
>Ga0209709_10003623_pt1 | contig 12711 bp, 10 predicted proteins | sample ArcticOcean_MG_C_2_FD_187435 | JGI IMG/M metagenome (GOLD analysis project Ga0209709, IMG submission 187435) | Marine microbial communities from western Arctic Ocean - ArcticOcean_MG_CB4_136 (SPAdes) (version 2) | ecosystem: Environmental > Aquatic > Marine > Oceanic | place: Arctic Ocean... | reverse complement strand
GATCTTCCTGGAGTATACCCAGAATGCCATTTTGCCCGGCATACAGGGTTCCTATCTTATCTTTATGCTGTCGGCATGCTTCAATGACGCCGCAAGCTGAGGCATTGATGACGGCAGTAACACCACCAGATTGCGCATACAGCGCATTTTTCTTGCCCATAAAACTCTCTCTTTCTAACGGTGCATTTTGGTTGGCCATGGTAAAGGTTTAGGGGCCGCTCCGGAAGGCCGCATTAGCCTTCCTCGATTATAATATGCGCGGATGGTTAGGAATTTATTGGGCCTAATGTCATAATCGCGTTACAGATACTCGCGGCTGACTACTTATTTTAAGGAAACATATGCATATTCATATACTTGGCATTTGCGGTACTTTTATGGGTAGTCTGGCTCAACTAGCCAAGGAGCTCGGCCATCAGGTGTCGGGCTGTGACGCCAACGTGTACCCGCCAATGAGTACTCAGTTGGAATTGGCAGGCATTGACTTAATTCAGGGTTTCGATCCTCAGCAATTAATACCAACGCCCGATTTAATTATCGTTGGCAATGCCATGTCCCGCGGCAATCCCTGTGTTGAGTACATGCTCGATAATCAGCTTCCTTATGTCTCTGGGCCGCAGTGGCTGGGTGAGACGGTTTTGCGCAACAAATATGTTCTGGCGGTTTCTGGCACTCATGGTAAAACCAGCACCAGCAGCATGCTGGCAAAAATTCTCGATGTTGCGGGTCATAAACCAGGCTTCTTGATTGGGGGAGTACCTCAGGACTTTGCTGTATCGGCAAGGCTTGGCGACAGTGAGTACTTTGTGATTGAGGCGGATGAATATGACAGTGCGTTTTTTGACAAACGCTCTAAATTTGTACATTACTTTAGCAATACGCTGATCATTAATAATCTCGAATTTGATCATGCTGATATCTTTGATAATCTCAAAGCCATCCAAAAACAGTTCCATCACCTCGTGCGCACGGTGCCCAGCACTGGTGCGATCATTTATCCCGCTCAGGCTTCCAGCATAGCGGCGGTGATTGAGCAGGGTTGTTGGAGTAAGCAACAGACATATGGCCCTGACTCACCCGACTGGCAGTATCGGCTGATTACCCAGGACGGCTCAGCCTTTGAGATAATCCATGGCGACGAGACTGCACAGGTGCATTGGCAGCAAACAGGGCTGCACAGCGTGTTAAATGGCCTGTCTGCGGTAATTGCGGCCCACCAGGTACATGTTAGTCTGGGTCAGGCCTGTGCGGCGCTAAGCGCATTTGTCGGCGTTAAGAGACGTATGGAGTTGATTTATCAGGCAAAGGGCATCAGCGTCTACGACGATTTTGCTCATCATCCCACTGCCATTGCAACCACGCTTGCAGGTCTGCGGGCCAAGGTCGGCAACAGTCCTATTATTGCAGTGATTGAGCCGCGCTCGGCGACTATGAGGCTGGGTCTTCACAAAGACGCATTGAGTGCCTCCGTGGCTGATGCCGATCAGGTATACTGGTATCGCAATCCTGAGATTGTTTGGGATATTGGTGATGTGGCTTTGGCCTGCGGGGTACCAGCCTTAGCTAGCGGCGATATCGAGCTGCTACTGGATCTCACTGCTGCTGCCGCTCAAAAGGGTGGCCATATTGTGATCATGAGTAATGGTAGCTTTGAGGGCTTTCATGGTCGTCTACTGGAACGGCTTAACAGTGCGTCCTAGTTGCGGAGCATAAAGGTCACCGGGCCATCGTTGCGCAGCGTTACCTGCATGTCGGCGCCAAAGCGGCCGCTTTGCACCTGAGTCTTAAGGGTAGTTGTCGCTTGAGCTAGAAAATAATAATAGAGTTCTTCGGCCTGGGCCGGTGAGGCCGCAGCGGAGAAGCTGGGGCGTAGTCCTTTGTTGGTATCGGCAGCCAGAGTGAACTGCGATACCACCAATAGTCCGCCGCCAGTGTCTTGTAGCGACAGGTTCATCTTGCCCTCGGGATCGGTAAATACTCGGTAGTTGAGTATTTTCTGCAGAAGCTTGTCGGCAGCTGCTTTGTGATCGGTTTTTTCAATGCCCAGCAGCAGTAAAAGTCCCTGATCTATCTGGCCCACTATTGAATTGTTGATGCTCACTGAGGCCGACGAAACTCGCTGAATGAGTCCCAACAATTAGAAATCCTCGCTATTCAGTTGATGAGCAAGGCTCTCTGTCGCTCTAATCAACGCATCTGTTGTGCCCGGTTCGCCGGAGGCATGACCGGCATCGGCAATAATACTTAACTGCGCCTCCGGCCAGGCCTTGCTTAAGTCAAAGGCTTGATTGGCCGGGCAGACCATGTCGTAGCGGCCATGCACGATATGCCCTGGGATATTCTTAAGGCGGTGACAATTGTTGAGAATCTGATCGGGTTCTAAAAAGGCTTTGTTGATAAAGAAATGGGCCTCGATCCGTGCCATAGCCATAGCCAAGTGGGGGTTGGCAAAATGCTCCACCAGCGATTCATTGGCGCGTAATGTGGCGCAGCGTCCCTCCCAAACAGACCAGGCTTTGGCGGCAGCCATGCGCTCAAATTCATTGTCGCCGATCAGGCGGGCATAGTATGCGTCGAGCATATCGCCGCGCTCGGCGAGCGGGATAATCTGTTCAAATTGCAACCAATAGTCGGGAAACACCTGGCTGGCGCCGCGCTGATAAAACCATTGAATATCCTCGTCACGACAGAGAAAGATACCGCGCAACATAAGCCCCATAACGCACTCAGGATAGGTCTGGGCATAGACCAGGCCGAGAGTAGAGCCCCAGGAACCGCCGAATATTACCCAGCGGTCAATGCCTAGATGTTCACGGAGAGTTTCTATATCAGCCACTAGTGCGTCCGTATTGTTATCATCTAAGGCGGCATGGGGCGTTGACTTGCCAGAGCCGCGCTGATCAAAAAGAATAATACGGTACTTATCTGGATCAAAAAAACAGCGATCAATCGGTCTTGTGCCACCGCCTGGACCGCCATGGACGAATAGCACGGGGATACCCTCTGGATTGCCAGACTGCTCTAAATACAGTCGGTGAGGCTCAGTGACACTTATTGTCTCTGTACTGTAAGGGCGGATAGCCGGGAACGCTTTTTTCATGCGATGTTGTTCTCTATTTACGCTTAGATCCGGTTAATATAGACAAGATCCGTCGTCAGCACTACATTAAAAGCGTTTGAATCATGAGCGTAGGGAATCCCCAGTGAATGAGAATCCTGTAAAACATATAACACGCTGCATCTGGTGCGGCGATGACCCTCTGTATCAGCAGTACCATGACCACGAATGGGGTGTGCCCTGTCGAGAAGACAAAAAGCTCTTTGAGTTTCTGTGCCTTGAGGGTGCTCAAGCGGGTCTATCGTGGATCACCATTCTGCGTAAGCGGGAGGGCTACCGCAGAGCCTTTGCTGATTTTGAGGTGGGAAAAGTTGCGGCGTTTACGGATAAAGATGTGCAGCGCTGTCTGCAGGATGCCGGTATTGTGCGTAATCGTCTCAAGATTAATAGCGCCATTTCAAATGCCAGTTTGTTCATCGATATGCAAAAAGAGTTTGGCAGTTTTAGTCATTATCTGTGGGCATACGTGGATAACAGACCCATCACTAATCATTGGGCGAGCCATTCGGAAATTCCGGATAACACGCCGCTGTCTGATGCTATAGCCAGGGACTTAAAGGCGCGTGGGTTTAAGTTTATTGGTACAACAATCTGCTATGCCTACCTGCAGGCTATGGGCTTAGTGAACGATCACTGCACCGATTGCTATCGGCATCAAGTCTGCTGAGAGACTAAGATCAGCGGCATAAAAGCCTCGCGCTTAGAAGGCAATAGAAGCCCTCAGGAGTTAGGTGTTGTACTTCCTTTCGTCTTTGGAGGGCAGGGAGGCACAGAGGAATTGGCCTTTTATTGTCCCGAATTGCTAGGGTGATTTAGCTGTAGGGCCACCTAAAGGTGCTCGGCAAAGGTTGTCGCGACCGATCTGTCACCAATTGAGATAATAGTCTATCTTCACCGATTCTTCAGCGCGTTAAAAAAAGCGCCGAGACCCAGTCACCTGAAAAGCACCGGCCTATATTTTATGGATACGGATTTCTCCACAGAGACGGGTAAAGCGGATTTTACTTAGGCGCGCGTTTACGCTCGGTTTCTGTCAGGCGCTTTTTGCGCAGACGAATACTTGTTGGCGTGACTTCTACGAGTTCATCATCTTCAATAAACTCCAAGGCTTGCTCAAGGGTATGCTTGATCGGCGGCACCAGTGTCAGTGCTTCATCTGTTCCTGAGGCTCGCACGTTGGTCAACTGCTTACCTTTCACCGGATTGACCACCAGGTCGTTAGCGCGCGAGTGGATACCGACAATTTGACCTTCGTAAATATCAATCGCATGACCGAGAAACAAACGGCCCCGGGCCTGGATGTTAAACAATGAGTAAGCCGCAGTCTTACCTTTAATCATACTGATCAGTGCGCCATTTTTACGAGTGAACTTCTCACCCTCTTTGGCTGGACCGTAATGATCAAAGATGCTGGTCATGATCCCGGAGCCGGACGTGAGCGTCAGGAAAGTACCGCGGAAGCCAATCAAGCCGCGCGAAGGCATGCTGAACTCTAGACGCACGCGCCCTTTGCCATCGGGTGCCATGTTGGTAAGCTCGGCTTTGCGCATGCCCAGCTCTTCCATGACAGATCCCTGGTGCTGCTCTTCAACATCAATAACAACTTGCTCAAAGGGTTCATGAACCTTGCCATCAACTATTTTCTGTACCACTTCAGGGCGTGATACGCCCATTTCGAAACCTTCGCGACGCATGGTCTCTATCAGCACCGATAGGTGCAGCTCGCCGCGACCAGAGACAATAAACTTATCTGGCGTATCCCCGGGCTTCACACGCAGTGCCACGTTATGAATGAGTTCTTGCTCAAGACGGTCCTTAATATTTCTTGTCGTCACATACTTCCCGTCCAGGCCTGCAAAAGGAGAGTCGTTCACAATAAAGGTCATGCTGACGGTTGGCTCATCAACGCTCAATGGCGGCAAAGCTTCAATATGGTCTGGGTCACACAGAGTGTCCGAGATGCCAAGACCATCAATGCCATTAATGCAGACGATATCGCCGGCGCCAGCCAGTTGGGTTTCAATCTGCTCCAGACCAAGGTAGCCTTTTACATTTAATACCTTGCCTTTACGCTCTCTACCGTCGGCAGATTTAATAATTACCTGCTGGCCGGGCTTAAGCTTGCCGCGGCTAATTCTGCCTACACCAATAACGCCGACATAGCTGTCGTAGGCCAGCGCAGAAATTTGCATCTGCAAGGGACCATTAACGTCTACCTGAGGGGCTGGAACGTCGCGAACAATCATTTCATAAAGTGGCGTCATATCTTCGGCCAGCTCATCCGCTTCTAGTCCTGCTACACCATTCAATGCTGATGCGTAGATCACGGGGAAGTCTAACTGCTCGTCAGTGGCGCCAAGGTTATCAAACAAGTCAAAGACCTGATCCAGAACCCAGTCTGGTCTAGCGCCCGGGCGATCTACCTTGTTGATCACCACGATGGGTCGCAGGCCTTGCTCGAACGCCTTTGAGGTAACAAAGCGTGTTTGCGGCATGGGACCATCAACGGCATCAACCAACAGCAGTACCGAGTCAACCATGGACAATACGCGCTCTACTTCACCGCCGAAGTCGGCGTGACCAGGGGTGTCTACGATATTGATGCGATAGTCATTCCAATTAATGGCGGTGTTCTTTGCCAAAATGGTAATACCGCGCTCTTTTTCCTGGTCATTGGAGTCCATCAGCCGTTCAGACCCAATATCTTTGCGATCAAGGGTTCCGGATTGACTCAACAGTTTGTCGACCAGGGTCGTTTTACCATGATCAACGTGGGCGATGATTGCAATGTTTCGCAAGTTTTCAATAGACATGAGAAATACCAGTGAGCGCAAAAAGTCGCGATTATACGAGAATCTAACGAAACTACTACCGTTCTTTTTCCTGGGGAGCAAGTTCAGCAATAGCTAAGGACCTAGGTTTGGCTATTATTGGGCCCCTTAGTGTGGGGTGAGAGGCTCAACGAGTCAGAACCCACAGCGGTAAAAAACCGAAAAATTACCCTTAAAATAGAGGAATTTGGAGTCGATTGAAGGCTCTACACTAAGGAGCACAAGGCCAACATCAGGAAATATTTGCCACTTTGGTCGGTATAAGCGCTTTTTTTTGAAAACTTTAAGCAATTAACTAGTATTTGGTTTAAAAATCCCCACTTTGGTAAAACCATTTTCACGCATCAATTGCGCCTGAATGCGGCTCATAATGCCCTTGTCACAATAGAGCAGATAGGACTTCTCCGTGTGCAGTTGGTTGAGGTGCTGTTCAAGATTAAAAAAAGCCAGCACAATCAATTCGTTGGCTCCTGTGTATAGGTGTTTTGCATCGACGTCGGCGGGATGGCGTATGTCAATAATGATATCCGCCGCTGCTGGCTCGCTGATGATTGCAATCTCTCGGAGCGGGTAAGATGATGTTGAGGGATTAATCCGGAGTCCTCTTAGTAGGTGCCGAGAGCCCGTGAATAAATCGGCTAAAAGGGTGACAGTGGTGGGCTAGATGGGCATTATAGCCGACGAGTATACAAGAGCGCCAACAGGCTCTTAAAGCGCACCAAATTTGTGCATTAAGAGTCGCTGCGCACCATATTGGTGCCATTAAGGCCTCTTTTCTGATCTTAGAAGTTAAGGTGGGGAGTAATTGCGACAGTAAGGCCCTTGGTATTTGGTGATTCGGAGGCTTAGACGTCATGCGGGGTCATTGGCATGACAATTGCTACCTCAAAGAGTGAAGACTAAAAAATTATGTTAGGCTCAATTGGTATAGATGCGCCGGCTGGCCCGAAAAATAAAGCATTAACTGATTCCATATTGGAGGAAAAAATGTCTGGAAAGACTCTAAATCTGATCAAAGATAGTGAAGCTCGTTGGGTTGACCTTCGGTTTACAGATACCAAAGGTAAAGAACATCATGTCACTATCCCGGTTGGGGAAGTGGGCGATGACTTTTTCATAGAAGGTAAAATGTTTGATGGTTCATCAATCGAAGGTTGGAAGGGTATTAACGAGTCCGACATGATCCTGATGCCTGATGACAGCACTGCGGTACTTGATCCTTTCACCGACGAACCGACGATTATTGTTCGTTGTGGCGTGGTTGATCCAATTTCTATGCAGGGCTATGAGCGCGATCCGCGCTCTATTGCTCAGCGTGCTGAGCAATACTTGGTGTCTACGGGCTTGGGCGATACCGCATTCTTCGGGCCAGAGCCTGAGTTTTTTGTTTTTGATGATATCAAATGGGGCGCTGACATGAGCGGTGCTTTCTACAAGATTAATTCCGATGAAGCGGCCTGGTCATCAGGTAAAGACATGCCTGAAGGTAATATGGGGCATCGTCCTGGTGTTAAGGGCGGTTATTTCCCTGTGCCGCCAGTCGATAGCCTTCATGATTTGCGTGCCAACATGTGTAATGCCATGGAGCAGATGGGACTTGAAATTGAAGTCCATCACCACGAAGTCGCCACGGCTGGTCAATGCGAAATTGGTGTTCGTTTCGACACCCTAGTGGCCAAGGCGGATCAGGTTCAAATTCTAAAGTATTGCGTACATAACGTTGCTCATGCCTATGGCAAAACCGCCACCTTTATGCCGAAGCCGGTTGTTGGTGACAATGGTTCTGGTATGCACTGTCACATGTCTTATGCCAAAGATGGCGTCAACCAGTTTGCTGGTGATGGCTATGCAGGCCTTAGTGACACAGCTCTCTACTACATCGGCGGTATCATTAAGCATGCTAAGGCGCTTAATGCCTTTGCGAATCCGTCTACCAATTCGTACAAGCGTTTAATCCCTGGGTTTGAAGCGCCGGTAATGCTAGCTTACTCCGCGCGTAACCGTTCTGCCTCAATCCGTATTCCTTATGTTGCCAGCCCACGTGGTAAGCGCGTCGAAGTTCGTTTCGGCGATCCAGTTGCCAACCCATACCTGATGTTTGCCGCATTTTTGATGGCGGGCCTAGATGGTGTGAAGAATAAGATTCATCCTGGTGATGCAGCGGATAAAGACCTCTACAACTTGCCCCCAGAAGAAGCAGCGGCTATTCCCCAAGTTTGCGGTAGTCTTCGAGAAGCATTGGATTGTCTCAATGCAGACCGAGAGTTCTTGACCTCTGGCGGCGTCTTCTCTAACGATATGATCGATGCCTATATCGATCTGAAGATGGAAGACGTCTATCGTGTTGAGCAGACAACTCACCCTGTTGAGTTTGATATGTACTACAGCTGCTAAGCGAGTACATTGACTGAGATAGGAAAAGCCCGTCATTCTTGGAATGACGGGCTTTTTTTGTCCAAAATCGTTTTAGTCTTGAGATCTCTGTCACTGTCTGGCAGGGCCTTCGTTATCTAGCTAAATTGGTCGCCCTCTTATGACATCAATCTTAGTGCTTGTCACCGTCAGTTTGGCTATGGCCTAGCTGTTAACACAACAATCCTGTACACCAATTCTTTTGTCGTGTGATGGTTAGTAATGTCACTCTCTAGCTATCATAGCCAACGTCTCTTTAATCACAGGCTAAGTTAGTGCCGCTAGCTATACCGAAAGCCCGTTTCTGCACTGTGCATAGCTATACTTCAAGACAGGCGCACCAATATGGTGCATAATTACCTCTGTCGCTCATGCGGACTCTGTACTCATCGCTCTAACGGCGCGGTTACGGGCTGTATAGGAGCACAAACGCAGAGATAATACGATATGTCTTGGCCTGCTTATTGCAAGCGTAGAGTATCAGGTTGAGCTTACCGGACAATGGGGCCATGACTTCAAACGAATTACATAAGATGTTGCTTGATAATTTGAGTACTGCCGTGCTGTTGCTCGATGGAGAGTTTCTTATCGACTATATCAATCCCGCGGCAGAAGCCATATTGCAAGCGAGCAGTGGCAGATTGCTTGGCACTCCTGCCAGCGATTTATTCGCGGACCATGAGCTGTCTTATCAGACCCTCGTCGAGGTGATGGATACAGGACATCCACACATCCGCAGGCATGAGCATTTACGCATATCTGGCAGCCACTCAATACAGGTTGATTACACCGTTACTCCGATCGATATAGGTGACCGCCGGCAGTTATTACTGGAGATGCAGCCGATTGACCGGTTTCTCAAAATCAATCGTGAAGAGGCATTACTGTCAGTCCAGAACACGTCAAAGAGCCTTATTCGGGGTTTGGCCCATGAGGTCAAAAATCCGTTGGGCGGTATTCGAGGCGCAGCTCAGCTGCTTGATCAAGAGCTCCGTGATCGTGGCCTCGGAGGTGAAACTCTAGAGTTTTGTCAGGTCATCATCACTGAGACCGATCGGCTGCGCAATCTTGTCGACCGACTGTTGGGGCCTAATCATCTACCACGATTAGAACCGATCAATATCCATGAGGTCACCGAGCATGTCGGTGCGCTTATTGAAGCTGAAGTGCAGGGTAATCTTACCTTCGTGCGCGATTACGATCCCAGTATTCCGGCAATTAATGGTGATCGTGAGCAGCTTATTCAGGCTGTGCTCAATGTGGTACGAAATGCCATGCAGTCATTAATTGATGCAAAGAGCTTAGGACCCTGTATCACACTGACCACAAGAATTAAGCGCAGCTTTACCATTGCTGGGCAATACCACAAAGTGGTCTGTCGGCTGGAGATCAAAGACAACGGTCCGGGTGTTTCCAAGGATCTTAAAGAGCGAATATTTTTCCCGATGGTGAGTGGTCGCGTGGGAGGGTCTGGCCTAGGTTTGACAATTGCCCAAACGGCGGTCAATGGCCATCAAGGCATTATTGAGTGCGAATCTGAGCCGGGTAATACCCGTTTTTCAATGTATTTACCTATAAAGGTTTAGTATGGCAGTCACCTCACAAATTTGGATAGCGGAGGACGATCGTTCCTTGCGCTGGGTCATGGAGAAAGCCATTAGCCGTGACGGAATCGATGTGCGCAGTTTTGAAACTGGCGATGACCTATTGTGCGCCCTAAGAAATTCCCAGCCCGAGATTATTATCTCCGACATCCGTATGCCAGGTATAGATGGTTTGGAGCTGCTGGCCGAAATCCATGCCAGCTGGCCGCAAATACCAGTCATTATTACCACAGCACATTCTGATCTAGACAGCGCCGTGGCGGCCTATCAGGGCGGAGCCTTTGAGTATCTCCCGAAGCCGTTCGATCTTAAAGATCTGGTAGAAGTTGCTCGTCGCGGTCTGCTATTGGCCAAAGAGCAAAAATCGCTCTCGGTTCCTGAAGCTGTCGAGGCGCGCGCAGTCCAGGAAATTATCGGCGAAGCGCCCGCCATGCAGGAAGTTTTCCGCGCTATTGGCCGCCTGTCTAACTCCAATATCACTGTTTTAATTAATGGCGAATCTGGCACCGGTAAGGAGCTGGTTGCTCAGGCCCTGCACAAACATAGTCCCCGCCGTACTGCTAAATTTATTGCGCTTAATATGGCGGCGATACCTCATGATCTGATTGAGTCAGAATTATTTGGTCATGAGAAGGGTGCCTTTACCGGTGCTGCAACACGCCGCGAAGGCCGATTTGAACAATCTAATGGAGGTACGCTATTTCTCGATGAGATTGGCGATATGCCGCCAGAGGCGCAGACCCGCTTATTACGTGTGTTAGCCGATGGCGAATTTTATCGCGTGGGTGGCCACACAGCGGTAAAAGTCGACGTGCGAATTATTGCGGCAACCCATCAAAACCTAGAAAATTTGGTAACCGAGAATCGCTTTCGGGAAGACTTATTTCATCGATTAAATGTTATCCGAGTCCATCTGCCGCGATTGGCAGACCGTCGAGAAGATATTCCACAGCTAATGCAGCACTTCTTTCATCGCGCCGCCAAAGAGCTCGACATGGAACCCAAAGTTCTGTCTTTAGACGCTGAAGATTTGCTCCTCAATTTGCCCTGGCCTGGGAATGTCAGGCAGTTAGAGAATATCTGTCGCTGGTTAACAGTCATGGCCGCCGGGAGAGAAGTCCTATTGACCGACCTGCCGCCGGAATTACAGGCTGCAGATGCAGATGCAGACATAAGGGCTCAGGGTGACTGGCATTTGATGCTAAGGCGCTGGGCTGAGCGAGAGCTAAAACTAGGGCATACAGATCTTCTGGCTCAGGCGCTTCCAGTGTTTGAGCGATCGATGATCGAAACTGCTCTTGCACACTCGGGGGGGCGTAAAAAGGATGCCGCACAATTGCTGGGGTGGGGTCGTAATACACTGACCAGGAAGCTGCAAGAATACAGCATAGAAAATCAGGCGACCTAGGTCAGTCTCAGATCAAACCGCCCCCGCTAATTGATGCGGGGGTTAGTGCCGGCAATGCAATAGACTGGTTTAGTGGGTCATGCCCTCGACTGACTCGTCAGCTGATGCCTGTTCTGCCTTAGCCTGAGTCTGCTGCATCGCCTGGACAAAAAGGGCGTCAAAGTTAATCGGCGGAATCATCAGCGGAGGAAAGGACCCCTTGACGAGTGTGCTATCAATCACTTCGCGACCATAGGGAAAGAGCATCCCGGGGCAGGTCGTGTTCAGCACCTGAGTCAGCTGCTGGCCTTCGATGCCGGCGATGGTAAATAGTCCAGCCTGCTCCACCTCAATCAGATAAATCGTTTCATCTCCATCAGTCGCAGTAATGGTGATTCGAAGTGCGACTTCATAGAGGTCTTCATCAATCTTAGTCGATTTCGCATTCAGGTCCTGATTAATTTTAGGCTGCCATTGCTTGTTAAAGGCTGCGGCGCCCTGAGGCGTTTCAAAAGAAAGGTCCTTCAGATAGAAACGCTGTACAGCAAATTTCTGTTCAGTCTGTGTTTCTTCTGCTACCGGAGCAGTCGAGGTTTCTTCGGTCATAGTGCAATCCCTTATTAATCAATTCAGTGGGCCGTTATTCGCCCCACGTTAACAATCTTAATGGTGGCAAGTTAACTCAATTCAACCCCAGGATTAACAAGCGCATCTAACTCGCCATTGTCCTCTAGCGCCAGTAATTCAGTATAGCCACCGACATGCCTATCACCAATCCAAATTTGTGGAACCGTATTGCGTGAACTTCTTGCCATCACAGACGCCCGCAACTCCGGGTCATTATCAACAGACACATCCTGATAAGTAAAACCCTTCGCGGTTAAAAGGCGGCGAGCCTCAGTGCAGAACGGGCAGAAGCGAGTTCCGTATAGTACAACGTCAGTCATTATAATTCCTTAGTGAGACCCAGAAATGGAGCCAATGTTTAGCCTTTTAAGCCCTTAACGACGGGTAAACTCTGGCCCTGCCATTCAGACATTCCGCCACTGAGACGGCGAACATTAAAGCCTTCTTTGGTCAATATTTTCCCAGCTCCGCCCGCATGCTGACCCATTTGATCTGTGAGGACGATGATCTTGCTGCGATGCTTTTCCAGCTCGCTACCGCGACTGGCCATTTTTGTATGGGGGATATTCATGGCGCCGTGGACATGCCCGGCCTGAAAATCCGCTGACGCACGAACGTCCACCAGCTGAGCTTGATCCGAGTTCATCAGACCCACAAGTTCAGTGGCGCTGATCGGCTTGCCGCCTTTGGTCCGCTCGGTAAACGCAAAGCCATAAATAAGCATTAACAGCA
>Ga0209709_10003622_pt1 | contig 12712 bp, 3 predicted proteins | sample ArcticOcean_MG_C_2_FD_187435 | JGI IMG/M metagenome (GOLD analysis project Ga0209709, IMG submission 187435) | Marine microbial communities from western Arctic Ocean - ArcticOcean_MG_CB4_136 (SPAdes) (version 2) | ecosystem: Environmental > Aquatic > Marine > Oceanic | place: Arctic Ocean... | reverse complement strand
AAACAAGTACTATAAATAACTTTTTATTAATCATTTGAGAAAATGGATATTGAATTTAAATGTGAATGTAAAAAATATTAATTACAATTTACCAATTATTAATACACCTAAATTTGAGTTTAAAGGGTTTAGAAATAGCTGAATTGAAGGAAGAGAATATGCTTATTCAGGATGGGAAACTCAAGTATTTCTAAATTAATTGTAAGATAAATTGTTATTTAAATATTGTCAATGTTTCTTCTTTCATATCCCACTTAACATTAGAGAATTTTAATAAAAACCCAGTTCCAAGAAGGGAGAAGTTACTGTCCAGTGAAACTGTTGCAACGACATTATTTAGTACATAGTCTCCAATCTTAACATTATTAAGAATAACTGTTTTACCATTCGAAATACCACCAACGCCACGGGAAATAACCTTTTTATTTAAATCTACAAATTCAATTCCTTGAGTCTTTAAGCGTTCAAACATTTTTTTTCCAATTTTAAAAGTCATAGCACCAGTATCAAGAACAAAGTCCCCTTTTAAGCCATCAATTTCTAAGCTAATATTATAAGCCAATCTGGCATCCGATACAGACCCCTTTCGATCCAATTTGACTACAGAAAACGTATCACCCCCTATGATGTCAGCTGGATTATATGAGTTTTGATCATTTCTGTACACCACTGTACCATCTCCATCCTCATATTTAGTGATTATAATTACACCAGATTTTTTTTCGTTTATAATTTCTTCACCATCGTCTAATACTTTATTGAAAAATGATCCTGTTTGAGTCATGGTTATTAAATCAGTCTCAATCATAATTTCACCTTCTACTAATAGACCATTTTTAAATTGGCCTATGGATATTCTTATTTTATTATCTGATTTTTGGGTATAAACACCATTTTCACCATGAAAATTAGTGTCTTTAAAACTACCTACATATTCTAATCCTTCTTTTTTCCAAACCCTAGTACCTTTTATGATAAAACCACCCTCGTAAATTCCCTCATATATATCGCCATCTCTGTAAACGACTTTTCCAACTCCATTCAATGCACCATCCACCCAATTACCTTCTTTAAAATCAATTGGATATTCAGGGTTTTTATAGGTCATAGTGCCTTGACCTTTAGGAACATTATTATCATCTGTAGCTCCACAATACTCAACTTCTTGTGATGTACCATTCTTATAGTTAATTGTTTTTGAAATGGGATTATCACATTGACTATAAGAAAATAAAAATAAGAAAACAAATACTAATGTTAAGATTGATTTTTTCATATTATTTTTAATTAATTATAACTATTTCAGTTCTTCTATTTAATTTAATATTTTGGACAACCAAAACAATTTGAATTGTTTTCAAAATCATAAGAAATAGAAAGTTCGTACACACCCCCTGTTTTACCTATATTGGTAGTATTAAAGCTGTACGAGTATCCAAATTTCCAACCTTCGTGAGCCATGCCAAAAACTGTATTTACAGATGTCAGAAAATGACTGTCAGGATTTACTCTAATAGGGTTAGTTGCCGCTAAAATAGCAAACGAAAATCTTTCGTCATATACATACTGGCTACCAAAATCAAGTCTATTATATTCCCCTTGTTTCATACCATTAGCAGTTAAATAAAATCTACTACTATAATCTCTTCTTAGTATTGGCAATTCTAAATACCCATGAACAGACATAAACATATCCAATGCCGTGTTTTCATTATAAAGTAAAGATATATTAGGCTTATTTAAATGTCTAATTGTTGCTCCTATCCAAGATCTTTCTTTCATAACCAAAATGGAAGCACTATAATCAAAAAATCGAACATTATCTTCTAATATAGATGGATCTATAGAAGTGGTAGATATAATTCCACTAAAAGCATTAATTTGATCTTCCAATAAAATATTTTGAAACCCAAAGTTTTTTGAACCAACACCTACCGAAATACTTGGTCTAAAAAACCATGTATCATTAAGTTTAATTTCATATGCGTAATTAAGGTTGATTTGAGTAAAATTATATCTAGTTTGTGTTTCTTTATGGTTTAGAATTGATATACCAAGACCGCTATTTATTTCCTCAAACCAATTATCAATATGTGCAAACTGAGTATTAACACTAAAATCAAGACCTGGCCACTGAACCCTATGAATTACGCCAGCTTTGGTACTTTCATACGCACCTGTAAAACCAGAATTGAGAGTCTCAGGAATCATAAAAAATTGTGTAAAAATTGGGTCTTGAGAAAAACTAAGCTTCAAAGAGAATATCAATAAACAAGTAAGTATTTTTTTCATAATATTATCTTATTAAAGTAATTGGTCCGTTTAAATCAATTATTTCACCAAATAATGTAGTTGCTCTTACCACTATAATATAATTACCATTTTCAGCCATCTGTCCATTTATTGAACCGTCCCATCCATATATATCCTCTCCAGCTTCAACATACAATAAACTTCCAAATGTATCATAAATGCTAATTTCAACATTTGTCATACATTTAAACCAAGGTCTAATCGTATCATTTATTCCATCTCCATTTGGAGTAAAAGTATTAGGAAGAACCAAACCATAACCATCAGTTACATAAAGTACATCTTCGTAAACATCTACACAACCATATTCATAATATACAGTTTGAGTTACAACATATGTGCCTGGTTGATTATAAATATGTGTTGGGTTTTCTTGATTAATAATAGTTAATCCATTATCTCCAAAATTCCAATCAACACTAATATAATCCCCTGTTGATGCATTATTAAATTGAATAACATCTCCAACTCCTAATGTTTCGCATTCTATTAACCCAGGAGATGAATAACTAAAGCCTGGAGACCCTAATGAAAATAAGTCAATATCAAATATAACTTGTGTTTGACATCCAAGTGAGTCAAAAACATCTACTAAAACAGTACCATTTTGTGATGATGTCATAGTTTCATTATTATCTCCACTAATTTCTCCACTAGACCAAATTATTTGATAAGGAGCAACCCCACCTTCAATATCTATGGTGGTAATTTGATAAGGAATATCATTTTCACAATCAGCTTCGAAAGTAATATCTAAACTAGTTGTTATATCTTCCTGTCTATCTATGGTAAAATCTTCAACAATTTCACAGTCTCTACTATCAACTACAGAGACAGAATAATTACCCGGTGCAATATTAAATAAATCTTCAGAAATCGAACCGTTGTTCCATTGGAAAGAGTATGGAGGAGTTCCGCCTATAACTTGAAGGTCAATAGAGCCGCTATTAACAATGTCACAATCTATTGCATTTTCAATAATTGATGAAAGACTAAGTTCTTGAGGTTCCAAAATCACAAATGATTGAGAGATAAAACAATTATTTACTGATGAATCTTCAATCAATACATTATATGTTCCTGGAGCTAAGTTATTCCTTTCTTCCCCTGAAGTTGGATCATCATCCCATGTAACAAATACTGGTTCTATTCCGCCAATAACATTAAGGTTTATTGAACCATCATTAGCGCCAAAACAGGAAATATTATTATAAACAGGATCAATATCAAATATTGGAGCCTCTACAATTTCAATGTTTATAATTTCTTCACAATCATGCCCATCGATTACTGTGACTTCATAAATACCAGCCGATAAATTTGTCTGTACAGGCCCATTTGCAAAATTACTCCAAAATATTTGATACGGTTCAATACCTCCTTGAATATCGAGAGTTATTGTCCCATCATTAGACTCATAGCAAGAATTATCAATTGTGGCAAAATTAATAATTAAATCCTCTGGCTCAACCAACTCAACTTCAAAAAATTCTTGACAGCCTAAACTATCAGTCACTGTTAAGTTATAAATCCCTGCAAATAGATTAAATATGGCTGCATCGTTTGAATTATATCCATTAGGGCCAGTCCAAGAATAATTATAAACTGAAACTTCAGTTGATATTTGTTCAGGTGTTCCACCAATCACACTAACATCAACTGATCCTGTATTTTCACCAAAACAAAGTATGTCAACAGAGTTTTCAAGTGAAATCTCAATTGTATCTGGTTGATTAATTTCAAATATTTGACTAACAGGTCCACATGAATTTGAATCATTTAAAAATAGCACATAAGTGCCTGGCTCTAAATTTTCTATGTTCTGATCATTTGAATAAAATATTCCATCTTTTGTCCACTCATAAGTATATGGAGCAGCGCCCCCAAGCGGAGAAACAGAAAGTATTCCGTCAAATATTCCATTACATTGAACATCAGATTGTTCATCAACCAAAATTTCTAAAGGATCTGGCTCATTAATTTCATATTCAAATTCAAAAACACAGTTTAATGAATCAATAATTGTGACAATATAAATACCAGGTTCTAAAGCAGAGATATTTTGATTATTTGAAGTAAAGTTGTTTGGTCCTGTCCATTCAAATGAATAAAAAGGAATGTTTTCATCAGGCATTGCACCTTCAGGTAATAAATTTATAAAACCATCATTTGCACCAAAACAGCTAATTTGAAATCCATTATAGTTAGATATTGTAGGTTTTGGGTCAACATTTCCATTTACTGTTATTTTAAAAGTTTCAGTTGCACCATTACATCCTTCATAAATTGGTGTAACTTCTATAGTAGCTATTATTGGTTGTGTATTAGCATTTCCTGCAATAAAAGGTGGGATTTGACCTGTTCCACTTGCTGCTAAACCTATACTTGGAGTATCATTAATCCATGAATAGGTAGTTGTACCTCCGGAATTGTTTGTTGTAAAGTCAATTAAATCAGTAGTATCTCCATTACATATAATTTGATCAACTGGCTGATCAACTTGTGCTGTTGGGTTTACTGTTATTGTAAAGGTCTCTGATATACCATCACAATTAATATCGTCTGTAAATAATGGTGTTACTTCTATTGTAGCTACTATTGGCTCTGTTCCAGTATTGATTGCTGTAAAGGATGGTAAGTTTCCAGACCCTGATACTGATAATCCAATTGCTGGCATATCATTTATCCATGAATATGTTGTTTCTCCTCCTGTATTATCTGTTGTAAAGTCTACTATATCAGTTACTTCTGCATCACAAACTACTATATCTGCTGGATCATTCATTTCTGCAGTTGGATTTACGGTGATTGTAAATGTTTCTACTGGACCGTCACATCCTTCAAAAATTGGTGTAACTACTATTGTAGCTATAACAGGCTCAGTACCACCATTGACTGCGCTAAATGAAGTAATATCTCCAGATCCTGATACTGCTAATCCGATTGCTGGTGTATCATTTGCCCAAGTATAAGTAGTTGTTCCTAATGTATTTTCTGTTGTAAATGATATAAGTGTAGTCTGTTCATCATTACACAATATTTGACTATCTATTTGATCTACCTGAGCTGTAGGGTTTACAGTGATTGTAAAGGTTTTGGCAGGACCAGTACAACTAACTCCATTATCTGTAAATGTAGGTATTACCGTAATATTAGCAATAATTGGAGAAGTCCCTTCATTAACACCTGCAAAAGACGAAATATTTCCTACCCCTAAATCTCCAAGACCTATAGCTATATTATCATTTGACCAAGTATACGTCGTCGTACCTCCTGTATTTTCTGTTGTAAATTCAACTGAAGTAATTTCTGCGTTACATATAATTTGATTTTGTGGATCATCAACTTGGGCAGTTGGATTTACAGTAATAGCAAATATTTCTTCTGGTCCGTCACAACTTAAACCCTCATTAGTGTAAGTTGGTGTAACAGTAATCGTTGCTGTAATTGGTAAAGTGCTATTATTAATCCCCGTAAAACTAGTAATATCTCCAGAACCACTTGATGCTAAACCAATACTAGGTGTGTCATTAACCCAAGTATATATTGTAGTACCTTCTTGAGAGTTATTTTGAGTATTAAATGTTATTGCTGTTGTAGTTTCTTCATTGCATAAAAATTGATCTTCTATTTCATCAACTTGACTAGAAGGGTTAACAGTAATTGTGAAAGTTTGAGAGTTTCCCTGGCAAGTAACACCTCCATTTTCAAAAGTTGGAGTAACTGTAACTGTTGCTGCAACAGGAGAAGTTCCTGAATTAGATACGTTAAGAGACTCAATATTTCCATTTCCAGAACTAGATAAATTAATACTTGGTGTATCATTTTCCCATGAATATGTAGTAGTGCCACCAGTGTTTTCTGTAGTGAATGTTATTGATGTAGTTTCCCCGTCACATATAATTTGATCAACTGGCTGATCAACTTGTGCTGTTGGGTTTACTGTTATTGTAAAGGTCTCTGATATACCATCACAATTAATATCGTCTGTAAATAATGGTGTTACTTCTATTGTAGCTACTATTGGCTCTGTTCCAGTATTGATTGCTGTAAAGGATGGTAAGTTTCCAGACCCTGATACTGATAATCCAATTGCTGGCATATCATTTATCCATGAATATGTTGTTTCTCCTCCTGTATTATCTGTTGTAAAGTCTACTATATCAGTTACTTCTGCATCACAAACTACTATATCTGCTGGATCATTCATTTCTGCAGTTGGATTTACGGTGATTGTAAATGTTTCTACTGGACCGTCACATCCTTCAAAAATTGGTGTAACTACTATTGTAGCTATAACAGGCTCAGTACCACCATTGACTGCGCTAAATGAAGTAATATCTCCAGATCCTGATACTGCTAATCCGATTGCTGGTGTATCATTTGCCCAAGTATAAGTAGTTGTTCCTAATGTATTTTCTGTTGTAAATGATATAAGTGTAGTCTGTTCATCATTACACAATATTTGACTATCTATTTGATCTACCTGAGCTGTAGGGTTTACAGTGATTGTAAAGGTTTTGGCAGGACCAGTACAACTAACTCCATTATCTGTAAATGTAGGTATTACCGTAATATTAGCAATAATTGGAGAAGTCCCTTCATTAACACCTGCAAAAGACGAAATATTTCCTACCCCTAAATCTCCAAGACCTATAGCTATATTATCATTTGACCAAGTATACGTCGTCGTACCTCCTGTATTTTCTGTTGTAAATTCAACTGAAGTAATTTCTGCGTTACATATAATTTGATTTTGTGGATCATCAACTTGGGCAGTTGGATTTACAGTAATAGCAAATATTTCTTCTGGTCCGTCACAACTTAAACCCTCATTAGTGTAAGTTGGTGTAACAGTAATCGTTGCTGTAATTGGTAAAGTGCTATTATTAATCCCCGTAAAACTAGTAATATCTCCAGAACCACTTGATGCTAAACCAATACTAGGTGTGTCATTAACCCAAGTATATATTGTAGTACCTTCTTGAGAGTTATTTTGAGTATTAAATGTTATTGCTGTTGTAGTTTCTTCATTGCATAAAAATTGATCTTCTATTTCATCAACTTGACTAGAAGGGTTAACAGTAATTGTAAATGTTTGTGAATTTCCTTCATTGCTGATCCCTCCATTTTCAAAAGTTGGAGTCACAGTTAAAGTTGCTACAATAGGAGAAGTTCCATTATTAATTGCTGTGAAACTTGGTAAGTTTCCAGATCCTGAAATTGATAAACCTATTGACTCTGTATCATTTGTCCATTCAAATGATGTAGTTCCTCCTGAATTTGCACTTTGAAAATCTACATTAACCTCATCTCCATTACAGACAACTTCATCTTCAACTGTCAACATTGTCACAGAAGGATTAATGGTTATAGTATATTCTTCAATAACTGCTTCACATTCAACTCCATCAAGAATTGGTGTAATTACATAAGTTAAAACTAAAGGTCCAGAAGTATTATTTACTAATGTTTCTGAAAGAATTTGATCTGAATCTCCATTTGTTTGAGTTAAACCTATAAGATTTCCAGATGGTTCATTTGCTGTCCAACTATAAGTTACACCAGCCACAGAGCTTATAAGATTAACAGCTGTAGTTGATTCACCCGTGAAAATTACTTGATCTTCAGGATCGTTAAGTTGAGGGGTTGGGTTAACTGTAATTGTAAATGTCTGTGGTGTTCCATCACAACCTTCAAAACTTGGTGTAACTACTATATTAGAAGTTATAGGGTTATTAGTAGTATTTGTAGCCACCACGTCTAAGTTACCAGTACCAGAATTTGATAAACCAATAGCTGAATTACTATTAGTCCAAGCGTATGTTGTAACTCCACCACTATTTTCTGTGTTGAAACTAATATTTATATTATCATCATTACAAAACTCCTGATTAGCAGGATTGTTTACCTGACCTAATGGGTTTACTGTAACTGATACTGTAAATGAATCACCTACACAGTCATCAGCTGTAGACGGTGTAATTGTATATGTTAAAACTGCAGAAGAAATAGTTGAATTAATCAACTCTGATTCTGAAATTAATGTTGTGTCTATTCCAGAAGTACCTCCTGTTATTGCATTAACAGGCGAACTTACGGGAGCATTCCAAGAATAAGTTGTTCCACTAGGAATAGTACCTTCGATAGGTGTTAATGAAATTTCAGCCCCAGTACAAATAACCTCAGAAATATTATCTATAATAGGTTTTGGATTAACTGTAATTGTAAATATCTGAGCTGTTCCATCACAACCTTCAAAACTTGGTGTAACTACTATATTAGAAGTTATAGGGTCATTAGTAACATTTGTAGCCACCACGTCTAAGTTACCAGTACCAGAATTTGATAAACCAATAGCTGAATTACTATTAGTCCAAGCGTATGTTGTAACTCCACCACTATTTTCTGTGTTGAAACTAATATTTATATTATCATCATTACAAAACTCCTGATTAGCAGGATTGTTTACCTGACCTAATGGGTTTACTGTAACTGATACTGTAAATGAATCACCTACACAGTCATCAGCTGTAGACGGTGTAATTGTATATGTTAAAACTGCAGAAGAAATAGTTGAATTAATCAACTCTGATTCTGAAATTAATGTTGTGTCTATTCCAGAAGTACCTCCTGTTATTGCATTAACAGGCGAACTTACGGGAGCATTCCAAGAATAAGTTGTTCCACTAGGAATAGTACCTTCGATAGGTGTTAATGAAATTTCAGCCCCAGTACAAATAACCTCAGAAATATTATCTATAATAGGTTTTGGATTAACTGTAATAATCACAAGTTTAGTTTCTCCTTCACAATCAATAGTAGAAGGTGTTACTTGAAAAATCACTTGACCAGGAATATTACTACTGTTAAAAATATTTTGAGTTGGCAGATTTCCTGTATTAATAGTTTCGTTATTATAACCTGAAAGGTATGTATCGGCAGCTGAAAAGTTCCACGTGAAGGTTGTGTTTTCAACAGAAGATGTGAATTCTAGTAATTCTGTAAACTCTCCTGAGCAAATTATTTGCTCAAAATCAGAATCTGGATTAGTAATTGAAGGAATTTCATTAATTGAATAAATAAATATATTTTCATCTGAAACTTCGCAATTCCCTTCTACAGTTGTTGTAATAGTATAATCTCCAAAAGAGTAAAATTCAATAACGGGAAATGCACTAGAACTTGGTTGATTTCCATTGACAAAAGCATAATCATCAGATGTGATTCCCAATCCAGAGATTTCCCATAAATAATTAATTGGTGAATTATATAATTGTCCGTTTGAACCGGTATCATTACTGTAAACAGGAGTATAAGTTTGAGAAAAATCTATTTGATTTGGTACACTAGAGCTTATACTATCTAAGCAAACCTGAACAGAAGACTCTCCGTCTACATCAATACTTACAGATGGTGGACCTTCAACAATTATCGTATCTGTATATTCGCCTACTGGACAATTTCCAGCAGTAACCTGAACTGATATTTCAAAAACACCAGGTTCAATGAATTCAATATAAGGGCTTGGATCTGTCCAAGTTGACCCTGTAGCTGGAGCGCAATGCTGTGCTGGAGTTCCTGGAACTAATGCTGAAATTCCCCACAGATAAGTTACATCCTGACATCCTTCACCGCTAATTTCAGAAAGGTCATTTAGTTGAACCGTATCACCAGGACATATTAGACCTACAACTTCTCCGGATGTATTTAAAATTTCAAAATTAGCAATTGGATTTTGGTCGATTGAAAAATTGAATGAATCTGTCGAAGATGTTTCACATGCTGAATCAACAGACACAGAAAGATTATAACACTCAAATGAGTAAAATTCTATTACAGGGAAATCACTATTGTTAGAAGTTCCGTTAATATAGGAGTAATCATCCTCTGTGATTCCTTGTCCCGTAACTTCCCAACTAAAAGAATTTGGCTCAAAAGGCTCTGCCGTATACTGAGGTGAATATTGAGTTGAAAAATCTACGATAAAAGGGTTTGATATATCAATATTATCAAGACAAACCTGTTCATCACCAACATTAGCATTCAATGTCACTCCAGGTGTACCTTGAACAGTGAAGGTATATGAAAATGTTTCAGCTTCACAAACACCATTGGTAACAGTTAGTGTAATCTGATAAATACCAGGCTCATTAAAGGTAACAATAGGGCTCTCCGAAAATGGATTAGTATTTTGAACGAATGAACAATGATTATCTATTTCATCAGGCTGGGTAGGGTTAATATCCCATTCGAAATTTAAATCTTGACAATCTAACTCAAGTGCATCTGTCAGATTATTAAGAGTCACTGTTTCTCCTGGGCAAATTTCAGAAACTATATTTCCGGTTAAATCTTGGATATTAAAATTGACATCAGGTTGTACTAAAACTTGAACTGTACCTTCTGCAAATACTCCTGAATTACATAGTGCACCTTCATTATTTTCAGCAGATAATCTAAAATTCCAACACCCTGGATCGCCACTTAAATCTGAATCAGGAATAATTAAATCTGGTAAATTATCTCCATTTATATCGATGTTAGTTGTCCATAAAGGAAAAGAAAAAGCGTTAATTGCTAAAAAGTCTGTATCGCTAGGCCTTTGAACGAACCAAAAATAATCAGATAAATCTAAGCAGTTACTAGAACTAGAACTACTATATTGACCTAAATCTGTCTCGTTTAAAATCACAAGATTTTCTACGATTTCAGGATTAATACAATATTGATCACTAAAGTCAAAATTTGCAGTTGGAGGAATGGATGCACTTACCTCAGTAGTTTTACCTTGACCATTTTCTTCATATCCTAAACAATTTTTGTTATTATATAATAATTTTGTGACCTCAAACCCATTTTCGCCATCTAATAAACATGAGGCACCTTGAAATTCATGTACAAACTGATTTGATACTAATAAATATGCATGTGTAAAAATCTCAGGGTTTGTACCATCCCCAAAGTCTAAAGAATAATATGATCCAGTGTAATTACCACCTACTCCATCTTCTGAGTCTGTAGCAATAGAAAATCCGACTTCTGAACCAACACAAATTTCTTCATTATCTAAATTGGTTAATGAAGTAGAGTTTCTATGCCATAAAAAAGAAAAAGAAGAAATGTTTGAAAGCCCTGATTCATTTATAATTTCTTGAACCTCGATTGTATAAGTTCCTATTTGGAGATCATCGGGAATGTCAAACGCTATGGAATTATCTAAAGTAGTTGTGCTAATATTTTGAGATGTACTATTGATAATATCAAATAATGTGATAGTTAAATTATTTGACTCAAAATCTGTGATATAGACTGTTGGAGAAGAAAATCCAGATGAATTAGAATCAGAGCTTACAATTAAACTTCCAATTGATGGGTTTACTGAATTGTCCAGCAAGCAGTTAAATACATTTGAATCGGTTGGAGTTGGATTATTTAAAACTAATCCAGAATTTAAAGTTTGAGCAGATATTTGAATATCAACTTCATCAGAATATACAATACCATAATCAGTGGAAGTCTCAAAATCAATATTACCATCTGAACTTTGCAATCCTAAACTTGCTTTAACCCTTAATTTGTAATCACCTGCAATAATGGAAGACGGAATTACACCATTAATTAACGGTGTGTAAAAGTCGTAAATAGTAGCTAGTGTTATAGGGTTGTCAAATGATCCATTTTCAGATGAAAGTTCTAAAATAAACACATTATTATTTACGTTCTGTGAACCTAAACTTTGACTATCTCCAAGTTTAAAAATTCCTTTCGGATTAATATGAATGGAAATTCCTGAACCATATGCATAAGATGCAGAAGAATTAAAATGAATTATTTCAATATCCGCTGCAGCTTGCTGAGAGAAGATAGTGGATTGTATAAAAAATAATCCTAATAAAAATAATATATATTTGATTTTATACATATGAATTAAGTACTCAATGTAGGTAAAAAAAAAACTAGAATACCTATTGCTAAAATAATAAAAAAATATAGATTTAGTTCTTGGCAACAATTGTAATTTTAAATTGTATAAACACACTATATAATTGAGATTAAAGCAAAAAAAAGAGTAACCATTTCTGATTACTCCTTAGTAGATAACTCTGTTGAAATATCGAACATAAGTCTAACTCCAAAAAACTTAATTGATACTCATCATATAATGACTCTTATTATGAAAAGTTCAACTTAAGTTTTACACCAAGAGATTTTTTAGAAACAATTTTAATAACAAGGACCATATCAAAAGACAAGAATTTACATCCATTAGTGTGACCTTTATTCTTTATCTCAATCCATTAATATCATATCTCGATACAAAATTCCAAACCAATTCAGATGTGCTCTGACCTTGGTAAGTGGCGCTAAACCAAACATGTTCTCCTCCTATAAATTT
>Ga0209709_10003621_pt1 | contig 12713 bp, 9 predicted proteins | sample ArcticOcean_MG_C_2_FD_187435 | JGI IMG/M metagenome (GOLD analysis project Ga0209709, IMG submission 187435) | Marine microbial communities from western Arctic Ocean - ArcticOcean_MG_CB4_136 (SPAdes) (version 2) | ecosystem: Environmental > Aquatic > Marine > Oceanic | place: Arctic Ocean... | reverse complement strand
CGACTCCATTATTTGTCATGAAGAGATTGGATGACAAAATATCACCTTGTCCATAAATATGAGTTTCGCTCTCTTGGTGAACAACCTCGATCGAAAGAAGGCTTTGGAGTGAAGTGTCAACCGTATCTGATTCATCCATCGTAAACGAAATTGAATTCAAAAGGAGTTGGGATGGAAGGCTTGCTTGAACGAGATTAAGACCTTGAATGGACGTACCATCTTCAAGGAGCACATGGCCAAGCAATGTTTGTTCATATGGCTGAAGAGAATCAAAATTTGCAAAGCAAGGCATTGCCAAAGAAGATTCTGAGTTCATGTTCAATTCAATGAGGCAACCGTCATTCGGTGGTAGAGAAATAACTTGGTTGGTCGGATTGCTAAGGGTCACACCAAGAATGACTTCTTCACTGTGTTGGATTTGGTTTAATCGACTGCTAAGTTCAAGAATCAAGTCAAGTTCAAGCGATACATCAACGGGTGTTTGGACTTGAATCACTTTGGAGGCAATCGATTGTGTTGCAGAATGGTATGCTGAAACTGTATATATTCCAGGTTCAACATAAAGGTCGTCTTCAAGTTGTAAGTTCCATGTCAAAACATCGAAAAAATGTGTTTCGCCTTCCGCTAAATCAATGCTTTGAGTCTGGCCTCTACATGTGGGTAAGTCATCAATGAGGAGGGTCCCTGAGGCGTTTGAAACTTGTAAAACTACACCACAGGATGGGTCATTGGCAATCGAAGCCTGCGAACCACTGTTGGTGAATAATGCTGTAAGTTCAACCGTATCTCCTGCCGTATACCATTCATTTGATTGGGATGAAGTTTCTTCAACTTCAAAAACAACATCGGTAGTTTCAGCACCCGAAAGGAATGGAAAAGAGGACAGGAGTAACAGCGACGCGAGAAGAGCAACGGTGCTACGCGTATCGCCGGCCATAAACGAGCATTGCCCCTCATTACTTGAAAGGTCAGCGGTGCATACAATGCGTAACAAGGAGCGAACTTCAAAGTTGATTGAGGTCAAACATTGTCGGGACTGATGCTTCTTCAGTTGCTTGTTGTTGCATTTCAAACTGCTTCCATTGCGGAGTCGCTTGCTCTTCAGTCCAACCGAGGGCTCGAGCTTCGTCGAGTTGCCCTGCTGCAACATAATGGTCAATCCAACTAAGACGGCGTTCCTCTTCCTCGGAGAAAGCAAGATCTGTCTTTCGTTCGATGGCCCGTTCTGCCGAAGACTTGCGTTTCGATGAAGCCTTTGCAAATTGTGCAACTAAAATCAACGCAAGTAGGAACACAATTGAACCACTCATCACGAGGAAAGTAGTTGAGGTTGTTGAGAATCCAAGTCCACCGTCATCGCCACTGCCTGCGTCGAGGTTCGGGTCGGAGGTAATCATACATGCCACTGCATTTGGACCGGACAAAACGCCATTGGTGATTGCAGGGTCCCATGGGCATATGTCATACTTGTCACCACGACCGTCTCCATCGCTGTCAGGGCATCCGTATTCTTCAAGATTCGATTCGCCGTATTCCTTGCGACAATCATCGGGCTCAAACGGGCATACATTATCAGTGCTACAGGCGAAGTTATCGCCATAACCATCGCCATCGGGATCTACCCATTGAGAAAGTTCGAATGGGAAAGCATCGGGTTGGTAGAAACCAGTTTGGTTATCGCCCCAACCATCGCCGTCCATATCCGACCATTGGTCAGCAATGAGGGGGAAAGCATCTCCTGATTGATTGCGAATGGTGAACGTTCGACCGGGATTATCGAGGTCGAGGATGGTCTCATTAAACCAATCATAGTTATCACCATAGCCATCGCCATCGGAATCTTTCCATTGTAAGGTATCATTCGGGAAAGCATCGAGGGTATCTGCCCAGCCATCAAAATCTGAATCGAGGCAACCCTGTAGGGTGCCTTCGAATGACTTACCATAGATATCTACGCAATCATCACCGCTTGGAACTGCAGTGTTGTCGCCATAGCCGTCGCCGTCAGTGTCCAACCATTGGGACGGGTCCAATGGAAACGCATCAACAGGGTCGACAAAACCATCGCTGTCTGAATCACTGCATCCCCGTGTTAAAGGATCGACTGAGTATCCAGACACGTTTTTGCAAACATCGGACAGGCCTTCTGAGATTCCATCGCCGTCTTCATCGATGAAATTATCACCGAAGCCGTCACCATCGAAGTCAGACCATTGGTTGGGATCATTAGGGAATACATCGCCGTTAACTCCGCCACGGTTGTCACCGTAACCATCACCATCGGTATCCACCCATTGAGATGAGTCGTCAGGGAATATATCTGCGTTGGAGCCGTTTGGATTGTCGCCTCGGTTATCGCCGTCACGATCTGCCCATTGAGTGGAATCGTCTGGGAACGGGTCGCCGGCATTGGAATACCCATCGCCGTCCCGATCAGCACAGCCGATTCGATCTTCGGTGGAAGTGCCTGCTTGATTGGGGCACTCGTCAGCATTGTTTCCAGTTTGGTTACTTCCAAAGCCGTCTCCGTCTTCATCACACCATTGAGTCGGGTCAGTTGGGAAGGCATCGGCCCCATAGCAATCGGAGGTCGCAGGCCATCCAGCATCAGGGTCAGACCATCCATCGCCGTCGGAATCGACGCAGCCGAGTCGGTCATACTGAGAGTTACCCCAAATTGTTGGGCAACCGTCGGAACGGTCACTCATTTGCGCATCGCCAACCCAGTCGCCATCGGTGTCCATCCATTGCGTTCGGTCAAGCGGGAAAGTATCGATGTTCGTAGCTACATTCAAAAGGAGACCTGGCCATTCTGGGGGGCGGACATTATTCCACGTTGCGTTTTGATAATTGTCACCGCGGTCATCTCCATCGGTATCGTTCCACTGTGTACTATCATTCGGGAACGCGTCACCCGATTGATTCAAATGAAGTTGGGCACCATTGAGGTCAAAGTAGTAATTGTCGCCGAAACCATCTCCATCGGCGTCGACCCATTGAAGAGGGTCTGCCGGATAGGTGTCACCGTCATCAGACCATCCGTCTCCATCGCCATCTGGGCAACCAAAGCGGTCTTGTGTTGAAGTCCCCGCTACAGTCAAGCACGCATCGGGTTGAAAAGCAGGGGCAGGATTATCACCATAGCCGTCATTATCGGTGTCGCTCCATTGAGAGCCTTCACTTGGGAATGCGTCAACGACGCCATCGCCTTGATCGGTTGTATTGTAGCCATCGTTATCTTCATCGAGGTCTGCAAACCAATAGTAGACGCCTTCGTCGTTTCGGCCATGGGTGGTTACAATATGAGTGCTGTCCGGGCTCCATGAAAGACCGTTGATTTGACCGCAGTTATTTCCTCCTCCGCTGCTAGTGCAACCACCTGGGCGGGGGCCGTTAAATGCGTCAATTTGAACGCCGGTATCGGTGTTGTATATTCGTGCAGTCGCCCCATCGCCCTGATAATAACCCATTCCTGCTCCAACTTGACTGCTGTCGTGAGAGAAATCTGTCGAGTAGCATGAGGTTGTTGTTGACTTCTCCCAAATTCTGACCCAAGAAGTGCCTGAGAATTCATACATGTCAAAACTTGCTGAGCCGCCTTCCCAGCCTCCACACATCGCAATGTAGGCCCCATCTGGCGACCAAGCGATTGCATTAACTGAGCCCGGTGGATTGGTCAATGTGTAGACCGTTGCTCGAGAGGTGATATTGACGATGTAAAAGTCACCATTGCCTGCCAATACAATCAATTCACCATCGGGTGAAAAAGCAGAATCATAAAATCTGTCTTCACCGTTCGGATTCATTCCATTGCCTAGCTTAAGGCCATCAGACACTTTGACGAGGAATACTTGGCAATTGGAGCACCCGTTACCGGACCGGCCCATTGAAACAGCCACAAGACTGCTGTCTGGAGAAAATTCGACATCGTTGACATAATCTCCACTTCCAACATCGGCACTGATTGGACCGTGGACTGATGTGAGGTTACTCGAGTAGTAAATGTCGATTGTGTCGTCATCAATTCCAGCTGCGACATACATGCCGTCAGGTGAATAAGATACGGAAGTGACATCGCCGGTAGTGGCGGCAGACCTGGTATTGATGTGAGAAGTTTTATTCCATATTCGGACGAATCCATCTTCGGATGCAGTAACGATGAATTCTCCATCTGGGGAAAAGTCGACATCTGTGTAATCGCTACTGGATGACGTTGTATATTCGTTTTGGAAATTCGGGTTTGAAGTTGTCCAACCATCGGTAAGGTCCGATGTACCATCGCCATCGCGGTCAGGGCAACCGTTCCGGTCGAGGGTAGAGGTTCCTGCAGACCAAGGACAATCATCAACGCCATCATCAATACCGTCGCCATCCGAATCAGCAGCAGTAGCGAGGGGTGCTAAAACCATGAAGAACATCAAGAGCACAAGGAAAAAGGCACTTCTAGAGGTGTTCATGGATACGGGACTCTTCATACCTAAAAGGCGTTATGGTGTAAATGTTCAATGGTTATGCTTGCAAAATGATATATTACGGTGCTTTTTTATCGCATTCCGCTTCCTTCACTCTTTGAATACTATATCTTTCAAGCCTTGAAAAAAATACGCACATCTCACAAAACACCATAATTTGCTTCTCTCTTCATCGGCATTGCTACGAAAGGATTGAGATAGAACGCACCTTAGCAGATGTATGGGCGCAGGTTTGCCAAAGGTCAGTGTCGCGGTTCAAGACCGTATCTTGCTGCACTTGGCAGAACATATCGTTCAAAACGACCGATACGTGGTTGGACCAGAACTCACTCGGCCAGGAATTGCCGAGGCGTGTGCTCAACATCCGCCGAATGTAAGTCGAACGATGCGGACGCTTCTTCGGGATGAGTTTGTAACGGAACATACACGTACCGTTCGAGGTGAAGACCGCCGCCAAAAGACATGGCAACTCACCGAACGAGGAAAAGAATGGGCTGGGAAATTAGCCAAGACATTAGGCTCAATCAAAGTGTTGCTTCGAAATGCAGAAGGGGACATATTGGAAGTTGAGGCAACAGAAGCACCCGAACGCCTTGCAGCTGACATTACATTGTTGCAGGTCTTAATGCATGCCCAGCACGAAGGCGTGTTGACTTTTGGAGATATTCGGTTTGGAGCGATCAGCAAGAAAAATGATTCTAATCTTCCGGAGCCTGGACGCCTAACACCGATGACGGGCGCTCATGCAACGTACCACAACAAGCCCCCACTCACGCGTCCAGTTCATGGACGGGCAGATGAATTACAAGCGCTTCACGATTGGTTTGATGAGCGGAAGCCCTGTGCAGTCGTGCACGGAATTGCTGGCATCGGAAAGTCAACTTTAGTAGCGCATTGGCTCAAACAACGTATCGAAGAAGACCCATACTTGTCGATTTGTTGGTATCCGTGCCAGCCGTGGGACCGTTCACTTGGCCTAGCAACCAGCCTGCTTCATCGGTTTGGAATTGATGAGACGCATGACCCTTACAACCTTATTGAAACACTCCCACTGACGCCTGGTGGAAGCGTTGATGTCGATTCTTGGCGCCGTAGATTGCTTTCTTATCTTACCGATGCACGAACGATTCGGGAACGATACAAAAACGAAGTTGGAGGGCCTCCCCCCTATTGGTTAATTGTCTTGGATGACGTCCATCACATGGAAGAAAATGCTAAGGATTTACTAGGAGCGTTGATTCAAATATCACTTAAAGCACCGCTTCGATTACTGTTTATCTCTCGTACAACACTTCGGATCTATGACCGCAGAGATGTTCATACTCGGGGCGTTGTTCGTGAAATGCCTTTGAGTGGCTTGAATCTTGAAGATACCAAAAACTGGCTGAGCCAGTTGGAGCACACGCCTTCGGTAGGTATTGATGAAGTGCATGCAGCGACCGGCGGCCATCCCTTAGCGCTTGAATTACTCGAGTTGTATGGTCAGGCGACTCACGAAGATTGGTTGCGGTTCCTTGATGAAGAGATTTTAACAGGTTTACCAGACCATGAATATGAATTGCTCTCGACCCTTGCTGTTTCGGACAAACCTATTCCGTGGGAGAGGCTTGCTGCTGCAGTCGAATGGGAAGGTACCCCTCCTGAGAATCTCATCAAGCACGGATTACTTCTCGAGTTCGATGAGGGCATGTGGCTCCATGAAGCACTACGTGAACGGCTGTTACGCGATGTCGGTGACAAAAAAGAATCACGAAAAAAACGCTTGAAATGATTCAAAAATCATCAACATTCATGTGTTCGTCAATCCACTTTAGCAACTGCGGCTTTGGCATAGCACCGCTTTTTTGGCTGACAAGTTCGCCGTTATTGAAAAGGAAAAGAGCTGGAATTCCACGGACTCCGAGCCGGCCAGCATTCATTGGGTTTGAATCCGTATCGACTTTAGCAACCAGTATTTCTCGCTCGCCAGCAACTTGTTCGAGGACCGGTCCAATGACCTTACATGGGCCACACCAAGGTGCCCAAAAGTCGACTAAGACCCAGCCGTTTCCGTTCACTGTTGCTTCGAATTGTCCATCTGTAACTGCTCGTACTTCACCCATAGGCTCACCATCGATGCCTCAATGGTGAACATTATGAGGCTTTGTGCTGAATTGATTGACAGTAAAAAACGAAACGCTCATGTCAATGCTACGCTTGGGCTTGTTGAGGGAGAACCATGATTATCGCACCAAGCGTCCTAACTGCAGATTTAGCCGACCTTGCACGCTCTTGTCAAAAAGCAGTAGACAGCGGACTTGATTGGCTTCACCTTGACATCATGGATGGGAACTTTGTTCCGAACCTTACATTTGGACCTCCGGTCATTAAATCGCTTCGTAAAGCACTTGGAGAAGGACCTGTGTTTGATGCTCATTTGATGATCTCAAATGCTGAAAGTTGCTTTCAAGATTATATTGATGCTGGATGCAATCACCTTTCTGTTCACGTCGAGGCTGTAACACACCTGCATCGATTAGTCACAGCCATTCGGGCTGCAGGAGCAGGTGTAGGCGTTGTTCTCAATCCCGGCACACCGGTTGATGCTGCCTTAGAAGTCTTATCTGAACTCGATTTAGTATTGGTCATGAGCGTCAACCCTGGTTTCGGTGGACAATCATTCATCCCCGCAGTAGAACAAAAAATCCGCCGTCTTCAACAAGCGATTGAGGCTCAAGTTTCCAATGGAGGCAGGCCCGTTCAAATTCAAATCGATGGAGGAGTGAAAGCGCATAACATCGCTCTGCTTCGAGATTGGGGTGTGAGCAATTGTGTCGTTGGCTCTGGATTATTCAATGAGAAGGCAAGTGTTCAAGAGAATCTTGAAAGTATACAAGCGGCTCTTCAACAATGATGTGAGAGGGTCGAATGAGAATCCTCGTGGTTTCTTTGCTCTACCCTTTGCCCGGCAATGCAGCGCGCGGTACTTTTGTCGCAGACCATGTCCAAGCATTACGCAAAGATGGCCATGAAGTTCGTGTCGTCAATCCGCTTCCTCGAATGATGCGGTATCAAGAAGCACGTCGTTCGACGTTAACCGGTGCTGCTCGTGCGCCGCGTGAATTTGAACACGGTGGCGTCGAAGTTTTTGCACCCCGTTATACGGCGTTACCCGAACATCCCTGGCCGAACTTTACCGCACGCAGCATCCGTAAGCAAGCCAAAAAAGTCGAGAAGTGGCTTGGAGAATGGAAACCCGAAGTCATAGTATGCCACACACTTTGGCCTGTTGCCGTCTTGGCGAAGACTTTGGCGTTACGCCTGGGAATTCCTTGGGTTGGAGTCGTTCATGGCTACGATTTTGATGTCGGTTTGAATCATTCAACGCTTTCCAAAATCACCAAGCAATTAGCCTGCCAACCTCAGCGGTTGGTCGTTGTATCTCAACGCTTGGTTGATGTGGCAAAGAGTGCCAACATTCCAGATGAGAACATACGAATGATTCCTTGCCATTGCGCCGTTGAAGACGAATGGCTCAAACCGCTCAAGCCTTGGAAAGGGCGTTGGAGAAAAGACCGAATCGATGTCTTGTTCCCTTCAGACCCGCGCCGCCCTGAAAAGAATCACTTGTTAGCACTTCAAACGGGTGAAATCCTTGAACGCCGAGGTTGGATTGTCGGAATGACGACGCTTAAAATTCAACCACGTTCGATAGTTTGGGACCGAATGTTGGTGGCCGATCTCACCCTCATCACCTCAAAACGTGAATCGGGACCCTTGGTCGCTCGAGAGTCCATCGCCTGCGGAACACCCGTTGTTTCAGTCGATGTCGGCGATGTTGCAACGTATTTGCCTCAATCCTGTATCGCCGATGCCTATGATGCTACTTTGCTTGCGGACGCGTGTGAGAATGCATTACAGCATCGTTGGGATGAAAACTTCACTCTTCCCCTGAACTTTTCACATGCGCATTTTCTTCATCAGTGGAATCAATTGCTCGAAGAGCTTGTGGCGTAAACAAAAACAATAAAATTCCTGTTGCTGCCAACCAGGTGTTGAAATAAAGCCCGACGCAAGAGAGTGTCATGAACATAATGGCAAAGGACCATTCTTTTGAACGGTTGAAAAAGAAATCCCAAGAACCTGCAAGATGAATGGAAAGAAGGAAGGCAAAGACTGCAGACAGGGTTGAAGCCATCGCTGCGGCATACAACCCTTGCCCGGTACCCAAAGGTGCTTGCCAGCCGATCAGTAGAAAACCCAGCAATGCAGCAAAAGCAACAACGAGACCAATGAAGAACGTGAAAAGCCAAGGACGGAGACCTGCTTGTAATGCAGTGTAGGTCGGTGTTGCGAGTAGAGTAAAACACCAGCCTAACAGCAAAATCATGAACAAGTCAACTGCAGATGCACCAAGTGAACCATCGGTATATTGTGACGGAAAAGCAAACGGAAGAAAACCTTTGGTGATGAAAGCACCAGCAAAAATGCCGAATGGAAGTAAACCAAAGCAAATGTCCAGTGAAGCATTCATTTCTCGCCCAAAGTGGGAAGGTGAAAAGCGTGCTTTTCCAAGTACCGGAAGGAGGGCTGCTCGCAATGCTTGGGGTACGACTAACCCAGCCAACCATGCCAATTGTGCAACATGAAACAAGGCTGCGGAATCGACGCCCAATTCTACACTGATGATGAATTTCTCAATCCGAACCACATAGGGGAGTACGCCAAGGGTAATTGCGAAAGGTAAGGCTTGCATCATCAAGGTCCGATTGTCGAGCCAAGCATCTCCTAAATCTCCTTGAACTCCATTGTGGCCCTCATAGACTCGCACTGTACGCTTCACCAACCAAAGTGCAAGGAGGAAACCAGACAGTGCTCCAAACAAAAATGCCGATGCATACCCAACAACACTGGTGATGCCAAGAGCGTAGAGTGACAAATATGCAGCCGTGGTAATCGCTCGTTCCAACACTTTCGTCCATGCTTCCAGACGTGCTTCTCCCGCTGCTCGAAGTCCTGAACGTGGTGCATATGAGGCGATGTGAGTGAACGCAATCAAAGCGCAAATCGACATCACGGGGAGATGTGAAGTCCAATTGGAGTCAATCAAAGGAGAAACGATAATAGCAAGCAGCAAAAATGGCACTGCGGCTTTCAGTTGTAATTTGTAAATCCTCATAATAGCGGACCAAATACGATGCGGAGCATTGGGGCCATCTCGAGCCAGAAGTGTTGGCAAACCCAAATCAATGACCAAAAACAGCGTTGCAAATACATCCAAAGCGATGATGTAGAGGCCGTAGGATTCTGTCCATAAAGCGCGAGTGAGGACAACTTGGCCGAATAAGGCAAGAAAAACTGCGATTAAATCGGCACCAGCAAGCCAAGCAGAATCGCGCCCCATCTTTGGGAGGCGATTCGCTTTGATGGTCGACTCCTCCATGACCATGGGTGATGTTCTCGCTCTTTCAAGCATCGGATGAGAACGCGCAGGTTCAAAGCCACCTCCACCCACCGCAGGATGAGGCGTGCGTATGGTTGCGAGTGAGTGGGTTCAAGCAGAAGTTTTGAAAGCAGTTCCTGATGCAGACGTTGAAGTCATCGATCTTCACCGTTCAGGCGACCATTTCCACGTCCGAATTATTTCCGAATCTTTTGATGGAATGCGCCCTTTGCAACGCCAAAAACTGGTACTTGCTGTCATGAAGCAACACATTCCTCACCCCGTTCACGCTCTCGACCTCAAATGCATGACTCCTGCCCAGGCTGAAACCTCAGGCGATACTGCTTTTGACCCGCATGGCGGTGGACAAGGTATCCACATCCGACGCATCGAGAAAAATAAGGAATGATTATTATGAATTGGACAAATGAAGAATTGCAAGCCATTGTTGATGAACACGCTCTCGTGCTGTTCATGAAAGGAACACCGAACGAACCTCAATGTGGTTTCTCCAGCCGCGCTGCTCAAGCATTGCAGCAATTTGGCGAACCCTTTGCCGCAGTCGACATTCTGAGTGACCAGCGAGCCATTCCATCGGTTTGTGCTTGGTCCGATTTCCCAACTATGCCTCAAGTTTTCGTTCAAGGAGAACTCGTTGGCGGTTCAGACATTGTGCTTGAGATGCTTCAAGACGGTAGCCTGCAAGAGATGTTTGATGCTGGCCGTAGTGCTTGAACAGGCGTTTTTTATAGAGACTCCAATGTCGGTGGTTTGATGGGAGACGATTCGCGACGCCTTGTGATTGACGGTGGCCAGCCCATTGTCGACTTTGATAACAAGGCATTCAAGCCAATTCCGCAAGCAGGAATTGACCTTGCAGTCTCCGCAATGAGTGCTGGTGTGATGTACCGTTACCAGCCAAAACAAAATGAGCAATCCATCACTGCAAAATTGGAACGCAGTTTCTCCCAATACATGGGAATAAAGCATACAGTCGGAACTAATTCATGTGGTTCTGCAATGTATATTGCACTCAATGTTGTTGGCGTTCAACCCGGTGACAAAATTCTCACCAACGCCTTCACGTTTCATGCCGTCCCCTCGGTGATTCATCATGCTCGTGCGGTTCCAGTTTTGGTTGAAAGCAACCGAGAATGGGCCATGGATGTTGAAGACCTCGACAAGAAAGCAACCGAAAGCGGAGCAAAGGTCCTGTTGATGTCCTACATGAGGGGCCACGTGCCCGATATGGATGCTGTCATGGAAGTTGTCAAGAAACACAACCTGATTTTTATCGAGGATTGTGCCCACGCCTATGCCACATTATGGAACGGTCAAATGCTCGGAACCTTTGGTGAAATTGGATGCTTCTCAACCCAATCTTCGAAAGGATTGAGTGCTGGTGAAGGGGGACTTTACATCACCAACAATGATGAATTTGCTGCAAAGGCTGTTCTTTATGCGGGCTCGTATGAGCGATTGTGGACCAAACATTTTGACCTCGATCACGAAATGATGAGTCGTTTACAAAATCAAATCCCTGGTTACTCAATGCGGATGCAAGAAGTGACTGCGGCTATGTTAACGCCTCAAATTGAACGTTTAGAACACATTAAGAATACGCATGTAGAGAATTGGAATCTCCTTCATTCACTCCTCGATGACCATGCGAATATCGAAATCCCAATGCCATTACCCCAGGTTGACAGTTTCTGCGATACCATGCAATTCCACTTGACTGGACTTTCACGAGAGAAAGCCGACCAATTCATTGATGTGATGAAGATGGAAGGTGTTCCAATGCAAATTTTTGGCGCCAAGCGGAACGCTCGGGATTATCGGCAATGGGAATACTTCGAAGAACACAAAGAAGAATTGGGAGAAACGATTGCCAACATCGAATTTGCTTGTGACTTGTCACTTCAACCACATTTGACGCAAGAAAATATGCGAACTCTGGCGCAAGTCTTCCATGAAGTGTTGGCTTACATCAACGCTCAGTAAGTCATACTGGGCGACCGACTGCATGGGCTTTCCAACCTTTGGAATTGAGGTCATCTAAATTCAACACTCGGCGTCCATCATAGATCATTGGAGTTCGCATTTGCTTAGCGAGGGCTGCCCAATCGAGTTCGAGGCAGGCTTTGTGTGCTGTGACAAGAACGGCCATATCGTAGCCCTGTGCTTTTGATATATCTGAAATTACTTCAACGCCTTCAGGGAACATTGTATCTTCCAAATGCGGGTCCCAGGCTCCAACTGTGATGCCTTTTGACATCAAAGTCTCCGCCAAAGGTCCGGCTGGAGTTTCTCTTGGGTCACCGACTTCGGCTTTGTACGACCAACCGAGCAAGAGGACTTTCGCCTCACCTGCAGGAACATTCGCATTCCACATCAAGTCGCTCAAGACGCCAGCAACGTGGCTGGGCATTGAACGGTTGACCGCTCGCGCAGCAGTGATTAAGCCGGCTGGAACGCCAACATCAGCGGCTCGCTGAATCATGTAATAAGGGTCAACGGGAATACAATGGCCACCAACACCAACACCGGGGGTATAGCGATGGAAGTTCCACTTGGTTGCAGCTGCTGAAAGCACATCTTCAACATCGACGCCAAGGGCTGGGAAAATACGGGCAAGTTCGTTAACCAAGGCGATGTTGATATCGCGCTGAACATTTTCGATGACTTTAGCGGCCTCAGCCACTTCGAGTTTACCGACATAACGGACGTCTTCAGTCGTCAATTTCGAGTATAATTGAACCAGTTTCTCTCCGATCTCTGGGTTTTCACACCCAATGACTCGAGCAACTTGACGAACG
>Ga0209709_10003620_pt1 | contig 12715 bp, 7 predicted proteins | sample ArcticOcean_MG_C_2_FD_187435 | JGI IMG/M metagenome (GOLD analysis project Ga0209709, IMG submission 187435) | Marine microbial communities from western Arctic Ocean - ArcticOcean_MG_CB4_136 (SPAdes) (version 2) | ecosystem: Environmental > Aquatic > Marine > Oceanic | place: Arctic Ocean... | reverse complement strand
AGTCGTGGTTAAGACTCTGTTTAGTTCGGCCCTTTCCGACGCAGACATTCAGTCCATAGCTGACGCTTTTACGCCATTATTAGAGGCTACCAACCGTCGAATTACAATCCCCATACAGTTTTTGAATTCATTACCGTTGACTAGCAATAAGAAGTATCAAGGCTATATCAAAACTCTCGACGACTTAATCTATAAAATTATTAAGGAACGAAGTGCCTCTGCGGATAAACCCATGGACTTACTGCAAATGTTAATGGATGCAACTGACGAGGAAACGGGGCTGCCACTTACGGCCCAAGAGTTAAGAAACGAAGCTATGACAATGTTGATTGCCGGCCATGAAACAACCGCAAATGCGCTCTGCTGGCTGTGGACAATTCTATCTGACCAGTCAGAAATCAGAACAAACATAGAGCGTGAAGTTGATGAGGTGCTAGGTGGCAGACGGCCGGTTGCGTCAGATTTCGCCAATCTGCCTTATTGCCTCAAAGCATTTAAAGAGACGATGCGCCTTTACCCACCAGTGCCAATGTTACCGCGTCACGTGGAAAAGGACGCCATTTTAGGTAACTATCACATTAAAGGCGGTACCGATGTGCTTTTTAGCCCATATCTATTGCATCGACACCCGGACTTCTGGGATCAACCTGAGGTGTTTGATCCGAACCGATTTGATGAAGTGGCTCAGCGCGACCGGCACACCTTCGCCTATGTGCCCTTCGGCGGTGGCCCAAGAATGTGCTTAGGAAATAATTTTGCATTGATGGAGGCGGTCTTTATTGTCGCCATGACTACACAGAGATTCCGTTTAAACCTGACACCGGATGCTAAAATTGAGCCGTTGACGGGCTTAACTATGAAGCCGAAATATGGTGTTCCTGTCGTCCTACAACGTCGAGTAACGGCAGGAAAGACCTTTTGACTTTTGCCCAAAAGCCGTCACATCGACATCAGAGCCTACATCAAAGATTTTAGGGCGATGATGTGGGTCGTCCTAAGCGCAGTGCCGATGATCTTTCTATTGCGTACTAAGGCGCGACTTGCCGCTGACAGGAAATTGAAAGCCCGCCGAGCTTAGATTTTAGGGCGTTACATTCAAAAGACAACTTGCGTGCCCCTTTCGCGGCGGCATGCTTTTTGTTCGGCGGCGTAAACATGGGCGTAGGTTATTTACAAACTGAGCCTCAATGTATAAGGTTGTAAAATGTTCAAGAGTTGTAGGTTCTTAATAATTATAAGTCAGTTCTATTGCAGACCACCCTGTCGGAGAAAAACATGAAGCTGCCCCTGTTCCTAACATTGAGCACTCTATTTATTTTCAACTGTCCAACGAGTATTGCGTCAGAGACCGAGCCAGCTGCGCCTACAATTAAGATGCAGGAGGTGAATAAGACCGTCGATATGCAGGTATTAGCGGATCTAGCAGCGGGTAATCGATCGAATATGCCCGGTGCAGCACATTATGCCAAGGCCTGTGCGACCTGCCATGAGGGCACAGTGCAAAAGGCGCCTCACAGAGAGATGCTGTACTTGCAAACCCCTGAGTCTGTTTACTCTGCGATAACTGAGGGAATTATGGTCTCGCAGGCTTCGGGTTTAACGGATCAAGAGCGTATAGAGGTTGCTGAGTGGATAGGTGGCCAACCTATGGGAACGGCTAAGCTCACAGAGATCCCCCAATGCGAAGCTAGCATAGGGTTTTCCTTTGCGGATAAACCAAATTACAGCAACTGGGGTGCCACCACTAATCAACGCAATTGGTCATCATCTGAGTCGGGCATAGAGCCCGCGTCGATAAAACACTTGGAGCCGCTTTGGACCGTCGAGCTACCCAATGCCAGTAAACTGAGATCACAGCCCACATTCGCCGGCGGGCTTCTCTATGTCGGGAGTCATGGCGGCGGAGTCTATGCTTTGGATCAAAAGACCGGCTGTCAAGTCTGGCACTTCAAAACAGTTGCAGAAGTGCGCTCAGGTATTTCCGTAGACGTCTGGAATAACGGTGAGACTGATGGTCAGCCTCAGATTTACTTTGGCGATACGATTGGCAATGTATATGCCGTGAGTGCCGAGACTGGCGAGCTGATATGGCGTGACAGGGCTGACAGCCACCCCAGCGCGACAATTACTGGTGCACCTGCATTAAATGATAATATTTTGTATGTCCCAGTTTCTTCATTGGAAGTCGCACTCGCGGTGAATCCAGCTTACGAATGTTGCACCGGGCGCGGGTCAGTAGTTGCCTATGATGCGAAAAGTGGCGATAGACTATGGCAAACCTTTACCATTCCTGATGCGCCAACCTTGCAGTCTGTCAATGTTGCTGGGACCAATATGTATGGCCCATCTGGCTCAATGGTTTGGAATAGCCCAACTATCGACCACACTCGCAATCAGCTATTTATCGGTACTGGTGAAAATATGTCCTCGCCAGCAGATCATAGTTCTGATGCGATCTTTGCCATTGATTTAACCACCGGCAAGGTCAACTGGATCTATCAGGCGCTGGCTAATGATGCATGGAATGCTGCCTGTGGTACAAACACACCCCAGAGTTGTCCTAAAGAGGATGGCCCAGACTTTGACTTTGGCGCTGGCACCCTCATGGTCAAGACGGATAGCGGGCGGCAACTTGTCGTAGCCGGCCAGAAGTCAGGCATCGTGCATGCACTTGAACCCGCGACGGGTAAGCTAGTCTGGAAGAACCGCGTCGGTAGGGGCGGTATTCAAGGTGGAGTGCACTTTGGTATGGCCGCAGGTGATGGCAAGATCTATGTGCCTATTAGCGACGGTCCCGATGGTCAAGAATATGATACGCCTGACAGACCTGGGCTACATGCCCTAAACGCCGACACTGGTGAAATACTTTGGTACTCGCCAGCGCCAAATGTGTGTGCAGGAAGAGACTTCTGTGACCCCGGCGTTAGCCAAGCCATCTCCGTGATTAGCGGTAACGTGTTTGCGGGGGGTATGGACGGTGTTATGCGTGCTCATGACGCAGACACAGGTAAGGTAATCTATCAAATTGACACGACCAAACCGTTCGCCTCAATTTCTGGGGAAATGGCTACAGGCGGCTCGTTTGGTGGTGGTTCTGGCGCAACGGCGAAAAACGGTCTCGTTGTGATCAGTTCCGGATATGGGATATATGCGCACATGCCAGGCAATATGTTGATGATGCTCTCGGTTGAATAATCGACCGAACTAATAAAGCGAATCACCTACCACTCAACGCTGATCAGTTGAGTGGTAGTTTAGTCGGCGCCTCCAAGATATCAACATAAGCCTTTAATGTCCCAATCGACAGCCAAATGTTTCCAGGCGCTAATCTGAGTGGCCGTAAAGTATAGGGCACCGTTACACCGCCCATATATTGACACTAACAACTTGTGGCTTCGCTCCTCAACCGCCACCATTACGCACCCTTAAGGTCTAGCGATCCTATAGGCCAAAAACGCCAATTTAATCGGACTTATCTGATCTAAGAGGGCATCAAAGAGAGGAAACTGTCGCCTTCCCTCTTTCACATTTATTGCTATACATTTTATCTAAGCTTAAGTGGCCTGATCTATTTTCCCTGCATCAAACCCAGCGCCTAGGGCGGCTATGCAGCCTTCGAAATAGGCGAGATTTCCGCCGGACACGCCGGTAGTCTTTCCTGCACCATAAATACCCTCCACTGACATGCGCGTACCTAGTGGTGGTTCGCTACCTAGCCCCCGGCATCTGTGACCCGTTGCAGTGTACCCCAACCTTGCGTACCAAAATTGGTAAAAAAGCCAAAGCAAGGCCTAAGTCGACTGCATGCGACGGACTGCACTTGACTATCCTCGCCACCAGCCACACGCTTAACATGCTCCAATGCATTCTTATCTTTGGCTCTCATGAGTTGGGTAATAAACCAGATCGGCACTCCCAGAGTCAGCAATTGCAAAAGCATGCCAAGTAAAAACGGCATAGTCGGCAATTGGCGGAGTAATAGGAGTGGACGTGGCAAAAATAGCACAGGTTCTGCGCAAATACAGTCGCGGCAACTTCTTCCCCTGCAGCCGATACCTGATTCGCAACGATTAGTCGCAGCGGATGGGTGCTCACAAATACGAACCGCTCACCGGGTATGACCTGCTGGGATTTCAGGCAGGCTTGCAGTAGATTAGTAGCCTGTTTTGCTATTTTGTAAAAGTTTTCTGGCTCGCAGAGCAACCTTAAGACCACAATATGTAATTATGCTGTCATCAAACGGGCATCGCGTTCTCTAGCTATCGACTGCTTCAGGGCTAAATCTTGAGCCATTCGTCCCGCGCATTCCGTCCAATTCTGGGTAATAGTTTAATGCACAACTGACGAGTTTTTGTTCCTAACAAGTCAACCCTACAGTCTTGAATAACTTTCAAGGAATGCTTGAAAGTTAAATCAATAGGGCCTATTGTATAATTAGGTCAAAACGTTATTTCACTAGATATGGGGTGTAGAAAATGTCCAATAATCTTAAATCGCTAGCAGTAGCGCTATCTCTGGGTGCCTTTGCAGTTAACGCTCAAGGCCAAGATCAAGAGCCGCGTGCGGTCGACAAAAAGAGTGCAGGCCAGTCGACGGTGCAGTTGGAAGAAATTGTAGTTACTGCGCGAAAGCGCAAAGAGAACCTCCAAGATGTCGGGCTTTCAGTCAGTGCGTTGAGTCAGACTGAAATATCTCGGACCTTTGCTCGAGATATTAAGGATCTGGCAAACATGTCACCCAATATTATCATCGACGATACCTCTCAGGGCCCTGGTGGCAATGCGGCAATATACATTCGCGGTATTGGAGTAGCGGATGTCGAGAAGAACTTCGATCCCGCTGTTGGGGTGTCTATCGATGGGCTGTTTATAGGGTCCAATAGTGGTGCTATTTTGAGAAGTATTGACTTAGAGTCGATAGAGGTATTGCGCGGCCCTCAGGGCACGCTTTTCGGACGCAATACTATTGGCGGAACGATCAATGTTCAAAGAACTCAGCCTACCGGCGAGCTCGGTGGCAAAGTTCGTGTTGGAATGGGAGATTATGACACTCGTTATATTGATGGAATTGTTAATTTTGGGCTGACAGATAATCTTGCGGTAAAGTTAAGTGGTGCTAAGAATGACCAGGGCGAGGGATATTTTACCAATACAAATACTGGTGGTGATGTCGGTAGAGTCGATTATCAGTCCATGGGTATTAATCTACTTTTCAATGCCAATGACAATGTGGAGTTTGAGTATACCTATCAGAATGAAGAAACCGACCAGGATACACCTCCGCTTTTAAATGCGGGTCAACCGGGGACCCTCTTTTGTGATGCATTTCAACTGTGCGCTCAGTCGGTTAGTACGCCCAGTTCGGGCGATCGGTTCCGAGTTAATACGCAAGGATTTCTGCCGACGACGGCATCTTCATCTCCCGCTAGCATTGTGACTTCGGCAGTCTCTGATTTAACACCGACTCGGCTGGAAGCAACGTTCGATGCTGAGACTCATATCTTTGAGACAAGGTGGGATATTAACGAGAATCTGCGTATGAATTATATCTACGGGAGTTTCGAAACAGAAGAGACGATTGTCTCTAACTGGACGGCAGAAGCGCCCATGATGTTTGGAACAGATAGGCCCGCTGAATACGAACAGCAGAGCCATGAGGTCAGGTTAACCTATGATGCCGGAGAAGCCCTCAAATTTTCTGCTGGCGGTTACTTGTGGGAATCGGAATACGATATTCGTTTACGGAGCTGGATCACCTTTGTCGTTCCCGGTGTAGTTCTGGATATACCCCAGAACACTCATCAAGAAACAGATTCGGCGGCGGTGTTCTTTGAGGGCGATTATGCTCTTAATGATCGATGGACTGTGACCCTTGGTGCACGTTATACAGAAGATGAAAAAATGTCTCAGCAAACGGGCAATTTATCTACAGGGCCAAACCATCCTACTGCTGAATGGGATGAGGTAACATCTAAGTTCGGGGTACGTTATCAGGCGACTGATGACGCCATGATTTATGCTACTTGGTCCAAAGGATATCGGAGTGGTGGCTTTAATGGCCGTGTTGATGAGATGGATTCTGCCAGGATTCCCTACAATCCGGAGTCTGTCGATAATTATGAGCTAGGCTTTAAAACTGAGTGGCGAGACAATGCGCTGCGATTGAATGGTGCCATTTTTTATATGGACTATCAGGACAAGCAAGAGGAGCTTGGATTGCCTTCTGATGGTGCAACGGGGCAGAGGATCTCTGTTTTTAATGCTGCTAGTGCAACCATGCAAGGTTTTGAATTAGAGCTACAGGCGATACTCACAGAAAGTCTGAGTGTTCGTGCAAATCTCGGCTATCTCGATTCAGAGTATGACGAATTCAGTTTTGTGGGCCCCAATGGTATAGAGGATTTGAGTGGATTTGATTTTCGTCGAGCTCCTGAATTTACTGGGACGCTGGATGCCACCTATGAATGGCAGGTTGGCGCGGGCGCTGCCTGGGTTAGAGGCTCTTACCATCTTATTGGTGAGCACTTTGTCGAGCAGACCAACAGGGCAGAACTGGCAAACGATGATCAGCATTTGATCGATCTTTCAGTAAACTATGAAATTAATGGCGTACAGGTAAGTCTTTTCGGACGAAATATCTCCGATGAGGACGGCTATTCTCATGGTTTGAACGTTTCTGGTCTATGGGCCTATGCAGCCCCTCGTGCGCCTCGTACCTGGGGACTGGAAGTTACCTATACCTTTGCTGAATAGCCTTTGTCAATCGTCTAGGCTTCGCAAGCGCACGCCATTATTGTATTATGGCATGCGCTTTTTTATCTCCATAGCTATAGTCATGCGAGTCGTGTAAGGACGACCTCTGATTTAAATAGACCATGCCTGACAACGCAATGAGCTATGTCACGAAGTTAAATAGTTTGGGTGGCACCTTAATATTTTGATCGTCACCTTAGGCCGGTGGTCACTTAGGTCAATGAAGCAGGTAAACTCATATGATTTAGTTAGTCAATAAACTCTGGGGCATATGCTTCGTAATGCCCAGTGTACCAGTACTTAAATATTTTCTCTGCAGGCTTGCCTCTAATTGATTGAGACATGTTCGGAAACCCCTCTACTGTGTTTGTACTAGCTGGATACTGATTAGCGTCTGGTATTAATGTATCTGACAACCAATATCCGGTTGATGTTGTTGTACCTAGTGTCTCAAAATAACTCTGAGTGTCTATTGCTCGAAAGAGTCCTTCTGTGAATATTGCCTGGGCCGAAAAGTCAGTCTGTATCTCATATTGAATACACTCATACATGACATCATCAATGGTTCCATGTGTGCAGAACCCATCTTCTATCCATCCTTTTGATAAGAATGATGCATGACTTTGAGTAAACACATTAAATATCACAGGCGGAATAGTTGAGCTAGAGTTATACCAGCAAGGCTGACTATCTAAACAATTCCATTCATCGTATGTTTTTTCGATCCATAACCTTGCTCTTTGTTGTATCAAATCAACTGTCGCAATCTCAACTTCGTAATCAAAGAGTAAATTACCAAAAGGTAAAGCGATGCCGTCAACCTTATCAAATACCCTTTTATCATTCCATTGAATACCTTCACCAGCATAGACCTTACCAGAAAATCTTTCTTTGATTTGATCGATAATGGCGCCCATTCTTTCCATGTAATAGTCTTTAAGTTCATCAATCTGAACTTGGGTGTGACCTTCGTTGTTCACACCACAATGCCAACATAACCACATAGCACTCCAATCAGCCGATATTACATCTACACTAATTCGTTCTAAACGATCGGCTTCCCATAGTATGTGTTCTTCGTGGGCATCCATAATTTTCTTTAATATTGACATATCTACTTTGACATACCCCTTTGATAGATCAAATAACCAATCCTGATTACGGTCTTGGGCTAAGAATTGCCAAATATAGTAAATCTCTATTCCTAACTTATCTGCTTCAGACACAATGTATTCAATTGTCCTATCGTCTATGTGTTTTGTAGCGTGATCAACTTTCCAGAAATCGGCCAGATGATCTTGCCAGTAACCGAAATTATATATGCCTACCAAGGTTACGCCATGCTCTTTGAGTCTTCGTAAAGTTATCCGGTACATTAACTTAGTGTATTGATCTACTGTACAGTCGGCAATCCAGCTGACACCTTCGCTTTTGTAATTGTTATATATCCACTCGACGCCGTAATCTTTAAATCCTACCGCTTTAACATGACCATCGTCGAAGGAATTTTGTGGCATAGGCATCTCATATACACCTAAGTAAGATTCGTAAATCTCTGCTTTGTGAGGGTTCACACAAGATCCCTCAGAGTCTTCTGAGTTTACTGTGGCCGTCACACTAGAAGATGCTCCTCCACAATTGATCGTAAAAACTACATCTCCTTGAATGTTAAGGACGACAGTCTCACTGCCAGTTTTAGCCTTGCTGCCTGACCAATCTCCTGACGCGGAGCAAGAGGATGCGTTAGCACTAGTCCAAGTGACAACCGTAGAGTCACCCAGAAATACTTTAGTAGAACTTGCTGATATAGACGCACTTGCTGCATTACTCGGAGCAGTTTCAGCGTTACTTCCCCCTCCACCACCACAGCTAGTGATTACAATAGTCACAAGAATGAGCATGAGATTGGCGTTATAATGTTTCACTAATGAGCCCCAAGTCTTTTTCAAAGCATACACGATACCGCTGAACATGAGCAGTCGAGCTAACACTTAGCCATCAAAAACTAGGTATTACAGAGTAAGCGTATCTTCGATAATGTCATATCAATCAGAAGAGCTAAAATGACTGGCGTGGAAGTACATTGAAATCTCTAAATTTAGCCGTTAATAAATAGGATTTATAGATATGCTCTCAAAACTGATTTACTTCGCATACTTTAGTCGTTTTTCGTTGGTAGTATCGCTATATGAATTTCTGCTACTAACTTAGGTTACGCATGAAGAGTGATCTTCCGAGCTTTCCTACTGCTTTGTTGGATGATGATATTCATTCCGAGGACTAGGTATATAGGTCCTAGCATTAGATCTGTTAATGTCTGTCTATTCAGTTGGCACAATTATGGAAAAATCGAGATGAATCTCAAGGAGATTTAGGGCCCAGCCTCACCATAACATTACTAGTACCTAATTTTTACCCGAAAAAAATGAAACTTAATATCTGGATATTGAGATGATTAAAAGGCGATTTGGTAACAATTAATTGTGTTGACATTCGAGGGTTTCAGCATTAACTTTAATGTAATTTAAAAATAAATTAGACGTTTATTAGTCGCTACTTGTTATTGGCTGGATGATAAGGATTCCCTCCATGGAGGATTACGAAGACATTATGGACCCGGCGGTGCAAGGATGCCCATACGGATTATATTCGCGTTTACGCAATGAAGCGCCTATCTACAAAATACCGGATCAAGATTTCTATTTGGTGACGTCGTTCGATTTATGCTTAGAAATTATGCGTCAGCCAGAACTCTTCGCCAGCGGCGTATCACCAATGTCCATTAAGCCCGGTGGCGTGCCAGACCAGGTTATCCAAATCTATGAGCAACAGGGGTGGTTGCCGACGGCTTCCTGTTCGACATCTGACAGGCCTCGCCATCAGTGGGTTCGCGACCTCTTAAAGAAGCTCTTTACCACGGCCAGAGTACGCAAAATGGGGCCGTTCATTGCGGCCACCACTCAATCGCTCATCGATGATTTTTCTGAGGCTGGAGAATGCGAATTTATTGACGCTTTTGCGCATCCGTTACCAATGATCGTAATTGCTGATCAACTCGGCATTCCTACTGATACGATCACTGAATTCAAACGATGGTCTGATGCTATTGTGGAACCCTTCAGTATGATGGTGACGCCCGAACGCGAGATAGAGTGTGCTAAATTGGTGGTTGAGATGCAGCACTTTTTTAAACGTGAGATCGACCGAAAACGTGGCCAAGGCGGTAGCGATTTAATTACAATCTGTGCCGATGCCTTGGATCATGAAGGCAACCCTGTTGCCATTGATGAACTGTTGTCCATTGTGACCATCGATCTATTAGCCTCTGGGAATGAGACCACCACCGCGGCTATTGCATCTGGTATGCTGAAACTTGTGGAGCAACCCGCTTTGGTAAGCACGTTGCGAGCTGACCCAAGGCTCATTCCGGCGTTTGCTGAGGAGATTTTACGGTTGGAAGCTCCAGCCCAAGGCATGTTCAGGCGTGTGACTAATAAAACCAGACTGGCAGGTATTGATTTTGATGTTGGCGACATTCTAAGTTTACGCTTTGGGGCAGCCAATCGTGACGAACAGGTGTTTCCAAATGCCGATCAAATTGACCTATCAAGACAGGCGCTAACACAGCACCTGACCTTTGGGCGGGGTAGACATTTTTGCATTGGGGCGTCCCTTGCGCGGGAAGAATTAGTGGTCAGTTTCCGTCAGTTAATTGAAACGCTGGATAAATTTCGTTTGAGTGACCCCGATTACAAACCCCATTACATGCCCAGTTTTTTTGGTCGGCATCTGCATGCGTTGCCCATAGCATTTGAACCTAATCGCGCAGGTTCGATTATACCTTGAACCGAGCAACTCAAAATCTGTTCCAATCATTGAATCCTTACCACTGTAGCTTTCTCACTCTTCTGGTACAGGTTTTAGCCCTTAGATCCTCGTCATCGCCTGCACCTACGAAAGCATTCTCAAGTTTTTCTTCTCGCATACATTTCTTGTAAGGGGAAAACATATAATCTATTATAAAAAACGCACCAATAATCATAATCAATATTATCATTCCCCGAATAAGCCAAACTCGGTGTTCCTGAAGTTTTCCATTCAATCCTGTCATAATTCGAAACCTCTTTCTTCACTTTTTTTGGAGGTAGTCTATTAGATCAATAGCAAAACTATCACATACCAGTATGGACTATGCAAGTGAAGCCGCATAACCTACTTCTACGTATCGCTATAGAAATGTCAGTGCTACAGCTCACCAAGGATAAAAAAATTATAGAGACTATACAATTTTAAAAACTCTAACCCCACCAGTCATGCGATGGCTAGCATATTTAGCAACCACCTTTTCTACTCGCGATAAAGGCAATGCAAGGTAAAAATTATAGATTTTATGGGCACAGAGACCCTACAGGTAGCTACTTTTTAGCTAAGGAAATGGCAGTGAATAAGTTTTTTGCCGGAAGAATTACTAGACATGAATTGGCATAGCGGAGATTTAACAAAGCGTTTACGAGTCACACTTTCTGTAATCTGACTCATAGCATATAGCCGCTAAGTGCTGGGCTTCTGTAATTTCCTTCTTGGTCATCTGGGCTTTTAGAATATCTAAGTTAGCTTTAGCAACCTCAAGTCTTTCAGTCTTAGCCATTGACCACCACACATATGCCTTAATAATATCTTTTGGAACACCGTTGCCAGAGGCATACATAAGAGCTAGGTTTGCCTGAGCTTTTACCAAACCCTGATCGGCAGATTTGCGATACCACATTACCGCCGTTTTATGATTTTCTGGAACGCCTTCGCCATCGACAAAACTATTAGCTAGATTGTACTGAGCCTTAGCATAACCCTGGTCAGCCGCTTTGCGATACCATCTCACAGCCTCAAGATCATTCTCTGGGACATTATCACCAGTGTCATACATCACGCCTAAATTAAACTGAGCATCTGCAAGACCCTGATTAGTTGCCCACCGATACCATTTAACAGCCGCGTTATCAGCCCATGGAATGCCCGCCATATTGCCATCTATATGACCCAAGTTATTTTCAATAACGGAAAATTCCTGATCGGCGGCCATACGATACTGTTTAGCGCGCCCAACACCATTCTCGGGGAAACCCTCACCATTGGCATAAATCAAGGCCAAGTTGTGCTGAGCGTCTGTATCTCCCTGGTCAGCCGATTTGCGGTACCACTTAACTGCCTCAGCATAACTCTCTGGGACGCCGTTACCGATGTCATACATCACGCCTAGGTTAAACTGAGCATCTGCATGCCCTTGATCAGCCAGCGCCTTAGTGTCATCAAATTCGGAAGCCAAAGCACCGTAGCTAAGCATTGAAGTAAGGATCAGAATGTATCTCATGGACAAGAGCCTAATCGATAATAAAACTACTATCCCAGATCATGTCAGAAGAGGCAAATGATAAAGCGTGGCTAGGAAGGTCTTAATTACCTGCCTAAAGTATCTGGATAGGCACAATAACAATCATAAGGACTCAGCACACGCCCCCGTGGCTTATGCTGATTTGTAGATACAGACAAACATGGATTGGCTAAAAAGGGAGATATCAAGGCTGATTTAGGTACGGCTTAACTATGTCTGGACCCAAACATTCAAGCGTACTAGTATTACAAGGTAATAGCAGGAGTCCCTTGTGAAAAAATGGGATGTACCCCAATGTATCTGAGAATTGAGGCTTTTGTTACAGGAGTTTAAGCATGAACCTGCTTGAGCCGCCCCTCACATTGATAATGGGTAGGTGAATGGCCAAGCCAATACTACGTTTATACTCTATTGACGATAAATCAAATATGGCGGAGAAAGAGGACCTCATCGCCTGCTTCCGGCTCAATCAGCAGTGTAAGATAACGTATTTACTAGTCTGACAAGAAGCCAGCTCACTGTCAGCGGCTTAAAAAATGTCTACTATTTTGTCTACCATCAGGCTGACGCACGC
>Ga0209709_10003617_pt1 | contig 12721 bp, 10 predicted proteins | sample ArcticOcean_MG_C_2_FD_187435 | JGI IMG/M metagenome (GOLD analysis project Ga0209709, IMG submission 187435) | Marine microbial communities from western Arctic Ocean - ArcticOcean_MG_CB4_136 (SPAdes) (version 2) | ecosystem: Environmental > Aquatic > Marine > Oceanic | place: Arctic Ocean... | reverse complement strand
TGGGGTGGTGGATTATCATCGGATACAGGTAATAATATAATAGATAATAAGGTTACTCAACAAGTTTTAGAAGATAAAGATATAATACCCAATGATATCGATTTAAATATTGACCATGCTACTAATTTTTCAAGAATAGGAAATAATGTAATTAGTAAAATAGCCGCTATTCGCAATTTAGATATTCCCACTATAGACGATAATGATAAGGAACTACTTGGTAGAGCATATAGAGAAGTCTATGAAATTAAACAAGGTAATGATGAAGTAGCAATAAAAGCTATGGAAACTAAATTTCAACAAACTGTCGTCTATGTTTTAACACAAACAAAATTAGAAAGTAAATCTGTAACTTGGGATACTCCCAGACAAACTTCATCTCTCGATTCTACAACTGGTATGTATGATGATAACAGTAATGCATTTTTTGCACAGGGAGATACGGCAAAAAACAAGACAGAAAAACCAGAAGGAGGATTATGTTTGTGGAATGGATGCGAAAACACAAGGAGAAAACCATATGATTCTATTTGGAGTTTATACTAATTATATAATTTAGTAAAATAAATATATACTTAATTATATATAATACTATGAATTTATACATTAAAATTTTATTTGCTATTATGATACTATATACATTTTATAATTTTTATATGGATTTTAGGTCAGCTATAAAAGGGGGAAATTTTATGGAAGGTAACCAAAATATGGGAGATGTTCCTCCCGATGATTCGGTAGGAGCTCCTTCTGGTACCAATTGTAACACAACATGCCATCCCTGTATTAATGTTGGAGAACGTAAAAATTGTGCTCGTCAAGCCCAACAATTTGGTAATGTACCAATGTTCGATTCAGTTACAGGTAAGCTTAAATATCGCGGTGTACAATGGTGTAAAAATGGATTAAGAAGTTGTACTCCACAAGTTTCTGCGTGGGATACATACGATTTCAATACTACTGCCGCTGGTGCTGCCTCTGCTGGTGCTGCCTCTGCTGGTGCTGCCTCTGCTGGTGCTGCCTCTGCTGGTGCTGCCTCTGCTGGTGCTGCCTCTGTTGGTGCTGCCTCTGTTGGTGCTGACTCTGCTGGTGCTGCCTCTGTTGGTGCTGCCTCTGCTGGTGCTGGTTCTGATGCTGGTGCTCCTCAACAGTCTTCTGGAGGTTCTGACTGGATTGGAAACACTCAAAAATGTTCAAAACATAATGTAAATTCATGGGATTCGTGTAAGAAAATGTGTCGTGACCGTGGAAGTGTGTTCGATCCTGAGGCGACCAAAGATTTTGGTCCCGGCACAAACATAATAAAATGTGTATGTAAAGATAATTTTAACTGTGACGACGGTTATGATGCCGCAGTGATGGACGGGGTTGAAAAACGCATCGCCGAAGGCATGGCTGATCCTGAAGTTAAAAGTCTAACCCAAAACATATTTGATAAATTTAAAGTTTCTTATAATGACGCATTATCAAAACAACAATTATCAGATTTTCTTCGTCAAATAGATACTGAAAATATGACTGAGAGAGTCATATCAGTCACAACAGATGCTATAATTTCAATTATAGATTTTAATAAAAATAATAAACTTGATTTTGATGAAATGTTATTTTTCATATCAAAGGGGAAAGAAGACGATGCCGATTTTATCAAGCATATGAAATATATTTTTTCACCTTTTTCTTCAAACAACAATAACAACAACAATAACAACAACAACAATAATAACAACAACAACAACAACAACAATTATCAAACATTACCTAATGGTAATATTGTATTACCATCTACAGGTACTTGTCCAAATGATTGTAAAATGCCAAATTATGATTCACCAAATTGTGAAAATACCCTTCACAATGGTAAATCTTATAGACAATGTCCTTGGAGTTCAATCGAAAGTAACCACGATTGTGGTCAATGTGGTGCAGTTTTATTACCAAAAAATGAACACGGATACGCAAAAACTCAAATAGGATACAGCGATGTCCGTAGTCTTGAAATAATATCAAAAAGAATTGAAAGACAAAGGATGGAATCTACAAAACAATTATCAAAAAGTGATTTTTTTAACATTGGAAAAGAATTTTTAAAACAACATGGAGAATTAAAAGGCTATGATGTACCTGATAATATAACAGTAAAAGAATATACTTTATTAGGAAAAGTTCTTTTCATATATTTAGCTAATAAAAACAAAAAGAACCAATCAATATTGAAAAATTATATAGATTCTTTATACTTAGAACATTATTTGAATAATAAATGTGATAATTGTGAAAATAATGCAGAATCTTCTGTAGATAAAGAAACTAATTTTACATTAGAAGAATTAAAAAAAAGAGATGCTTATGCATACACAGAAGGTATAGTAGAAACAGAAAGTGATAATAGATTAGGAGGTTCAAAAACTCAATTTGATAATCGTACTGCATATAGAAGTAATTATAAACCAACGGATCCAAGAAAATTCCCTAATCCTTATAATTCTATGTGGGATATCTTTTCAACAAATTAAATAATTAAAAGATATAAACACTAAGTAAAATTATTTATTAATAATGGATAATTTTGTTATAAGAAAAAATACGAAACCCTTATCAAATAATAAAAATATTAATGTTTATACGGATGGAGCTTGTACAAATAATGGAAAACCTGAAGCCAGGGCTGGCTTTGGAATTTGGTTTGGTGATAATGATGAAAGAAATATAAGCGAATCTTTTACAGGACCTCAAACTAATAATAGAGCAGAATTATTAGCAATTATAAAAGCATTAACAATTTTGCGAGATGAAATAGAACAAGGGCAACCAGTAATGATTTATAGTGATTCTTTGTATTCTATAAGATGTTGTACAACATATGGTGAAAAGATGTCAAAAAAAGGCTGGCAAACAAAGGGAGAAGATATTCCCAATAGACAATTAGTAGAGGTAGCTTATAATTTTGTAAAAAAATATAATAATATAAAATTTAAACATATCAAAGCACATACTGGTTTAAAAGATGAGCATTCAATAGGAAATGAACACGCAGATAGACTTGCAAACTTATCTATTGGTGTAGAATCTTGTCCATATCAACGTATTAAAAGTAAGATTTATTTGAATGTTCCTTATGACGAAAAAGATGAAGCAAAAAAAATGGGAGCAAAATGGGATAAGAGTAAAAAAAGATGGTATATTACACCAAAGAACAAGTATAAGGTACAAATGATGGGAAGATGGGGATTAGAAAATTGATAATAGTTAATCTAACATAATTTTAGTATATATCAAATATGACCTCTTATCGATTACGACCTCTTGATTGTTTAACATGGAGAAGAATTATTTTGGACAAGGGTAAATTTGAAAGAACAGTTAATGGAACCTGGTGTAGAGCAAATCCTGATAGTTATGAAATTATTTATAAAGAAGTTGGTGCAGAATACACACAGATATCAACTCTATCATCGTTCGAACTTATATTTAGCGGGATTACCAGAATGGGAAACCTTGGAGAACAAGATTTACCCCAACATAGGAGAAATGTAATGTGGGAAAACCATCCTTTAGTTAATAAAGGATTAGCTTTTTGGATTAATAATAGAACTCTTATTACAGGGTATAGATTATTGGGGCGTCCAGAAAATAAAGAAATTTACAGACCTATATTTCAAATAGAAAGAGAAAACCTTAATTTTAAATTAAGAGATGATATTAGAAAATATGCAAAATTTCTTGTCGCAGAAAAAAGACAAATGTTGTATCAAAAGACACTAATGAACATCGAAGAATTAAAAAAAATACCTGAATTTGTTATTATGAAAATTGCTCTTTTTACATATGACCCATTCTCATATTTGAAATTATAAATAAAATTGAATAAATATTTATCAATAAAAATATTTATTATGTGTAATTACATACAAAAAGTAATTACAATTATTGTTAAAACACTATATATATCAAGATGTTTTCATAAAAAAAAAAAGGATGTTTCTGAAAATGATACCGTGGGGGGGGAGCAATTTTTAGAAATAGAAGAATTAAATAACCATAATAGAGATAAAACATCTTGACTATTTATTATGAATTGGTTTTATTCGCAAGAACCAGTACCTCCAGAAAAGGATAATAATTTACTTTTTTTATTTATTTTTATTTTGTTTGTATATACTGCTAATAAACAAGGTTGGGGTAAAAAAGAAGAAGAATTTAAAAAAGAAAAAAAGAAGGATGCTTTGGATAAAATTATAGGATTAGAATCTGTCAAAGATGAAATTAAATATTATATGGATTTCATAAAAAATAAAGAAAAATACGAAGAATGGAACGTAAAATTACCAAAAGGCATTTTATTAGCTGGTCCACCTGGAACTGGTAAAACCTTATTAGTTAAAACCTTATCTGAAAAACTAGATATACCTTTAATTACTGCTTCAGGTTCAGAATTTATAGAAATGTATGTTGGAGTTGGTGCAAAAAGAGTTAGAGAATTATTTGCCAAGGCAAAAGGTAAAGAAAATTGTATTATATTTATTGATGAAATAGATGCTATTGGAACAAAAAGACAATTGGGAGGTAATTCTGAAAGAGCTTCAACCGTAAATCAGTTATTAACTGAAATGGATGGTTTTGAAGAAAAAAACAATATTATGGTATTCGCTGCTACCAATTTAATAAAATTTTTAGACCCTGCGTTGACACGTTCAGGAAGATTTGATAAAAAAGTTTTTTTTGATTTACCAAATAGCGAAGAAAGAGAAAATTTATGTAAATTATATTTTGATGATATGATATTACCGCGGTGTGCTTCTTTTTCAGTTTTATCTGAAAGAACAGCAGGATTATCTGGTGCTGATATAGCAAATATAGCAAATCAAGCAAAAATACGCGCAATTCAAAATAACAATGAAAAAAATAAATTAACAGATAATAATATTCAAAATGCTATAGATGAAGTTATGATTGGAAGAGAAAAAAGAGAAAGAGTATTATCTATTGAGGAAAGAAAAAGAGTTAGTTATCACGAAGCAGGACATTGTTTAATGGGGTATATTTTAAAATATACCGAACAACCGGTAAAAGTTAGTATTGTACCAAGAGGGGAGGCAGCTCTTGGTTATAGTCAACAAAAACCAGTTAATAAAAAAATAATGACAGAACAAGAAATTTTATGTAGACTAGCTGTATTATTAGGAGGAAGATGTGCTGAATTGATTATGTACAATAATGTATCTACTGGTGCAAGTGACGATATAGAAAAAGTATCTTCTCTTATTACAAATTATACAAATTCTTGGGGTATGAATAAAGAAATTGGACCATTAAATCCTGATGCTATGGGAGAGTTAGGAAAACAATTAACTATCCAAGCCACTAATAAATGTAAAGAAATTGTTAATAATATTGAAAAACAAACAATAGAATTATTAAAAACAAATAAAAAATATTTGGAAGATTTGGCTGAAGATTTATTAAAAAACGAAACAATTAATTATGACAAAATCAAATCATTAATACCAGAAGAATTAGAAAATAGTCAAGAAATTATACTGTCAAAGGACCGCGTGAAGAATCAAAAAGGATGAAATCCATCTACAAGTGATGCACGAACATAACTTTCTGTCTCATCATCTTTTTCCTCTTCATCGATATCTCTTTCACCATATTTTGTCCATTTCCACTCTCTACGATAATAAGCGCTCCAATATCCTCGCTGACCAGATGCTCTAACTTGTTTTGTAAAATTCCATCCATAATAAGCTTTATGATTTAGTAAGAAGGAACCAAGTTCACAAGGCTGTATATAAGTACAACAAGCCCATTGATATAATTTTTTTTCATCTTCTTTTGGTTCAGTTGGATTGTCTACATCATATCCTTTTCGTTTTTTTTCAGCTGCTCCTCCTTGTTTATGAAAATTTTCATAAAACAAGTCAAATGAAGGAACCCCGCCTAATTTATTACAAATAACATTTAATCTTTCCAAATCAATATTGATACAAGTAGAGTATTCTCCATCTTTTATATATTTGTCATAAAAAGGTATGTTACCCTTCTTTAAAAACGTTATTAATAAACTCCAATCTCGAGAAGATATTCTTAATTCTTTTAAAATAGTAAGATTACAGTTTTCATCAACTTCAATCCCACAATCATTGAAAGGATTATTATCACTTATACCTAATAACATTTTAAATATATTTGCACCTTCAAGTCTTTCGTTATATTTCAAACTATTAGTATCTATTAATATTAAGTTTCCAAAAACTCCACGAGCTTTAAGCAAAGGCTCTTTGTTTTCAATCAAAGTTATAATATCGTGAAGACATTTGTAGATTTCCATATTTATAATTGAATAAATATATTTTTATATTAATTCAATTTTGTTTATTACGCTTAGTTCTTTTTTTTCTGCGTCGCTTTTTTTTTCGTGTTCTTCTTTTTCCTCCTTGTATTACACATCTTCCACGTGCTCCTCGAGCTGGTCCATGGGATCCTCTACATTTTGGTTCAACTATACGTCGTCCAATAACAGGCATCTGTTCCGGCGGAACCGCTGCTCCAAGATTATTACAATTAAAAACGACTTCTTTTCCGCGATGTGGATAAGCATATTTTTCGCCGATGCGTTGTCCATATATAGAATCTATTAAATTACAAAATTCCTGTTTTACTACATCATTTTTAGCAAGCTTTACGTTTTGTCTTATTTTTTTAATTAATTCTTTAGATAAAGTATACCACGCCCACACTTTTCTTTTCGCTTTCTTTTTTTTTCCTTTGTTCTTTCCTTTTTTCGAGTATCTAACTCCTTGATATTTTGTTATTTGAGATATTCCAAGTTGATGTCGGTCACCACCCCTAATTGGATAAATATATGGAGTAGAAACTGATTGTATGTAAAATTTAATTTCATCTCTTATTTTTTTTTTTTCTGGTTCTGTCGCTCTTTCTAACCATAAAGGATAAAATTTTAAAATTCCATTCATTAATCTATAATTGTCAATTCTTTCTTCATCATCCATCATACCCCATACAGTATCTTGTGCTGGAAAATCTATAGGCTCTGTTTCTTCTTCTCTTTTTCTTTTTTTCTTTTTTTTTCTCAAATTTTTTGTTCTTATAAATTTTTTGAATTCTTCTAATCTTAATTTACCGGTTTGAAATATTTTAATTCTTTTTACATACATATTTAATGTATTTCTCCAAAAGTCTATTGATTCTGGTAGGGTAGTATATTCGGAAATATTACGGTACCATTGTCCATTATCACCTTTCTTTAACCGTGCGTGTTTATTTCTAAAATCTTGAGAAACAGGAGAACAATTAGCCACATAAAATTCAAATAAATTCTCTACACCATAATTGTTGCGTATTTGATTAATAATTACACTAATTGGGACTTCTCTTGCTTGTCCAGTATCTGTAAGAAATGCCCTATTAGTAGCGCTATAAACAGGTGTCCCCCAGTCTCTGTTTTCTTCTGTAATCCAAATTCCAAATTCAAGTCTATCCTCGACAGTGCCATAATCAGTTTCTAATCTTTCATTTGTAATCCAATCTTTATATTCAAATAACTGCAGCATCTTATTAAAAATGGCTCGTGATTTTATATAAGTTTGTGAGTCAGGATCAACAATACCTTGATTCATAATTGCGGATGCTTGGTCACCCCGGAGTTCAGTATGTTTTAAAAATGTTCTCATCCATTCAGTAATTGGTTGATTAAAAAAATTCCTTAACTCTTTATTAAGTTCGATATGTGACATAAATACATGTCCAGGTGGAACCATTCTAAAAATACGAGTATTAGGGGGAACTTGAAAAAAATTATCAGCCATAGCACCCTGTTGAGTACCTGTATAAACAAAACCGGCATTTGGTGAATTATCACTTGCTCTTATTCCTTGTCCATGTAAAACGATATATACTTTATATATTTTTTGTGTGGGCGCGGCGGCAGCCATATATATATATATATTATGAAAATATTTAATATATATATTCTAAATTATCTGGCATGTAATAAACCTATTTTACCGCCTTGAATAATCATAACATTATATCTTTCTTCAAATATTCTTAAATCAAAACTGTATTCTTTTAAATTTGAGGATTTTTTACGAAATCCAACTGCGTTACCTTCACTATCACAAATATATTCTATATTATTTCCTTCGGAATCAATAGGAGTTTCTATAGTGTTAAATTCAAAACTTATTTTTTTGAATTTATTTACATTCATTGCCCCACTGGGCTGATATTTTCTTTTATTACTGTCTAAACAAAAATTGTAACAATATAATCCATCTTTTGCTCCACCACTTGTTCTCATATATTTTTCCATATATTCGTAAACTCCAGACCGAAAAACAGATTCTCTATAAATACCGTCCATAGTAATACCTAAATCAATCATAATATTTTTTAAATTAACAGGATATTCTGTTCCATCACTATTTACAATATTTCCAGTAATAAAAAAATCTGCTGGATTAGGCATTGAAGAATTATTTCTAAAAGATTCTAAGGTTTTAGGTATAACATCTTTGTAAGCCCAATTTGTATAATTAGACCATTCATTTCTTAAAAATGCATCACTTCTTCTGAATCTCCACATATAATTACTTACCATATCTTTACTTTCAATTTCTACAATTTTAGAACCATTGACATCTAAAAAATCATACTGATAAATTTGTTTTATAAGTATTTTATGTTCTTTAGCAGCAAAAAGTCTCCTTTCCTCATTGGACAAAAACCCATATGTTGCTACTAAATGTGGATCGGATTTCCAATCAATAAAATTTTGATTATATAATAATGTATTTGCTGAAATATCTTTAGGCGGTTGTAAAAATCTCCATAATTGATGATCAAGGATATTTTTATTAGGTTGAATTCTATAACTTAATCCAGATTCTAAATCAGGTGTATCATTTATATTATTAATTGTATATAAATCCATAAGAGGTTTTAATGTAATTTTAATAGTTATTTCTTGATATTGTAAAGCAACTAATGGTAATGCTGTTTTACTTGATTCACAAAAAAAGGAATCAAGTGGTATATATAATTGTTTCCCGCGAATAGATGGTTCAATAGAATAATTATCATTTGTCCATTGAACATTTGGATAAGTATTAACATTACCATTGGCATTTGCGGGATCATTTAACTCAACAGTATTTCCTGACATTCTATTCCATAATCCTTTTTTTTCTGTTGAAAAATCTCTTTCTTTTAAACAACTTAAGTATTCTCCATTATATTTTGATAAACTTACGCCACCGCTATATATTTCTATTTCTTCTATCATATTTGTCCCTATTTCATCAATCCATCTAAATTCATATGGAGCAAAAGAATGGTTATTTTTGGATTCTATGCCTTCTTCACTTTGAAAATTATAAAACGGACTATATATATCAGGTAAATTAATAACAAAATATGTGTCCATTAATAATTCAGAATATCTTGGAATTTTAAATTGTAGAATAGTATTAGTTTTATCATTTAATATTTTAGAACCTTCAAAATCTATTCTAAATCGCTGTAATCCAAAATTAGTATATTTCTGATAAGTGGCATTAAAAAATGTTTTTTTAGGATTACCGTTAAATAATAAATTTTCACTACCATATGCTACTAAATTCATTAATCCTCCTGTCATTTAAAATAATATAATATAAAATTTTTAAATATAAGATTAATTAAATATTTAGCATAACAAAAATTTATATTGTATTATAAATATATATATATAGATGAATGCTAAAGTAGTAGCAATAAATAAAATCCCACTTATAGGTTTTAATACTACAAAAATTAATGACGCAATTGACGCCGCTAAAGAGGAATTTATAAAAACTATAAACGATAAATCAAAATGGGGTGCTCTTTTCTTATTTTCAGTTTCTTTTTTTCTTATTTGGGTTATAATATATTATATTCATAGTAAATTATCTTTAGAATCTTATAATAATAAACGAATAAAAGCATTCTATAAGTTATTAGGAGGAACAAAAATCGCTGTAATTAGTGGTTGTAATGATAATGGTAAAAATTGCGAATCTGGAATACATACAAAGTTAATAGGTGGAGAGCATCCAAAATTAAGAGATTTTTATATTATGAGTAGTTATAATTCTTGTTGTGGTGGTAATTCTAAAAAAGATTGGGTTAGTTTGAAACCATTAGAAGAGGTTATACAACAAGGTGTAAGATTTTTAGATTTTGAAATATATTCAAAAAGTGGTACTCCAATTGTTGCGGCTGGGGGCCCTGCAAATTCAAATGGAAGACATTGTTTAAAAGGAACTTATAATCAATTAAATTTTGAGGACGTAATGGAAAAAATAAATGTAACTGCGTATAACCTTCCAGCTAATAAAGAAGATCCTTTATTTTTGAATTTTAGAATAAAAACTAATAATAAAACTATTTATAATAAAATGCATAAGACAATTATAAAAGTTTTTGGTACAGAATCTTCTAAAGATAGATTGGTAACTGATAATTTACGATTTGATGGAGCCAAAGTCGATGATTATAGTATTTCTAATATTCCTTTATTTATATTAAAGGGAAAGGTAATTATCAGCATAAATGATGTAAATCATAATTATATTGGTAGCAAATTTGAAGAATTAATAAGTATGTCTGATAAAAGCACAGAAGGTATTGGAATGCCTTATGTTCATTCATATAAAAATTTAGAGGTTAAAGACGCTTATGATCCTGAATCATTAATTGAAGATAATAAAAAATATTTAGGTATATCATATCCTGATTTTACAAATACAACGTCTAATTCATCAGCAGCATTACATCATACATTTGGGATACAGTTTGTTACTATGAATTTTCAAATATTCGATGAACATTTAAAACATTATATAAATATTTTCAATGAAAATGGTTCCGCTTTTAAATTAAAACCAAGCAACCTTAGATATAAACCTGTAAAGATTCCAATACCTCAGGATGCCCCTAAAGAATTAAGTTTTAAACCTAAAGAAACAAATATATTAGGTGGAGCGGGTAAAATCTCACTTTAATATATATATATTTTTTATATAATTATATATTAATACTACTATGGAATGCCAAAAAAATATGTCATTTGAAGAATGTGAATTAGCAGTTTTACGTTCAGCTGTTGATAAAATCGAGAAACAAACAGGGAGAAAAAAAATAGAAAATCCTGAAGTTAAACAAATTATTACTGTTGTTGAAAATTTTTTAAAAAAATCAAAAAGAATATGTTATGGAGGAACTGCTATTAATAATATATTACCGATACTTGACCAATTTTATGATAAATCTATTGAATTACCTGATTATGACTTTTTTTCCCCAAATCCTTTAAGAGATGCGAAAAAATTAGCAGATATATATTATAAAAAAGGCTTTGTTGAAGTAGAAGCAAAATCAGGAATGCATCCTGGTACATTTAAAGTTTATGTTAATTTCATGCCAGTAGCTGATATTACATATTTAGTACCAGAATTATATAATAAAATTCATAATAAGTGTTTGTTAGTTAGTAATATGTATTATTGTCCTCCTGATTATTTAAGAATGGCAATGTATTTAGAATTAAGTCGTCCAGCTGGAGATATTGGTAGGTGGGAAAAAGTTTTAAAAAGATTAACTTTATTAAATAAACATTATCCTTTAAGAGGTAAATCTTGCAAGGTTGAAGATATTCAACGTTTATTTCAATATGGAACAAAGGAGGAATTAATAAAAAAAGGTGGAGGACAATTAAGAATACCAGATGATTATATAGAAGAAGAAAAAATATTAGAAAATATTGAAGAAAGAATTTTTACAGTTACAAGAGATACATTAATTGGTCAAGGTTGTGTGTTTTTCGGTGCTTTTGCGAATAGACTTTATTTAAAAAATTTAAATTATTTAAAACTAAAACAAATACCAAAAATTCCAGATTTTGACGTATTATCTGAAGAACCTGAAACTGCAGCAAGAATTTTGAAAGAAAGGTTAGAAGATTATGACGTTAAAAATATTACTATTACTAAACAAAAAGGGGTTGGTGAAATTATAGCACCGCATTATGAAGTTAGTGTTGGGCCAGAATCTATTGTATTTATTTATAAACCAATAGCTTGTCATAGTTATAATGAACTCAATATCAAAAATCAAAAACTTAGAATTGCCACATTAGATACTATGTTAAGTTTTTATTTGGCATTTATATTTGTTGATAGACCTTATTATAACACTAATCGTATATTATGTATGAGTCAATTTCTTTTCAAAATACAACAAAAAAATAGATTAAGACAAACAGGATTATTACGAAGATTCAGTCCTGATTGTTATGGTGTTCAATCCACATTGGAAAAAATGCGAGAAGAAAAAGCTGATATGTATAGAAAATTAAAAAATAAAAAATCAAGAGGGACTACAGAATGGAATTGGTATTTTTTAAGATATATTCCTTCTGAACATTTTATGAAAAACGGAAAAAAGAAAAAAAAATTAAAAATTAAAAATAAGAAAAGGAAAAAAAATAAAACTAATAGTAAAAATAAGAAAACTAATAAGAAAAAGAGGACAAAAAGAAAAAAAGGATTAATCAGTCGTTTAATTAGCGGTGGTAAAAGAAAAACCAAAAAAAAATAAAATATTATTATATTGTATATGATGTTATTATTTGGATGTTTTTTGATGTTACTAATCTTTTTTTTATCTGGTATTA
>Ga0209709_10003614_pt1 | contig 12732 bp, 17 predicted proteins | sample ArcticOcean_MG_C_2_FD_187435 | JGI IMG/M metagenome (GOLD analysis project Ga0209709, IMG submission 187435) | Marine microbial communities from western Arctic Ocean - ArcticOcean_MG_CB4_136 (SPAdes) (version 2) | ecosystem: Environmental > Aquatic > Marine > Oceanic | place: Arctic Ocean... | reverse complement strand
CAAATTGCTTTTTCAGATAGTTCTTCTTTTTTTATCAAATACATGTTAGAATATCTAAACTTTTAAGGATAATTATGATAAAAATATTTCTTCCATACCATTATATAATAATAACGTTAATAGGATTCTCGTTTATGATTCTATTGAGCGGATTTTCTTACCAAAGAATAGCAAAGAGGAATTCTGAAAATCCTCCATCTACAGCAAGTTTTTATGACCTAAAAGCTATTGCAATTGATCAAGAAGAAATTTCTTTTGAACAATATAAAGGAAAGAAAGTATTGATTGTTAATGTTGCAACAAAATGTGGCTATACTTACCAATACGAAGGAATGCAAAAATTAAATGATTTATATGGAGACAAATTAGTTGTCCTAGGATTTCCTGCTAACGACTTCTTATTTCAAGAATCAGGCAGCAATGAATCTATAGCAGAATTTTGTGAGACTGTCTTTGGTGTAACATTTCAAATGTTTGAAAAAATTACTACCAAAGGAAGAAAGCAAAGTCCAGTTTACACTTGGCTTAGCGATGCTAATCTAAATGGATGGAATAATCAAAAACCTACATGGAATTTTTGTAAATACTTAATAGATGAAAATGGAGAGCTTGTAGCTTTCTTTGACTCTAAAGTGAAACCACTTTCTAAAGAAATTACCAGTTTATTATAACTTGAATCTACTAGGCATACATTAGTATTAAGCTAATTGCCATGACAATAATTCCAGCAGTTACTCCCATAATAGGATCACTAGGCTTCCCATACTCTTTTGAAACAGGTAATAATTCATTTAAAGATACATAAATCATAATACCTGCACATAGCGCAAAAGATATTCCAAATAATGCTTCATTATATACCGTACGGAAGATCAAAAATCCAATTACAGCTCCCAATGGTTCAGCAAGACCTGATGCAAAAGAAATCCAAAATGCTTTTGATTTACTTTTTGTAGCATAATAAATAGGGACCGATACTGCTAATCCTTCAGGAATATTATGAATTGCAATAGCTATAGCAAGAGTCGCTCCAACCGCTGGATCATATACAGCTGCTGTAAATGTTGCAAATCCTTCTGGAAAATTATGGATTGCTAAAGCAATCGCAGAAAAGACGCCTGTACGAATTAGCAACGATTCCTCTTTATTTGAGGATCGCGATATAAAGTCAGCAATGGAATGATGATCAAATAACTGATCAATAAATAGCATTATCAATAGCCCCGCAATAAACGCTGTAACGCCAATTAGTTTGCCATATGTATCTCCATAAAGTCCTCCCAATGAATCAAAAGAGAGTAAGAGTAATTCCATGAATGAAACATAAATCATTACCCCTGCTGAGAATCCCAGCGCCAATGATAATAATCTTTTATTCTCAAATTTTGAGTACAACCCAAGCAAACTTCCGATTCCAGTACTAAGTCCAGCAAAAGTTGCTAAAGCAAATCCAATATAAACGTTAGTTAAGTCCATGTATTCCTTATTTTTTTTCTTTAAGTTGAGATATAGAATCTTTTAAAAAAAATATGTTTAATGCAACAAAAATTATAGTATCCGCTCTTATTATCTTCATTGCATCTGAAATTGCAAAAAGAGATACTCTTGTCGGTGCCATTATTGTATCCTTACCTCTTATTTCTTTATTATCTATTATCTGGATTTATATTGAAACGCGCGACATAGAAAGAATTATATCTTTTTCTTATAGTATTTTTTCTATGATTATTCCGTCGTTGTCTTTTTTCCTCACCCTGCCATACTTTTTAAAGAAAAATATATCATTTAGTATCAGTCTTACTCTTTCTGTAGTGATAATGGTAATATTATATTTTGGATTAGCAACGCTATACAAAAAAATAGGGTATGTTGTTTAAATGAAAACTTTACTAATAACACTATTATGCGCTGGTAGCTTATATGCGCAGGAGAATCAAATGAAAACTGTAGATTATGTAGATATAGAACGCTTTATGGGTAAATGGTTTGTTACAGCTATTGTACCAAATATGATAGAAAATGGAGCGGCTAATGCATCCGATATTTATGAGCTCAACTCCGATGGAACAATTGCTATCACATATGATGCAATCAAAGATGGTAAAAAGAAACAAATTCAACAAAAAGGAACTATCGTCAATAAAGAAAGTAATGCCGAGTGGTCTATACAGATGAAAAAGCCATATATCCCTTTCTTAAAATTTCCTTTTAAGATTATTCTAATTGATAATGATTACAATTATATGGCAGTGGGTTATCCTGATAATAAAATGGGTTGGATTATGTGTAGAGAAGCTGAAATGGATGAAGTATTATATAAAAATATTCTAACAGAATTAACAAGCTTTGGTTATACTAAAGAACAGTTTGTAAGAATACTACACAATTAGTGTTGATGTCCTCCGCCAAATAAGCTTATCGCAAGATATAGTATTCCAATCAAAATAATTAATGAAGCTGCTATTAAATTTGTATTAAAGCGCTTATTCACTGAATTCAAACGATCGCTAAATCTCTCCTTAAATAATAAAAATAATACCATAATTCCAACTAATGTTAATGCAATTCCTAATACATATACCATAATACTCGAGTAGAGCGTTGCACTATCATCGCTGAATTTAGTAGAAGCAATTAAGAGAACTGCTACCGCAGATGGACATGGAATTAATCCAGCAACCATCCCTGTAACAAATGGGCTTGAAAATTTAGACTCATTGAAATGAAAATGCATTGGCTCATCACAATCGTCGTCATGTTGATGGCGCACTTCTTTTGAAGCCCGATAGAATAAATATAATCCTAGACAGATAATAAAAGAGGGTCCAATAGTTCCTAATATAGGAAAAGAATTATTTCCAGTTTTAAGAAGGAAGGCTAAAAAAGAAAACAAAAGAAAATGAACAAGTATCAATCCAGATATTAATTGCGATGCACCAGAAAATCGCATTGATCCACCTGTCATATAAGCTAAAATTAAAGTTTTTCCATGTCCTGGTTCTAGCGCATGAAACATCCCTAAAACAAAAATAACAGAGAAGGTAAAATTATTATTTAGTGCTGTTTCTAAAAATGTAATCCATTCATGCATACTTATTTTTTTCCTTTTTTCCTTGGCACAGGATCATATCCACTCTTTGACCAAGGATGACATCTTAATATTCTTTTTAATGCTAATACACTCCCTTTAAAAGATCCCCATTCTGTGATTACATCAATTGCATACTGAGAGCAAGTTGGTTGATACCGACAATTTGATCCTAACAATGGTGATAAAACAGTTTGATATCCCTTAATAAGTATTACAAAAAATAAGGAGGGGATATTTTGCATACAATTACTTCTTTTCAAAATCTTTGTACAGCATACTAGTTTGAATATCTTTATTTCCCTGATATTTACCACTTTTATATGGCGTATAATCACCTTCTATTGAATGGTAAAAAATCTGACAAATTTCAATTGAGGGATAAATTCTTATTGGCTGTACACAAAAAATTTCTAGTGTCCAATATCCTTTGAATCCTACATCACCAAAACCTGCTGTAATATGTACAAATAGTCCCAATCTACCCACTGAAGACCTTCCTTCAAGCATAGGGACAAGATTATGTGTCTCTGTATACTCCATAGTTCTTCCAAGATATAATTTTCTACTATCTAGTAACAGTCCCTCTTCTGGAATAACAATCTTTGTTGCAGGATTGTCTTCTTTCATATCCAACACAGGGTTATCATATACCAATAATTCATTATGCAATCTTAGGTTGTAGCTATTTGGATTGACTTGATTTTCATTGAAAGGATCTATTAAAATATCCTTTTCTTTTCTTGCAATAATTTCTTTTCCTGATAAAATCATAATACTATCTCTAGGTTATATATTTTTTTTTAGGTTACAAAGTAATTTTTGTATCTTATGGTATGGATTTTATACTATGGTGGCAAACATTACCTTCAAAAATGGACCCAACTTTACTAACGATTGGGCCTCTATCAATTTATTGGTACTCTACAATGTACCTTTTGGCATTTGCTGTGGTATACTTGTTATGCAGTAAAAAGATTAAAAATAAAACCTTTACTAAGATTAATTTAGTTCAATTAGAAGATCTGCTATCATATATATTAATTGGACTATTAATTGGTGGACGTTTAGGCTATGTACTATTCTATAATCTAGATTATTACTTATCAAATCCTATGGAGATTTTACTTCCATTTTCTATCCAGAATGGAGTGTGGAAGTTTACTGGGATTGCAGGCATGTCTTATCATGGAGGATTGATTGGGGTTATATATGCTATATGGCTTTATGGACGAAAAGTAAACTTACATTTATTTATTTTAGCTGATTTCTTAACAGCATCTATCCCATTGGGATACTTCTTTGGAAGAATAGGAAATTTTATTAATGGTGAATTATATGGGCGCACTACAGAATCTGCAATGGGAATGTATTTCACAAATGCTGGAGATTATCAACTAAGACATCCTTCTCAACTCTATGAAGCATTTTTTGAAGGTATCGTATTATTTTTTATTATTAATTACTTTAATAGACATAAACAACTTGGCTTTAATAGTGGGTTATATGTCTTTGGATATGGATTCTTCAGATTCTTTATTGAATTTTTCCGTGAACCAGATGCTCATTTAGGATTTATCTTATTTACTCTAAGTATGGGACAACTACTATGTATTGCAATGATGGCAGGTGGTATTCTAATTTGGTTTACCGGCAATAAGCTTGCTATTGAAGACTAAAAGAAAAAACTGGCTCATTATTTGTCATGCTGGCAGACTGTAAAGAATTTCCATTATACAAATTTATAATATTACGTTGCTCCTTATATAAATCCATAAATAGAGAATTCAGTATAGCGACATTAGAAGATGGAGAAAAATTATCTATCTCTAAAAAGAAAACTGTATACTCTACACCAATCTCTTTACCAATATATTTCCATCTATAGTCTTGAACCATAAAATTATCAGATAGATAATTAACTAGAAATATATCAATATCGTCACCTTCTTTTTCGGTACCCACATTTATTGTTTTATAGTTAGCATTTTCTAACAATAAATACACGTCGTGGCTAAATACTTGAATAGTGATTTCAGCGCTTTGTTGTTCCGGCTTAATTTGTATATCTGTTGTAGATATAAAAAATTTATGCGCAAAGAGCATGCTCAATAAAAATACTGAACCAATTATCTTTGAAATAAAATTCATTTCTTATTCAGTAGAATCAACATCAGGAGTTGCAGCATCAGGAGTTGCAGCATCATCACGTACACGCTGCATTAGATTGCTACTTCCACCCCAACCTTCAGATTTATATGTTTCAAATCGTGTAGGCAGTCTTTTTTCAGGCCAATGATTATTATTTCTTTCAACATCAGCAATTTGAAAAAATGGATCAAGTGTCATATTTTTAATAGGCTTTTCTGTCTTAAAGACTTTTGTTACTTCGCCTCTATTGAACCTCCATATTTCTACAGGAATTTCAATAACTTCTTTTTCTCCGTCTTCATATTCAAATTCTAAAATAATTGGCATAATGATACCGCCATTATCAGAAAATTTTACAGAATAAAAATGGTCATCCTCATCGATTAACTCACTCTCTTTATCTGATAAATCATCCATAAAGTCGCGATGCTGTCTTTTGTCTTTTTTGGTAACCTGATTTTTATCATAATCATCGTAAAAATCCCTAGTTGCAGGATCACGATCTGTTACTGTTGATTCAATATCTTCCTCATCAAGCATTGCACTATAATATTGACTCTTGTTATCAGCTTTTTTCTTATATGATTTTTGTTCTTCTGGATCCATTTCAAGTTGATACCAGTCAACAGATTCAATAGATAAATCAACATGATCATTGCTAAAGAACCATCCTCTCCAAAACCAATCTAAATCTACTGCAGATGCATTTTCCATAATTCTGAAAAAGTCTGTTGGAGTTGGATGTTTGAACATCCACGTTTTAGAATATTCTTTAAAAGCATAGTCAAACAATTCACGTCCCATGATTGTATCTCTTAATATATTTAAGGCAAGAGTTGGCTTTCCATAAGCGTTTGCCCCAAATTGGTATATTGACTCAGAATTAGTCATGATTGGCATGATATTAGATTTATCGCCTTTCATATAGTTGATGATATATTCAGTATTCTTTGATGGATGAAATAGTTCCGTATCCCATTCTCTACCTGCTATATCATCCATAAAAGAGTTAAGACCTTCATCCATCCATGTCCATTGTCTTTCATCGGAATTAACAATCATAGGAAACCAAAAATGTCCTACCTCATGGATAATCACTCCAATTAAGCCTTTTTTTGTACGCTCAGAGTAGGTTCCATCTTCTTCGGGTCTATACCCATTAAAACAAATCATTGGGTATTCCATACCCATCCTATCAATATGAGCTGAAATTGCTACTGGATATGGATAATCAAAAGTATACTTTGAATAGACTTCTACTGTATGTGCTACAGATTTGGTAGAATATTGTCCCCATAAAGGTTCTGCTTCATTTGGATAGTATGACATTGCCATAACTGTATTGTCACCAACCTCAACACCAATAGCATCCCATATATATTTTCTCGATGTAGCAAAAGCATAGTCTCGAACATTTTCTGCCTTGAAGTGCCATGTTTTTGTTTCTTCGGAATGAGTTTTTTCATTTTCTAATGCTTCAGAATTTGTGACAATTTTTACAGGCTCGTCAGCACTTTTAGACTCTTCTAATCTAGCCATCTGATCTTTAGTCAGTATTAGCTGCGGATTTTGTAATACACCAGTAGCACCCAATACGTGATCAGCTGGTACCGTAATTTTGACATCATAGTCTCCAAAAATTAATGTGAATTCTCCTCGACCTAAAAACTGTTTATTTTGCCAGCCGTATATGTCATTATACATACACATACGTGGGAAGAATTGTGCGATGGTATAGATGTAATTATCATCTTCTTCAAAATATTCATATCCAGATCTTCCACCGTCTCTAATATGGTCATTAATATTATACCACCATTTAATTTTAAATTTATATACTTCTCCTGCGCGCAATGGTCTTGGTAAATCTATACGCATCATTGTTTTATTAATGATATATGGCAAATCTCTGTTCAGCCCATCTTTTACATGTTCAATTTTAAATCCACCATCAAAATCTCTGTAGAAATTTTTAAGTGTACTCAAAGGAATAGATTCTCCTACTGTCATTTTTTCACGACCGCGTTGTGCTCCAAAGTCACCAGAAGATTGAATCTTATAGCTATCGGAATCTAATGCTCTCACATTTTGATCTAATTGTACCCATAAGTAACCAAGCTGATCTGGTGAATTATTATGAAATGTAATTGTCTCTTCTCCGTAGAGTATTTGATTTTCATCATCAATAACAAGATCCATATCATAATCTGCTTCTTGTTGCCAATAGTCATGCCCAGGATAGCCCGCTGCAGTCCTGTAAGTGTTAGGGGTAGTAATATCTTCATTTAACTGTTTAAACTTGTCAAGATTGACTTGAGGATAGACAATTGATATTGCTAAAGCTATAGCGATAATTTTTTTGATCATAGAAATCTCCGTCTTAAAGTATTATTATTGATTCTTATAAAATGTAATGACTAAATAATAATGTTGTTAGTAAAAAAAAGATGTTATTTTCATATAATAACAAGGAGATAGTTATGGTAAAGAAAATACTTTTTATTCAAAATAGAAAAGATGTAAAACGTTCTAATTTTTTTGATCATTGGGAAAACATTCATGCTCCCCATATGGTAACGGTTTTAAAGCCTCAAAAATATGTACTTACATTTTTTGAAGAAGATCTTGAAAACGGATGCTGTGGAATGGCTGAATTATGGTTTCATTCACAAGAAGAGTATACCGTAGCAATGGAAAGACGAGGTACTGAATTTGGTAAATCTGATAATTGGCACGATGTAGCAAAAGCGTGGCCTGATCCTGAACGATATGAGTATACAGGCAGAGAAGTCAAGATTGTTGATAATACTTAGTATTGTATGAATCGATATATATTATTTTTTCTCATTCCTTTATTTTTTAGCTGTACAAAACAATCTTTTCAAGTTGGAGATATATTTTTTCAAGATTTAGACTGTGGACCGCCATGTCAAGCTATTGAAGCTGTAACTTCTGGCTATCAAGGTGCGCAGCTTTCTCATTGTGCTATCATTACCTTTGTAGGAACATCTAATTATGACACAATCCTGACTGAAGCAATTGGAGAAACTGTCATTCAAACAACGTTGCATGATTTTTTAAATCGTAGTAATAAGGTATTTGTTGGACGTCTAAAAAATGAATATCAGTATATGATTCCTGATGCGATTACATATATTCAAACTGATTTAAATGGTAAGCCGTATGATTATATCTTTGATATAAATGATGACACATACTATTGCTCTGAAATTATTTATGAAGGGCTTAAAAAAGCAGATAACACACAGGAATTATTCTCTTTAAAACCTATGACATTCAATGAGCCTGGTACTGATAGTCCTTTTGTTCATTGGGTAGAGTATTATGAAGAATTAGGACATCCTATTCCCGAAGGAGAGTTGGGATTAAATCCTGGACGTATGTCACGATCTGATGCGATTGAGATTGTTCATGTTTATGAGAAACCAACAGGGATGTATTAAAGATCTTGATATGTTTCACGATATAAACATTGCTCACATGCTTCTTTATCAAGCGTTGGAGCAGTATCGTTCTGTAGGCAATTAAACATACCTTCTACAGTATTATCGATCCAGTCAGTATCTAATTGAAATTCTACTAATGTTCTTCTGAATTGCATTGTTTTACCTAAGTGCGGTTGATTCGTATCTCCATTGTAATACATGAGATAGCCAATCTTTGAAACGTCAAAGCCATTCTTTTGTAATAACCAACTATAAATTTCTAATTGTCTTTTATATGATACGCCACGACCCCAAACATCGTCACGAGAATTGATGGTAGCACGCTTTGCTGTTGCTTTAAAATCGATAACAACTAATTCCTCTTTTTCATTAATCATAATATCATCGACGCCGCCATATATTAATAGATTAAAATCAGGATGCACATATTGAATACCTTTAAATGAGTTCTGCCATTGTTCAATATCAGGATGATGAAATGGTTTAATATTCAAATTATACTCTTTGAAAAGACCGTGAGGTCTGTCTTCTTTTCTACAATAATCCATTTCTTTTTTTAGTAAGGTATCTACTGCTGAATTAATAGCCCAACCTGGACCAGATGGCTCTCTAAATCCTAAGCGAACTTCTAAGTAGAAACATCGTTCACACTTACAAAATAATTCAATCTTAGTTCGACTTAACTTGAAAGCAGCCGGACTCTCTGGATTATATCTCCATTTATCTCCGACAATAGGATTATATTTAGCCATATTTTAATCTACATCAATAGGATCAAAATCGCCAGACCATGCCAAGCATTTTTGATTATCTTTTGCAATCTTAGATATCACCTTCACATCATCTCTAGATATAGTAAAGTGATCTAAATCTAAATTTTCTTTTAGGCGATTATAATGTACAGATTTAGGCAATACTGGATATCCAAGCTGTATCGCCCACTTTAAAAATAATTGTGGAACAGTTACTTTATATTGATCGGCAATATTTTGACATGGAATCGCACCACTTTTCATATCTTCAGGCTTTCCATTCCACTGCGATCCTTCTCTCCAATTTGGAATTGGAGCTAATGATGAGTAAGCAATCGGTAATATTTCATGCTTATCCATGTATTGTGCTAATTCTGTGCGTACAACATGCCATGGATGAATTTCTATTTGATTTGCTACGGGCATTTCAACCCCAGCCATTTCAATTTCTTGAATATGTTTTACATTATAATTTGATACTCCGATATTTTTTACTTTACCCTGTTTTTTTAATTCAATCATTGCCTCCCATTGCTCTAATCGATTCTCTTTAGCAAAAGGATTATGAATTAAATATAAATCAATTTCATCTACTTGGAGCAATTTAAGACTCTGATCACAAGCACTAATTGCGCCTTTAAAATTTTGAAATGGCTCTTCTTGACCAAACATTCCTGGCCACATCTTTGTAGTAATAAAAATTTTATCTCTTGGAGTTGATGATGCCGTAAGCGCCTTACCAATACCTTCTTCATTACGATAGACTTGAGCAGTATCAATATGTTGATATCCTAACTCAAGAGCGTCAGAAGAAACTTGTGCTACTTCATCATTAGGAATGAGCCAAGTACCAAGCCCAATCATTGGTATGCCAATCTTATTCATGGCAATATTATACGATAATTTTTGTGACATATCCCATCTTTTTTGCAAATCTGTATTGCCTTTAATATGTCTGGGTTCATAAGGGCACATCCTACAGCCACGACCACAGCATACTTTTTCATCGATTAAAAATTGAGATGTTAACATGAGGCAATAATAGAGTTTATACTAAAATAATAAAAGGGTTAAGATTTGTATTTATCTGTAATAGAAATTTCATCTACCTTGCCTTGAAAATGTCCATTATAAATCGTGTCGGCCATCCATTCTTTTTCGATATCAATTTCATCTAATGAGATATTTTTCCACCAATATTTATTTTCTGGATCCCAGCGATATTTTCTTAACCTTAAAAGATCTTTTGTATGGAAGGGACTCTTTAGTGCAGCAATTTTATAGATAGGCATAGCTGCATTGACTAATAATTCTAGTACTGCATTATCTGACCCCTCGATATCATGAGTAATCAAATGAATAAGGGCATCTACATCAAACATTGCACGATGTGAATCATAATAAAATCCATGCCAAATACATAAAATTTCTTGGCCTCGAGCACTAAAGCCTCGCTCTGTCCAATTAATATCATTAACAGAACATGCCCATACTTTATCTTGTGAGAGTGGTAAATGTCGATCCATCACCCCTCTATCAAAAAAAGCATTGTGTGCTATAATAATATCTGCACTATTTAAAATACGAGATACAGCTTCCCAATCAATAGAGTGTCCTGCTATAATATCATCAGTGAGACCGGTAATTCTTGTTATTACTGGATCAAGGGCTTCTTCTGGGTCATTAAAAGATTCATATTCATCTACTATACCTAGTAGTTCTCCACTATTTTTATCAATAGCAGTAATTTTCCCAGCAAATTCTATAATCTTACAATCTTTTTGAAGGCCTGTAGTTTCAAGATCTAAGAAACATACCTTAACAGCATTATCATTATGATAATCCTTTGGCAAGCTAGTAAAACTCTCTCCTTCAAATTTATAGAGTTCAATCTTTTTATCATGGTCGATAATTTTATTTAGAAAAGCCATAATTCAATCTACAACTTCTTTAATTCTTCTTCAACTAACCAAATACGATCTTGGACCCATATAGATAAAATATTATTATTTTTGTGAAACAACTTAACGTTAGGAGATCCCCAACAATTCATTTTATACATATTTTACTGGCCTTTTTTATTTCTTGATCTGACGGCTAATCCAACTATCTTTTCTTTTAAGATCTGTGGCCATCAGTCTTGCTGATTCAGCATAAAGATATGCTATCTGAAAATAACCACCTGACAAGTATGCCATATTAAAATCAAATGACCCAAATGATGTATCATTAAATTTGAAAGTTATATTAAAATTTTCAAGATTTTTTTCATCAAAAGGAAATCTATAATCCTCTTTTTTGAAATAACCCGTATTACGTCTATCATATGGATCATGTCTTGTTTTAAGGTTCTTTCTTCCAAGTTTATAAATATCAGTAAAGTCAAATTCAGGAAAATTATATGTTCCTGTTATAGTTATTTCACCGCATGTTTCGCTAATATTATAATAAGAACAAACATCTTCCGGTACGTTTCTCGTATAGTCTCCCCTCTTTCCACTATTCATGGTTGATCTTGTTAGATATGTTGCTTTAGCCTTAAAAGTATTAGGTCCCGTAATTGTGAAGCCGGTTATAAATCTACCTATATCAAGGAATTTATCTACATCTTCTTCACTTAATCCTTTTTCAGCTACTCCCATATAACCACCATGATACTCTCTAAATTCTTCCCATGTTGTAGTCTTTGTTTCAATTTTTTTCATTGGAAATGGTATGTACTGTTGATTTTCATAATTCGTCTTTCTTACATCTTTTACAAGCGCAATCCATGAGTCGTGTGGATTTTGAGGTGGTCGGGATGGTGTCACAGTTCTTGAGGTGTAACTAGATCCACTTTGAGAATAACTTATTCCTGCTTCTCCAGTCCTGTATTCATAATAATCTAAATCTCCTTTATATGGAGTATATCTATCTTCTGCTGTAGTATGTAGGATAATCTTTTTTGCAAATTCTGTAAAATCTTTGGTCATTTGATCAAGCTCTGGTTTGAGGACATCTTGCACATTGTGAGGTAATGCATCAAACTTGTCTTTATACCAAAAAACACTTGTACTTACTTCAGTCTGACCAATTAAAAAAGAGAGCGATAGTGATATCACAATTAACGCCTTATTATATAGAAAATTTCTAATCATAAATATTTTATCTCCAGTTAAACATATGGAAACCCTAACTCCATCCATAGTTGTTGTCCTTTTACTGTTCTAAAGATATGATCACTGATAATATCTTCATAATCACGTTTCTTTAAATCTTTTTTTATCTCTGAATA
>Ga0209709_10003612_pt1 | contig 12738 bp, 5 predicted proteins | sample ArcticOcean_MG_C_2_FD_187435 | JGI IMG/M metagenome (GOLD analysis project Ga0209709, IMG submission 187435) | Marine microbial communities from western Arctic Ocean - ArcticOcean_MG_CB4_136 (SPAdes) (version 2) | ecosystem: Environmental > Aquatic > Marine > Oceanic | place: Arctic Ocean... | reverse complement strand
AATGTACTTTTACAAAATCAGATGTTCATGAACTCATGAAACTGAATTTGTTCTTTGCACTAGAAAACACAACATACAGGTTGAATGATGCACAGGTCAACCAAGCAGAAATAGACTTCTCTATTGATGGTATTGCACAGATCACATGGTCTGGTAACGCAACAACTATTGATCAAGTAGGAGAAGCAATTGAAGATCCTTCAAAGTTTATAATTCAAACAACTTCAGAAGCAGCACCAACCAGTGCTAGTACTGATACTTTTGTAGAGACTTATAACTATGTAGATACAACTGGTCCATCAGACGCAGATTACTTGAGAAACAAACTCTCAACACTATATCTTGACACTGATGCACAAGGTGGTGGATCTTCCTCAAATGGTTTAGATGACAGAACTTATGATATTAATATCACAGGTGGTTCTATAACTATTGCAAACAACGTTACTTATGTAACACCAGAAACAATTGGTATTGTAGATAAGCCTATCGGCTCATTTACAGGTGCTAGGGTAATTAGTGGTTCTTTAACCATGTACCTTGATACCAAATCAAATGGTTCAAACCAACTATTAACAGATATGGCGGGTGCAACTGACCTTGTATCAAACGTTTTTGACATGCGTTTATACATGGGTGTAGCCGGTGCTGTTGGATCAGATGGTGATGCTATTGGAGCAGATGATTTCACTGCCCCAGGTGTCGAATTTAATATGCCAAGAGCTCAGTTGTCCATACCGACAATTGAAGTTGGCGATCTAGTATCTGCATCATTAGAGTTCGCAGCTCATGGTACAGATCTATTAACTGGAGATGAAATTACAGTTAAATACTTAGGTGCTACCTCGCATACCCAAGCTGGGTATCTAGCGACGGGTGCTACAGCAGTAGACTCCTAAGTCTAATGTCTCATAGTTTTCTCAAGGAGAGTAAGCTATATATAGTTTATGGCGGGAATAAGTATAGAATCTATACTACAACCGCCATCAACTTTTCCCAAACATTTGCGGAAGATTCGTACCCAGTAAAGACTTTGCACGATCAATCAAAAATGTTCGATGGATCAAACATAACAAAAGCCAACCCGGCCTCGTTTAGTTTTGACGTTCCTTTCACACTTGAAAAAGATGAAAGCATAGTCGTAGACTTATTAAGTGATATAGTTACAACAGCTGATTCAGGTATTACTACCCAGCAACTAAAATCATTTGATATGTACGTACAAACAGGAAGTAGCACTTTTAAACTAGAAGGTGCAGTTATTACTTCAGCTAATTTTTCTTTCAACCCTAGAGAACAGTTTAGGGTAGAAGTAGAAGGACAAGGACTAAAAGTATCGAGAGCGGGTAACGAAAGTTATACCATTCCTGGCAACGCTCAATCTGAGTCTGCCACCAGAACACCTCTTTTAGTATATCCAGTTGTATCAATAGATAGTTTAAGTATGAATAGTCTTATAAGTACTACTCTACAACTACAAAATGATATATCTTGGACACCTTTTGAAACTCTACAAAATAGCTTAGCAGTAACTAATTCTAGCAATGCTATGTATCCTGCAACGTACACACTCGGTAAAAGAGTTGCCTCGGGAGCAGTTCAACAATACCAAACAGATAATAATATAACACAATTTGATGATTTTAGTACTACTAGTAACTTAACTATAAAAGCAGTACCAGTCGGAAAAGTAAGCAGCGATGCAGGATATTTTTCAGTAAATTTAAACCCTGTACACTATACAGCCAGAATGGAAGTGTCTAGTGTTTATGCTCAAAGCTACGATTTTTCTTCTTCTGATACTACTCCTACGTTAGACTACGTATAAGATCACACAATATTCATAGGAGAATATAAAACATGGAACTTAAAAGCCTATTGGTTAACAGTAAAACCACTTGGGTAGAATTTCCTGGACTCGACGACTTTGAAGTCGAGCTAGCAAACCTATCCCGAAAAGAACTCTTAGCATTAAGAAAAAGATGTACTGAAAATAAATTTAACAGAAAAACAAGAGGATTTGAAGAATCCCTTAACGATGAAAAGTTCGTAAAAGAATTCACAGAAGCAACAGTAAAAAACTGGAGAGGACTAAAGTTAGTCTATCTAGAAGATTTACTACTTGTTGATTTAAAAGGACAAGAAGAAGACTCTTTACTACCTTACAGCTATGAAAATGCTCAACAGTTAGTAGAAAATTCAAGTGAATTTGATAATTGGCTCAATGAGGTAGTCTTTGATTTAGATAACTTTCGTAGTAGCGAGCCAAGAGAAAGTACTCCAGAAAGTGGAGATATTCCTGAAGCATGATGAAATAGGAATGACAAAAGACCAGTACCTCATGATGTGTGAGCAAACTGGACAAGAAATAGACTGGGACAAATGCCCTCCAGCAAGTGAAGACTTTCCTGATATCATACATGATGGTATGAATATTTACAATTCTTTAGGGAATAGGGTATACCAAGATGTAGGATTTGTAGGAAAAGATTTCACAAACTTAGAAAGGTTGTATGATCTATACCAAATAGATCACTATGAAAAATCTTTTTTAATGAAACTCATGCTATTTTTAGAACACAGAGATGTCGACTCTTCTCAAAAAGCAATTAAAGCAGCATACGACAAAGCAAAAAGAAAATAAATTATGGCAGATAGTAGAGTACTAATAGAGATTGTATCCACAGCAAAAGGCTTAAAAGTCGTTGCAAAGGATACCGAAAAATTAGCTAAAAATGTAGACAAGGTAGACACGGCTCAGAAAAAAGCTGAGAAGTCTGGTGCAAAGTATCATAAGACCGAAAAAGGAATACATCAAGCTAATTTATCCTCTGCCAAAGGCTTTTCAAAAATGAATCAAAGTATCGGAGGAGGTTCTTCTGGTCTTGTTGGCGCTTATGCAACATTAGCCGCTAACGTGTTTGCCGCAACGGCAGCATTTAATGCACTAAGAAGTGCAGCACAGGTAGCAACTCTTGTAGAAGGGTTCACTTTCTTAGCTGATACAGCAGGTAGAACCTCAACAGTTATCTCTAGAAATATTCAAGGAATTACGAACAATGCGCTTTCCATGGAACAAGCCATGAGAACTAGTGCGATTGCCATTACCTCAGGATTTTCAACTACACAATTAGAAAGATTAGTAACAGTAGGTAAAAATGCTTCGATTGCGCTTGGGCGAAATTTAGGAGATTCTATTGATAGGTTGATTCGTGGTGTAGCAAAACTAGAACCAGAAATTCTTGATGAATTGGGTATTCTAGTAAGGGTAGATACTGCCTCACGAAAATATGCTGCAGGTTTAGGAAAAGTAGCTTCAGAACTAACAGATTTTGAAAAACGACAAGCATTTCTTAATGCAACTATTGAGCAGGGTGAAGAAAAATACGCAGCTTTAACAGCCGCAATTGATATTAATGCTTTTGATAAATTAGCAGGAACTTTTGCTAATATGACTCAGAATGTACTAAACCTTGTTAATACAGCTTTAAAACCTCTAATAGCTTTCTTTGCACAAAGTCAAATAGCTATGTTTGGAGCAATTACTTTTCTAGCTAAAGGTGTAATTGGAACTATGTTTCCTATGCTTACGGATTTAGGAAAAAGATATACTGATACAGCCCAAAAAGCACATTTAGCAGCAGACGCAATGAAAAATTCTTCAGAGACAGCGTTTAAAGCGGCAGAGAAAGCAACTGCACAGTCGGGCAGCAAGAAAACAGATCCAGGTGGATTTAAGGCTATGGTTGCAAGCGCTAAAAAAGGAGCTCTAAGTCAAAAAGAAATAAATAGTGGTTTAAAAAGTTTACGTATTTCAGAGAAACTAAGAGCTAAAGCTTTGGACGGGCACGACAAAAAAGACCAAAAACGTAAAACAAAAGAACTAAAAAGAATTAGAGACTTAATAAAAGAAACTGAAAAGTTAAAAGATGTAGAATCTAAAAGGGGTCAAGCCAGTGTAGGATCAGCAAGATCAGGTGGAAGAGCAAATGAACAAGATATTATAGCAACTGGAGCAGGTGCTATTGGTGGTGCAGGTGGTATGGCAGGGTTTGGTATAGCATCAGAAACTTTTGGAAAATTAAGAGGAGAAATTAAAACAACAGATGCTGAAATTACAAAATCTTTTGGAAAAGAAGGACAAAGCAAAATGCAAAGATTTGGACAGTCTACTCGAAATGGGTTCAAATTGGCATCAGGTGGAGTAAGGCTTTTTGGAGCAGCTGCAATTAATGCCATTCCTATGATTGGTCAAATTATATTTGTAGTTGGAATACTTATAAACATATTTACAAAGCTTTTTGGAATGAGTGCAAAAGTATCACAAGCATTTAAAAACTTAAATGAAGTAGTTGAAAAAATGCCTGATAAATTCAAAACATTATCAGCTACAACAGAAGTTTTACAAGATAGAATAAAAACTTTATCTGTGCAAATGGAAGTAGCAGAAACATCGACCCAGAGACTTGATATAGCATATGATATAAATAGACAAAAAGCTTTAATGTTAGCTAATGAAATAAAAGTCACAGCAGGTGTTTTATTAGAGTTTTCAGATTCTACAACAGCACTGGGAAATGAAATAAACAAAGCAGATCCTTCTAGATTTACTATGATGATGGCTAATTTAGGTACTTCCTTTAGAGAGCAAACAGGAGATGTATTTAACTTAAAAAATGGTACTCTTGCCTTCTTAAGAGTCTTAGCAGAGATACCTATGGTAGGAGCAACAGCTGCAATGGCTCTTGAACTATTTGATAATGACGCAAAGAAAGCAGGACTAAGCGCGGAAGAAATTGACAGTCAATTAAATACAGATAAGTGGATTCTATATACTAAAGGAATATTAGATGCTCAAGCCCAATTAGAAAACGATGAAGGTTCAAAAAAAGCTGTAGAACAGTTCGGCGATCTTGATAAAATTCTATTAGATGCTGCAAAGCACTCAGATAGTTTTGCAGTAAGAGCTGCATTTGTTGCAAGAGAACTTAAAAAAGTTTCTGATGAAGCAGGAGCTGCCGATGCAGCAATAGAAGCAATCGGCCCAGCAATGGAACAAGTAACGAAAAAAATGATTGCTTTTGCAGATAGAAATGCTAAAAAGAATGAATTTATAACAATGGGCAAAGACTTAGGAGAATTCAGTAAAATACTTAAAGATCTAGTCAAAACTAGTGGAGAGATGACCGCTGATGAACTATTAAACATAGAAATACCGAGAGAACTGTCAGACGTAATGACAGCTTATGGTTTAACAAGAGAACAGGTACTAGGAACATTAAAACAAGAAGTTCTTAAAAATGGTGAGATAAAAGTATCTGGAGAAGATCAATTTCAAAAACTACAAGAACGTTTTAACTTACACGGATTAGCTGTAGAAAAATTGAAAGAAGATCTTGCAGAAAGAACCAAAATATTAGCCGCACAAAAACAAGAAATAGCATTTCAAGAAAAATCATTTGAAATACGACTAAAACAAAGTCAACTAGCTCAAACAGGAGTCTATGAAATGAATCCTCGTGATGAGCAAAAGTTAGCCAAGGAAAGCCATAAACTTAAAGAAGGCTTCATAAATGACCAGTACTTAACTGAATTAGCAAATGCAGCTCAAATTAGAGATACTGCGATGGAAGATGCAAGACTTACCACAGCAAATAATAAAGTATTATTAGAGCAAAAACTTGCTGATGCACGAAAAGTCTTTAATGCAGAAGCAGAACTAGCAGATAAAAAGTTTGATAGAGAACAACAAGATATTGCTGATATTTTAGCTATTAAACAAGCCTCGGCTGGAACAGAGGGAACTACCCTCGAAAGATTAGGCTCATTAAGTGAATCCCGTGATGGCACAGAAGGTTTCCAACAAAAAATAAAAGATATGCAAAATGCTTCTCAACCTATGCTTGATACGTTAAAATCTATGGGGCCAGACGGAGAGTTTGCAGCAGCAGCTATTGAAGGTACTTTATCTATTGCAAGTTCTATTGGAAAAATAGGAGATGCTTCTCTATCTACAGCAGATCGAGTAGGAGCAGCTGCAGATGTAATTGGTGCAATAGGTGGTATAATGGCAGCTAGTTCAAAACAACAGATAGCTGAAGTAGATAAACAAATAGCCGCAGAAAAAAATAGAGACGGAAAATCAAAAGAATCACTTGCAAAAATAGCTGCAATGGAGAAAAAGAAAGACCAAATGAAGCGTAAAGCTTTTGAACAAAACAAGAAAATGCAAATGGCTGAAACTGTAGTTAATACTGCTGCTGCAATAATGGCACAAAAAGGAAATCTTCCTATGATGCTACTCATGGGAATACTTGGAGCAGCTCAACTAGCTGTAATTGCTAAAACTTCTTATCAAAGCACAGGTGGAGCTATTGAACAACCTAAAAGACAAGAGCTTTCGATTGGAAAAAGGAGTAATAAGGTAGATGTTTCTAACGCAACCTCAGGTGGAGAACTTTCATTCTTACGAGGAAATAAAGGAGTTGGTTCAAATGCAAACAGCTTTACACCAGGTGGAGCCGCAGGAATGAAAAGAAGTTATGCCGCAGGTGGAGAAATACTAGTAGGAGAACAAGGTCCTGAAGTAATTAAACCTACAGCTGACGGGTATAATGTTATACCAAATGACAGAATGGGTGGTGGAACAACAAACGCAAACTTTACAATCAACGCAGTAGATGCTGCAGGTGTAGAAGAAGTATTAATGAAACAAAGAGGGAATATAATTGGAATGATAAGAGAAGCCGCGCATGAGCATGGTGAAGAATTTATTGAAGCAGTAAACCCTAGTGCCTATGGCATACCAATGGAAAAATAGATGGCAACATTCACAAGTTTTTTAGACATATTACCAGACCCTAGTAATCCAATAGGTATTGGTGGGCAAGCACTTGCAACAAGTAGTGGTGGTACTAATGGCCCTGGCTTTGCTTCGGTATCGTTTAGTTCTGAATCACCTATACAGATGTCAAGAACAAACAGTGGAAGAGTGATTACTCGATCTATTGCAGGACATAAATGGAGTATACAAATAAAATATAATCCAATGACTCGGGATCAATTCGAACCAGTTTACAACTTCTTACTAGAAAAGAATGGAAGATTAAATCCTTTCTTTGTAAAACTACCTCAACAAGCAACTTCAAGAAATGCTGCTTTTGTTTCCGCAAATCCAACAATTACTACAGCTACTACTGGAGCAGCTGGCTCAGGCTTTATACTACAAGCAGGGCATAATACAACAGAAGCAACCCAACCACAACCAGGAGATATGTTTACAATTACAGATACAAACGATAGTTTACATACTAAAGCATATAGAGTTACACGAGTTATGGGTAATGGTACTTATAATTCAGCTCTACATTCACAACCGACAACAGCACAACGAATAGTATACTTTACACCACATCTACAAAGAGCAGTAGCACAAGGAGCAACTTGTGACTATACTCCTCTTATTCGAGTAATGCAAGTAGCTGATGTACAACAATATAACTTAGGAACTAATAATCTATATGAGTTCTCACTTAGCTTAGAGGAGTGTCAAGCATAATGGCAGAAAGACCAATAGGAGCAAATACAAGAAAAAAGCTCATAAACAACGAACCCTTTGCATACGCACATCTAGTAAAATTCGAACGACCTAGTTCAACTCTCAAAAACGGTAACTACAGTACTGACGCAAAACGATATGCGTATTTTACTGACGCCACACATAATCTTTCTTTTGACGATCAAAGTAATAATACTGCAGGAAGTAATAATGGTCAACAAACTTATATAGCAGGAAAGCTTATTGATGTAGGCACTTACTCAGAAACCGTACAAGCCCGTGCTTCAGGTATGAACATTACTCTTGCAGCTGAAAGTTTAAATAATACAATAACTTCTACAGGAATCAGTATGACCTCGACTACTATAACAGTACCTACAGGTATTGATTTAGTAAAAGAAGGTTTCAGAGAAGGCGATAAAGTATTTATTTCAGGTGGAAATAACTCTGGAAAATATGTAAATGTAACAGGAATAAAAACAAACAATACAGTCTTATTAATTTCTAATATAGATACTACTCAAGTTACTCAAAATGCAGGAGCATCAATAACTCTTTCTATAGTCTCAGATGAGCTACAAGGTCCACTAGGTGAAACAAATCTTTCAACCGTGAAATCTTATGCAAACAGAGATGTTTGGGTATACAAAGCATTTTTAAACTCAGAAACAGGAGTCATACTTGATAGTACACCAGTACTTATATTCAAAGGAATAATAACTAAAGCTGATATAGTGGAGAGCCCTGGTGGTTCTGTAAAAGCAAAATGGACTCTTACAAGTCATTGGGGAGATTTTGCTGCAGTTAAAGGACGCCCTACAAACGACGCCATTCACAGAGCATTAGATAATCAAAATAGAGGACAGCCTCTAGTATCTTTACGCCCAGAATATGCACATGATTTAGGATTTCTTCATGCAGAAGAGACTCTTAATATACTAGCAACTTATACTACAATCGAACAAGAAACAAAGTTCAAAATGAAGAAGAAGTGGTTTGGTAAAGTTAAGATGCAAGAAATTGTTACTGATGTAGAAGTTGAAAATGATGTCGATCTAAGTTTTTCACTTTCATCTAAATACTTACCAGTAATTTATGGAGTTCAAAGAGCTTCAGGAATACCTTTCTTTGTAGATACAAAAGCAAATGATCCAAACAATATTTTTCTAGCTTATGCAATATGTGAAGGAGAAGTTGGTGGAATCTATGATATATACATGGAAGGAAATCCTCTTATATGTTTAAATAAACCTGACTTTGATGATCGTAATTCTTCAACAGGAAGTCAATTAGAAAACATTGAAGTTCATTGTCGAGGAAGAGCAGATTTAGGAAATACACTTGGTGGTGTAAAACTTTCTGGAAGGGGAGTATCGGGTTCAAGTGCCGCAGACTATACTTATGGTAACTCTTACAGAGGTTATGCAGAACTTGGTTATGAGTTAGAAGAAGATTATATAGAAGCTAATATTGCTAGATTTCATAGCCGTAACAATGCTCTAAAAAGTATAACTTCGAGTACTACAGATGGTACAGGAGTAACTCACGGAGAAACAATATCATTAAGCGCTCCAAATACTATGTCTTTAACATTTCATGCAGGAAAGATAGATCAAAAAGCAGATGATTTATTAGTAGGAGTAGCAAGTGCCTCTGGTAATAATAGATTTAAACGACAAGTTGACTACTATACAGGAAACGAAGATTACTGGGGTCCAAATCACAGAGTACTAGACACTGCTTATATGGTAATGGATGTAGAAATTGGAGAAGATGCCACAACTGTACCAGAAGTAGAATACATTGTAAGAGGTAAATTATGCTCAAGCTTTAACTACGATTATAGTTATGCTCATGTAGGTAATAGTGAAACAGTTGGAAATTTTAAAATTGGAGACAAGGTTGTTTTACACAGATCAGATACAGATGCAGTAATTAACAGTAGTGTACAAATTATAGATAAGTGGTCTTTTGCAGACCCAGATGGTAACATTCAAAATAGATTCAGATTTAGTATTGCACCCGCACTAGGATATTCCGACGGCTATGCAACTATCAAACAGTTCTATATGAAAAATAGTTCAAATCAAACTTGGACTATGGGTACTTGGGATTGGACAGATCAATCACATTCTGGTGGAACTGTTCCTGAAGCACTTACTGAAACAGTAACTGTAAATGATAATGGAACAAGTCCAGTAACAATTACAATTCCTTCTAACTTGGATTTTATAAATGATCTTGTTCTTGACTTAGAACATACAGATTATGCACAAATTAAGTTTCCTTCTTCAATATTTCCTTATGGATTCGATCCTTTTTGGTTCTTTAAAACTAATTCAACAACTCTTACTCACGCAGGTACTGGTGGTACTTCTCATGGTATACAAGCAGGTAGCCAAACTATACTTTCAGCAAACACAATAAAACTAGCAAGTGGAGCTAGCTCAAGTGACGATACATATAACAATCACGATATTAAATTAACAAAAACTTCAACTGCAGAAGATGGAAGTTCTCAAACACAAAGCTGGACACGAACAATAGTAGACTATGATGGTGGAACAAAAATAGCAACTCTTAACACTTCTTGGGATTCAACATTTGAACCCGCACAAAATGACACATACGAATTACTTTCAAAAATAAAAACTGGAAGAACTGATGATAAACGCGTTAGTATAAATCCAACTATACAGTTACTAGATTATTTAACTGCAAGGTATGGAAAAGATTTAGATCTTTATACTGACATATCATTAGCGGACTTCCTACTCGCTGCCAGAACATGCGATGATAGAGGTACTCAAACTTTACAGGGAACAGATATTGGATCTTCAAACGTAGGCAAAAGATATGTCTTAACGTCTGATGGAACTAATTCTGGTTCTGTAGTAGCCATGGGATTGGTAAAATCTCGAGGTACCTCTAACAGTGTTGGATACACAGAATTTGAACAAGTTTTTGGAAAGTTCACTAAGAAATTCATGGCTAATGATTATGCCTACTTAGTTGGAGATATGATACACACTAGTGCAGGGTACTATAGAGTTACTACTGCAGGGGCAAAAACAACAGCTCCAAGTGGAACTAATCCTACAGGATTTACAGGACCTCATGCAAATGTACCTCTATTTATTATAAGTGATGCAGGTGCAATTAGTGGTAGTGCCATAAACTTTACAAGGGTTAAAGATGGTAAATATGGTAATCCTTGTGCAGTATATAATACAGCAACTGGTGGATATGATACAGGGTATAGTTTATATGATTCTGACCATGTTAAGTATTGGAGATACTATGGTTGGGATGATAAGCATCAAAGATTTGCTACTCGTCATCAGACACAGGGTACAGTAAGTACTGCTGATTCTGTATTTTCAAATGTAAACGGATTCTTAGCAAACTTTAATGGTTTATTAAGCTTTGAAGGTGGAAAGTATGCATTACGAATTGAAACAGCTTCTGACACCATTGCTTCAACAGTAATAACAGCAGCAAATGCAAGTAGTTATAGTGGGTATACTAAAGGATCTCAGTATAATCCAAGAGTTATTAATGATGATGATATAATTGGTAATTTATCTGTAAAAGACAGAGGTACTAGTAAATCTTACAATACGGTAAGTGCTTCTATAATGGATCCTGCTAATAAATTCAAGGGACGTGCTGTAAGCTTCTATGACTCAAATTATCTAAGAGCAGATAAGAATGTTGTGAAATCTGGAAATATAAATATTGCTTCAGTTTCAAATTATTATAATGCAAGGATAAATGTCGAAAATTTTTTACGAAAATCTAGATTTGGTCTAAGCATAAGCTTTAAGACTGGGCCTAAATCATTATTGCTTCTGGCTGGTGATACCATTGCCGTATCGAATCAAAAATTTGGGTTTGTAGAAAAGTATTTCCGTATTGAAAATATAAATTATGCTAAAGACTGTACCGCAACAATTTCTGCGAATGAGTATGATGATTCTTATTATAGTATCTCTGCTCCAACACTTCCAAGTGTAATTAGTCAGGATCAAAGACAGGGGTTACAAGCTAGTCCTGCCGCGCCAAGTAATTTCTCGGCTTCAAGTGCAGACAATGGTTTAGGTGGTATAAACTTAGCATGGACAAATGGATCAGGACTTACAGCAGCTAATTGCTTTACTGAAATTTGGTTTCACACAAGCTCTTTAAGTACAGCGAATGTACTTACGCAAGGAAGTAGAATTCCTGCGTCACCTCCTTTTCCAGCAACCACTTTTGTAGATCAAATTGGTAAAAAAGATGTAGCAAGATACTATTGGATAAGAAGTGGAAAAACTGTAACTCTTACATCAGGTGGGCAGAATAAAGCAAAAACACTATTTTCAGCATTTGTAGGACCAGCTAACGCAACAACTGTAGCACCTATTCCGGTTTTTGGAGTATCACTATCAGGAGAATCTCAATTTACAGACACTGGTGGTACCCTTTCTCCTTCTTCTATAGTACTGACAACAAGACGTGATAACTCAACAGGAGACGTAACCTACGCAGCTGTAAATAACAGTAATGGTAATGTTACTCTAACAAGTGCTGGTAATACAGCAGTAACATTAACAAGTGGTAACTTTGGAAGTGCAACTTCTGTAACTATAACAGCTACACTTACTACTACAAGCGCAGAAAGACTACAAGGTGCAGCAAACACTTATACCTTTACACACATAATTAGAAAAATAGTAGGTGGTGTACAAGGATCAGACGGTAAAAGATCAATTACTCATTTTGTGTATCATCAAGCAAGTGCATCGAGTGCTCCTACTAAACCTTCCGCAACAAACTATAATATATCAAACAACACATTTAGTGGTCTAACAAGTGGATGGGCAACAACGCCTCCAACATTTGCAGCAGGCAATACAAACAAATACTGGTACTCATACTTTACAGCAGAAGAAGATACTGCTGGTGGAAACACAGCATCTGGTAGTAATCTTGTATTCCAAAACTCACTACAGGGAATTGGATTTAGTGGACTCGTAACTTTCTCAAGTGGGAGTAGTGGTGCTATAACTGGTTATAATCCAGCTACTATTATTAATGCAAATACTACTACGATTGACGGTGGAAGAATAACAACAAACAGTATTACTGCGAATCAAATACAAGCTAATGCTATATCCTTAACAGGAGATGAAGTAACA
>Ga0209709_10003608_pt1 | contig 12745 bp, 18 predicted proteins | sample ArcticOcean_MG_C_2_FD_187435 | JGI IMG/M metagenome (GOLD analysis project Ga0209709, IMG submission 187435) | Marine microbial communities from western Arctic Ocean - ArcticOcean_MG_CB4_136 (SPAdes) (version 2) | ecosystem: Environmental > Aquatic > Marine > Oceanic | place: Arctic Ocean... | reverse complement strand
GATACCATACCAATTAAAGTCAATCCATAAGAGGTCTTTTCCCAAGACCATTCACCAGCAATAGCGGCATCAACTAACTTACCAACTTCATTATTACCTTTTTTAGTAAACATTGCAAAATTATTTTTCATCGTTTTCTCTCTCTCTCTCTTGATTATTACTAATAGTACCACATGGAATAGGATTTGTCAAGGGAAATCGTACCTTATAAGTCATTGATTTTAAAGGAAAAGTGAAATTAGTTTTAATCATTATGCAGCGATTGCGAACATTTCAGCGTCTGAACCGTATAAATCAAACCGATTCGCAGTCAATTCTCGTTGTCCAGACTTAGGGAAGTCAATCACCTTAGAATAGGGAGTCTTTTTTGCATAGACAGTTACATTCTTGTGGCGAGCAAGTTTGTTCCAAACATAACGTCCACCAGCAGACTGAGAACCACCAGCACGAAGGGTAATACCCTCATCTTTAAGTAAGAATGTATAGAGTTTGACTGCAAGATTTTTACCTTTATAACGACTGTCAACCTGTAATAGATCAACGTGCCACGAACCACGCTCCTTACTCATCTCTATATGAGCAACGATACGATATCGTGTAGTCATACCATCAAGGGTACGAAATCTTTTAGATTTAGAACGATCATAAACCCAAATCTCACGATATGTGTTATCTTCTTGTTCATTGTATATGTCATAACCAAAACGCCGACCTAACAGATCGCCGAACATTTCACCATAACCAAGGGCGTTTGCTTTATTCATATTAATTTTTTCAACCATAATAATGTCTCTCTCTCTGATTATACCTAAGTATACCATGTCAAACAGAGTTTGTCAACAAAAATCGTACCTTATAAGTCTTTGATTTCATTGAGAATCCAAACTTTTTTCTTCAACTTACCAACAGTAAACTCTGAAAAACCCTCTGGAATAGGCTTATTCCACCCATTTTTACGTGCGATTCCCACACTAGGAAACAACCCAACTAAATGCATGATATGTGCCATGCACCACACATCTTCTATGTGCCATGCACTATCTCTGTTCTCCCAAAATCCAAAGGATTTCATATCCTTCTCAGACATTTTGGGATGGATAAAGTTAAATTCGTTAGACAACATCAAATTTTACCTCAAAAGTAAATACGGTTTCCATCCACTTTGCAGCTTCTTCAAAAGTCTCAAATGTGTCACCCATATTAAGGATTTCACCAAACGCACCAAACACACAAAATCCAGATGTAAAGTCTTCAAGACTTACAATCTTAGGAGCGCAAGTTCCCTTAGTTAAACAATTCGTTGCAGCACTAACACCAAAATTAAACTCATCTTTCCATTTACTAATTAACATATTAAACTCTCTCTCGTTGTTATTTCTCATTATATACATAGTATAACACACAGAAGCAAGTTTGTCAACAAGAATCGACATGACATTTGAATTTAAATGGGAATTTAGTGAAAGTGTGACAAAAATATCACAGGTAGATTTGTTCTTCTCTTTCTATTTTATTTAGAATCTGATCTTCGCTGAGTTCTGAATACTCATTTGAGCTCGTTGCCCACTTATTGTAAGTGTCTAAACTAGACATAAAATTAGTAACACTTTTGCTCTTGTCTCGCAATGTGTTCATTTTGATAGGCATACCAGAACGAAACAGTTTTTTCTGTGATACTAGAAGAGATTGATATTCTAATAAATTGTCTGAATAATGTACATTTTTGTTATACACCTTACTTACTTTATATATCATGGTACTGTAGTCTTGCAAAGAAAAGTCCCAAGTATCAAACATCCTATAGTCCTTACCAGAAATATTACTGAGAACCGTATCTATATCTTGATGTATATCATCATATTGAACTTCAACTGCATTTGGAAAATTATCTTTTACCCAATAAATGTATCTCTTATACTGATCTAGTTTAGACAAAAAGAAATCTAAATCTATGTCATAGGAGCTGTCTTCACCATGTGTTTCCACACGTTCTTTTATAGAATACACATTCAGCTTACCTGTCATTGAGCGTATGCACCAACTTAATGCATATTCAAAGGGATCACGTGTACAGTAAATGAGCTTGTCATAACTATTCCTACAAGTATCATAGAAAATAGAATAGTCTTCTAATTTATTGCGTTCTGAAATTTCTGGGTTTGGTGCTTCGTCTATTACTCGTTTTCGTGTTACCCATTTACCAGCAAGTCTATGCTCCACATGATACTGAGCTAGTCTAGAGATTATATTAACTTGATTTTTCTGTATAAGTTCTACAATCTCTTCTATTGATTGTGTGTAACTCATCATTATCTTACATAATGCATTATCTTCGGTTAACTCTAAACCATTCAACAGCTCATGAGTGTTATAGTAATCTGAACCACTAGAGTTTAGATATACAGTCAGCGCCCGTTGTAAGTAAGTGCTACCTACACCATCAGGAGTCAGTACGAGAAAGTTCATAATAGTATTCTGCTATGAGTTTATTAAGGTCTTGGTTCATGTGATGATAATCCCTATTTGCCCATTCTGACCTACCCCCATCTGGATAATCAAAGCTTTCGAAGAATTGGATATACTGTAATTCTGTTTCTGTGTAACACCACTTTGGTATAAATGCTCCGTATGCATCATCTATGTATTGGTCTTCGAAATAAGAAAAGTTTTCCTCATCTGTATTTAATGGTGCTGGTTTCATTCCAGTTTTGATTTTTCCATTATAGTGTGTAAACTCATTATCTACTAACCGTCTATGAAAATAACTGTACATAACAAAGGCGTGTTGCACATCAAACATCTTGATTGCTCTATCATACACAATTCTTATTGCATCATTTCCAGCACCATCCATACCCAGATTTAATGTGGGTTTGTTAAAATATTCTTGCAACTGTGAAGACCAACTGTGTTCTATAGGCCCACCTAAGTTGACTGTAAAACTATCTCCTACGCATATATTCACAGGAGTCCCTATAAACTGGTCATACTCTGGCCCTCTGAACCCCCAACTATTAAACTGGTAATCAAAATCTTGAACAGGATATTCTTCAAACCTTCCAGCTGGATTTTTAGGACTGATCTTTGTTGGGGAATCTAAACCATAATATTTACAAGACCGAACTCTTTGGCCGGGCAAGGTAAAGTCATCTATTAACATTTATCCACCGTATACAAAAGGATCACGTTCCCCTATACCCGAAACTTCCCACACCTGTTTGTCTAAATCAAACTCTTCAACATACTTGACATATTTCTCATTAAATGACTGTGAGAAATCTACATTCTTTTTATCAATAGTAAATTCTAACTGCCTACACACCTGTTCTACATATTTCCACTGATATAGCAATAGTGTTTCTGTAGATAAGAAACAATCTATATCCAAAGTCTTTATGTACTCTACTGATTCTTTATAGTTATTCTCTGGACGTACTCTGTCATTTTGTAGAAAATTGATGTACCCATCTCTAGTGATAGCACATATCTTATGATCTATACCACGTTCAATCATAATCTCTTTCCATAACTTTATATCTGGAAAGGTTGTGTTGCCCCCTACTGCGTAAGGAACTGATATTGATATAACTGTGTCGCCTGAGAATTTATGTGTTCTCCAAGAATCCATATCTTCCCAGAGATTTGAGTGGGGCTCATCTTTATGCCCCACCCAATACTCTTTATCTGCCCACGTAGTAAATACCTTACTCCATAGGTGATTACCAGACCCTTGGGGCCCTGTGAGCAGAATTACCTTCATTTCACACTAATCATAGATGGTTTCTTAGAGATACCAATTGCAAGTAGTGGTGATCCAAAGATTGCAATCAATACACCAAGAAATGTTGTGTCAGAGAAACCTAGTTTACCACTAACAAACAATATCTCACCTGCCGTTGCACAAACTAGAATACCCCAGAACATACCCTTCTCTGTGATCAAGCCAGGTTTGACAAAGGTAATCAATGACGGCAACCATACACTTGCTCGTAGTACTGCAAAGAACAAGAACAAGTACATCAGTGTCATGCCTGGTATGTTTGCAACAATCAAAGCAATTACTGCAAGTGCAACCATACCATATCGTGCCCACTGAATTTCACCAGCGCCACCCTTACCTACCTTAAACTTATTGTAGATATCATGACCTGTCATATTTGCGACAGAAGCAAACTGCGAATCTAGAATAGATACTAGACCAGCAAATACCATGAACATGAAGAATATTGCTGCTCCTGCTGGTAGGAACTCTGCAATGACAAGTGCATTAGTCACACCCACATTTTCAATTACCATACCAGAACCAGCGGCAACAAATCCCAACAGACCCATCATAATCGGAACCACGATGAACACAAACGATGCAAGTACAAAAGAAGGAATGATTGATTTTTCCTTAATTGCAAACGCACGTTGATAGAATGAGTTATCACCCCAAGGGCCGCCCATATGTCCAAGAAATGCAGCTGCACCAAAACCAGTGAACACACCCCATGCAAATGGTGTACCGAAAATGTCTGCACCCAATCCTGATTTACCACCAAGACCAGCAACAACAACATCCCAACCACCAGCATTCATAATAACCCAAGGTACTAGGATGATAGCGCCTGTCCAGACTACAACCATCTTAATCATCTCTGTCATCACAGTTGCTTTAAGTCCTGTCCTAAATGAATACAGGATTGCAATCAGAACCATGAGTAGTGATACAATTCCAGCGTCTAGTCCTGTAAGTACTTCTACAGTCTTGGAACCAGCAATCAGATTGATTGCAAATGCACAAATCGCAAGAAACATCATCTCCACGACAAATAGCGCCTGTACCCTACCAGAGAACTTCTCTTTCAGATAACCAGAGAATGTGAATCCATCTGGCGCCCATTGTCGTATCTTCTTCGCAAAATACGCAAATGCACCCAAGGTCAAGAAATTACCTAGACAGAACCAGAACAGTCCGACTAGACCATTGACGTATGCCTGTTGTGCAGAGATAAACAATCCAGGCGCCCATAACCATGCGGCTGTAACACTCAAACTCCCTTGAAATGTATTTAACTCTCTACGAGCGACTAAGAATGATTCCTTAGTATCGTTGTACCCCTTAGAGTACCAATAGGTCATAGCAAATGCAAAAATGCCATATACCAACAGCACCATCAAACCAGTGCTTTCTGTAAATAATGTATCCACGATTATCTCCTTTTTCTATAATCAAATTTCAAACGTTTACTATTATCAAGAGGGTTACGCCATTCCCTCCAATTCCAAACTTCTAATTTATATATGTCAGCAAAATGATCTGCTAATCCACGGTTCCACTTATCAAACCAAATGACATCAGAACTCCGTAGTTCTTCTGCCTGATCTTCTTTTTTAGAAGGATTAACCTTCATTAGTATCTGTGCATCTGGTGCAGTATGTTCTACTACCCACTCTAACCTCTTCCGAATCCAATCATAAGAGTTGAAGTGCAGTATACCATAACAGATAGCAACATCATACTTACTATCCCATGAAGGCCAATCTAGTATATCCCCTACCCAATCAGCATTTGTATTAGCAATATCGATACCAATCAGGTCTTGATGAAATTTTTTATAAGGATTGAACCCACAACCAACATCTATAACACTATCAGCTTCTGCAATGATTCTCACCACATGTGGATCAACCTCAGTCTGATTCCAAGTATTACCAAAAAAATCTTTAATCTCTTTATCCATTTTCTTTAATCCATTTTTCAATTACATCACTATATTTTGATGTGGGGTTTGTGCTTGGATAAGGTCTATCCCAATCCATATACCCATTCTCTTTATATTCGCACCAGCTACTTCTTACCAAAAACTTCCACTCTTCTATATCATATTCGTTTAATATACCACAATTAAAGTTTAAATACAAGTCACTATAGAAAATAAATTTGCGATTTTTATCATTAGATAGAAATAAATCATGAATGTGCGCTCGTTGTTGCCAAGCATATTCGTTGTTCGTTGCTCGTGGGATAGAGTTCAGCTCTTTGGTTGTAAAGGTATTATAATCTAAACCCTTCCAAAAAACAGTATTTAATAATTGTACGATGTAATTTGGATCAGGGTGATCTATAGCATTAGCATTTTTTAAATTAGATTCTATACGGATTGTAATGTATTGACATTCTTCAAACCTTAGTTGCATAATTTCATAATCATATTTTTTTAATAACAAATTATAGTCATCATCATACGTCACCCAGAGTGGATGAGCAGGAAGATACTTTTTTGTGTTTGTAGACAAAACCTCTTCAAAGCGTTCAAGGGTTAATTGATAGGGGTCAGCCAACTTTAACCAATTCAGACAACCTATATCTGCTGGTTCAGTTTTATTTGCTCTGTCTGGTAAAAATTGTGAATTATCGTTATTGAGAAATCTGCATAATAAATCACCTTTAGTCCCACCACAATATTCTATAATATATTTTGTCAAAGATGCTCCATAACTACATGATATCTATCTTCGATGGAATCATTTGTCACACTGTGTAAATGTCTTGTCTGTAATCTATATATGTCGCCTGAGCGATATGGTATTTCACCATTAGGATGTACCTCAAACTTACACCCTTCTGGAAAGTTGATACACAAATTATAGAGGTATTTTGGTTTAAGAGGATGATGTATGTGAGGTTTTATCTTTGCCCCAGGCCCGAGTTTACTGACAGTGCAATCCTTGTATTGATGTGTGTTCTTCTGTAAAAATTCGTATAGGGTAGGAAAATGTTCTTGTGTAGGAATTGCAAGCCATCTATCCCAAGGTTTATCTGGGGAGTTGTATCTTGCATTATCAACACCATCTAGAAGTTTACCATGTTTTTCTATAATATGATCTGAGGTTTCTTCTTGATCCTCCATACGCACCCAAGCTGAGAAGTTCTTACACTCTTCTAACATCTGCAAATGGTTTGATATAGAATCATGAAAAGTAGCACCAGGCTCTTCACTACTAGTACCTATCTCATATATCTTCTTTAGGTTTTCGGGGTTTAAGTATGAAAACATTAACTCTTCTTTTTGGCGAGCTCCATTGAAATCCAGTTCTTTGCCATCTGGTTCTTAACTGGTTTTTTTAATAGTTGTGCAACATGTTTGTACGCCGCCTTTATGGGTGTTTGTGACCTTTCATTATTATCGACAATAACAAGATTACCTCTAAAGTGACTACTGAATTTACCAAGATTGGACTGCACCGCCTTATGAGATTTTATGACGATAGACTCTGGAACAACCCGATCTCTATTTGCATTTGACTGTAGTGCAACGTCTAGTGAAGTGTTAACAAAGATCATATATGTCTCATACCCTAACATACGTAGTTTACTTGACTGTCTTGAAATCTTATCATAATCGTGACCAGTACCATCGATGATCAAACCAAGGCGACCTTCTACATAATTACCTTTTTGTCTGGACGTTATATTCTTAGCACGATCTCTAACGACATCTCTTTGATCTGTCTCACGTTCACCTCGTTTGGTGTTCATCTTCTTGGTAAGACCTTCTTTGTCTAAGAGATTTTCAAACGCATTATCAGAGTTGACCAGTTTAAGACCCATACCCCCTGTAGACGACTTGGCAACATAAGATTTACCACTGCCAGGGCCGCCCGCAAGGAATATAGCTTTAAATATATTTTTGTCATAAACCCCCTCAGCCAGAGGAGATAGCATATCTTGGAATTTTTTCATTTGATTGTTGTCCCATTAATCCTTTTTTATATCCTGACATCTTCACAACATATTTATCTTCTTCGGAAAGTGGTTCTAGAGGTTGGATGTTTCGTGTTTGTTTTTGGAATGTCATATTTTTAATTCTGTTTTTGGTTCTAGCCATTTTTTCTTCCTTTTTGTTATGTTTATTGGATACTCTTTTGGATTTGATGTGGACTTCTCCTTTGGTTGCTAATAATTTGTATCGCTTAAACGATTTACATTAATAGTCAGTGGGTTAATTTTTTTACTCTTGCCATAAACTTTTGGCACAATATCTATTTCAGAACCAAGAATTTCTTTATCAACACAATCTGAAACACACGAAAGACTCATAACATGTTTGTTTTCATTTTCACTTAATGTAAAAGAGTGCTTAATATTACGTATAAGAAAAGCCCCTCTATAAAACCTATCTACTTTATCTGGTTCTTCCATTCTTTCAGCAGATTGAGCAGGCAAATTTAATTCTACCATATTTCCTGCTCTAATAAATGTATTACCGTCTACTTCGATGTCTGCCGCAATTGCATCGTAATTGTTAAGCATCGAAGTTCTTTTTGTTATAAAAGAATCAGGATCATAACCACGAATATTCTTATAGTCATTAGTGATTGCATTAGTATATTGACCATCTTGTTTAGAAACAATGTCAGCAAATGACACAGGAAGTAAAAAAGTTTTAACAGGAAGATCAGAAATAGTTGAACCATTATCATCTAATGCTACTTTAGCAATCATAGGTTCTTGTTTTCCTCTACCATTAAAAAAATTGATATGTCGTTCATCTTTAAAAGATTCAAAATAATTATAATTAGTTTCTTTGTAAGTTTTATTAAATATATCATGAGTGATGACCGTAGAAGCATAACTACCATTATTTTGATCAGCCATAGAATCATTACTATTTGTTTTTTGCACTTTTCTAATTTTATTTAATTCTAAAATAACTTCAGAAAATCCATGTTTCCTTGGTGTATGTCCACCAGTTCCATCAGAAGTATATTCCATAAGAATTTTTTCTTTATACAAGCTTTCTAATGACCTAAAATGAAATCCCTCTAAAGTTTCAAAAAACATGTATGTTGGTGAACCATGTCTTTCAGATATTGCTTCATTTGTCATATCTCTGATAATCTTCATAGGAGACACATCTGTGCCTAAAATTATCCGGCCGTCTTTGGTAGGGTCAACAAAAAAGTCTTTTGAACATTTCAAATCGTTTCTAAGTAATGTTTCTACGATTGAAGCACAAGTCCCTCGTAAAGTTCTACTTACTGATTTTCTAGAATTTTCCATAGCTTCAATAGAAATGAATTCAAAATTCAAAATTTTGTTATTGGTATTAACATCTAAGACAGTTGATAAATTATTTATGTAAAATAAAGAATCTATAATCATTTCTTCAGTTTCAAAAGATGGAGTTCTAAGTCTAAGCTTTAAAACTTCTTGACCTATAAGCGGCAATAAGTTTTGAATATTAAGACCGTCATTAAAACTTATACTACCCGAAATAAATGGATTCTCTATATCCTCAAAAAGAATTACACTCAAAACATTGGCAGTAACCTTTACTGGAGAACCATCTACAGTAATAATCTCAGCCAAGTCTAGTACAAAATCTCCAGCGGTGGTTAAACCTTCTGCCATTAAATACTACTCTCTTCCATCAATAATTTAAATTCATCAACAAACTGTTTTACGTAGCCAGGATCAAGTAAACGTATACTTCTAAGTTTATCTTGGACACTTTCTTCATATTCCATATTAGTCACGATGTCTGCAACAGGATAGTCTGCATTAGTAGTCCCCACATCTATTTTTATTGAGGTATCACCAGAACTTTGAGATATTTCATAATGATGGACTGCATCAAAATTATCATATTTATCTTCAACAAATGCTAAAAATTGAATTGTAGACATTGGCCATTGGTGATATCGATCAACAATATCATTCATATACAAAATTATCCAATGATATTCCGAATCACCGTATAATTTATGTGCTAACATTTCTGGTGTTTCGCCTTCTTTTACGTCATAGGTATCGAATAGTGCTGTGTTTGTTTTAACTTTTGCTCTTATACCAACACGGCGTAAAAGATTCGTCACAAGCTTGTGATCATCTTTACCTGTAGTAGAATAATAAATTTTAGGAAATGTTGAAAAATACATAATTAGAATCCTTGTTCGATACGTTCTCTGGACATCTTTTCGATTTCACTAAAAGTAAGAGCGAGAGTAGTATGTGTTGAAGGTGGCCCGACCGTTCCCAATTGTGGGTTTTCTAAAGGTTCATAAAACCCTGCTTTATCACTACCATATTGTACGTCCATATCTGTCAAATAACAAGAAGAAATTTTATTAATCCAAGGATTTTCTTTACCCTTGTACATATACTGTATATCAAAAGTTTCTGGTATTTTTAATACTCTGCCCTGTACACCTTTACCAAAAAGAGTACCAAATTCTGGAGTCATATGTTTTTTAAAGGTGAATACTATATCAGCAACAACTTTACTTTCAGCCTCGCTCTTAGGGATAAAAGTAAACGTATAACTGAAACTTCTACGACCAACACCTTCAAATAACAGTTCCATCTTATTAGATAACACCAGACCTGATTGTATAGCCATTGCTCCAAATGATCCCTGTAAACCCAACAACGGGCCAGCAGTTGCTTCTAATCCCTTTGCGAAACTTGCAGCCAAAGCAAGACCAGCATCTCCAGATACAGCACCTGCTTCACTCCAATTTGCTTTAAGTGGATTGAACCCTGATATACCTTCGGTTGATGCAACATTCATTGCTCTTTCAAGTGCAGCTGCACCTAATTGAGCTCCAGCACCAATTTCTTCTTCTTTATATAAAGATTTATACTGCACCTTAATTGCAGGCGGCATGTAAAGAGATATTGCTTTTGCTAAACGGACTGTCGCTGGTCTAGTAACTGCTAACGCACCTTTGGGCGCAGATGAAAGTCTAGATGCTGTTGGTCTATCTATCTGTTGCTCTTCTCCGAGATACCCAGCCTCAAAGGCAGCTGCTTTTTGCCCTGCACTAACTTTCTTAACTTTAGCAGGGTCAGCTGAATTAATAAAGAACATTATATAATGTCCCTCTTGATCTTCAGTTTCTACTGCTAATGGGTATGCAAGATTCATAGAAGACTGTGTTGCAGATATTCCTCCGACACCTTTAGCGCCAATTCCGTTACCTAATGCTGATCCCGGCAGATTGCCTAAAACTTTTTTAAGTCCACCTTGGGCAGCGCTATTAGCTGCGTTTAGTACTTGGTTGACAATTGCGTTACCTATGGTCATGTATAAATATCCTTACAATGAAACTATTTAGGTATTTTAATCATGGCATATAAGGGCAAATATACTCCAAGAAATCCTAAAAAATATAAAGGCGATCCCAATCGAATAGTGTACCGTTCTTTATGGGAACGGAAGTTCATGGTGTACTGCGATACTAGTAATTCGATATTAGAGTGGGGCAGTGAAGAGATCATCATACCATATTTATCACCTGTGGATGGCAGAATTCACAGATATTTTCCAGATTTCTATATTAAAGCAAAAAAACATGATGGTACTATAGAGAAGTCTATCATAGAGATTAAACCAAAGATACAGTGCGGCCCCCCAAAAGTTCCTGATAGAAAAACTAAGAGGTTCTATAGTGCAGTTAAAACATGGGCAGTAAATGAAGCTAAATGGAAATATGCAACAGAATTTTGTGATATGAATAGTATGGATTTCAAGGTATTGACTGAGGATCATCTAGGGATTTCGTATAAATAGTTACATGGCAATTAGCAAATACATGCAAGCAGTAAAAGATGAGGCAAAGGGGCGTCCTAAATCTACTCAATGGTATAGAGATAAGATTAAGGAATTTGGTACTCCTGGCGCTATGGATTTGATACGTGATGGTAAACGAGACAACAAACCATTTTATGGTAAGTTGAATATGTTCATTTATGATCCAAAACATAAAAAAAAGTTACCATACTATGATTCTTTTCCTTTGGTTCTCCCAATAGAAAACTATCCAGATGGGTTTCTGGGAATCAATTTACACTACCTTCCTATTCCGTTGAGAATACAGCTATTAGATACTTTGGTAGATTTTAGCAATAATACCAAATTTGATGAATCTACTCGCTTAGTTGTAGACTATAGTCAACTGAAAGGCGTTACCTTAATTAAACCTACACTACATAGGTATTTGGCAGGGCAAACCAAATCACAGTTTCGTAGAATTGATGCCGATGAATTTACTATTGCAACACTACTTCCAGTACAGAGATTTAAGAAAGCCGGTGCAAGTGAAGTATGGAAAGATTCTAGGAGTATGCTCTAATGGCAGTTTTACCAAGATTTTTAGAAGGCGCAGCATTTGGTGTTTTGAATGATATTATTGCTAGTTTTCGAGGTAATGAAGGATATGCAAAACCAAATCATTATGAAGTGATAATTCACAAACCTGCCTTGCAATCAGACAATGGTGCTAATGAAAATACAAACAGACAAGACATTAATAAAGTTACCGACATGGATAGAATCTCTATGCGTTGCGAATCTATTACGTTGCCAGGGCGAATACTTTCTACTGTAGATGATGTTAATACCCACGGGCCCAGACGACAAATTGTCGATGGTGTTCAATACACTGATACTGTAGACTTGACCTTTCAAAGTTCATCTGATGCAAGAGAACGAGTTGCGTTTGAAAAATGGCAACATCGTGCATTTAACCCTACCACTTGGCAAGTAGGATACTATGCACATTATATTGGTTCTGTAGATATATATCTTCTAGACGAACAAATGCAAAGACGATATGGTATTACTCTGATGGAAGCATTTCCATCAACTCTTGGAGATTTAGCACTATCTGGAGCTGCATCTGGTGATATAGTAAAATGGAGTGTATCCATGAATTTTAGATATTGGAAAACTGCTGATATTAACCAACACGGCCC